>Ga0209542_10010465_pt1 | contig 16719 bp, 15 predicted proteins | sample RifCSPhighO2_01_FD_184028 | JGI IMG/M metagenome (GOLD analysis project Ga0209542, IMG submission 184028) | Soil microbial communities from Rifle, Colorado - Rifle CSP2_plank highO2_0.1 (SPAdes) (version 2) | ecosystem: Environmental > Terrestrial > Deep subsurface > Rock core/Sediment ...
TGCTATAGAAAAAGGATTAAAATTGAGTGAGTATGGTGTTTTTCGTGGTTCAAAACAAATTGCGGGTAAAACCGAAGAAGAAGTTTATAAAACTCTTGGATTAGCATGGATTCCTCCAGAAATTCGCGAGAATACTGGCGAAATTGAAGCAACTATGAATGGTACATTACCTAACTTGGTAGGATTAAAAGATATCAAAGGAGATTTACATGTTCATTCTAATTGGTCAGATCCCGACGGTGGCAAGGATTCTATTGAGGCTCTGGCGAAGTTTGCCATGGATTTAGGATATGAATATATTGGTATTTCTGACCATACTAATGATTTAAAGGTAGAAAAAGGATTAAATGAAAAAGAATTATTAGATGAATTAGATTATATAAAAAAATTAAACCAGAAGTTCCATCCGTCAGTTGGCGGAAAAAATTCTAAATTTAAAATCCTCATGGGTTGCGAAGCAAATATTCGGCGAGATGGATCTATTGATGTTGATGAAGAAGTTCTAGAGAAATTAGATTATGTCATTGCTGGGGTCCATTCTGTCCATAAAATGGAAAAGAAAGAAATGACCGCACGTATTATAAAGGCAATGAAAAACCCTCATGTTGATATTATTGCTCATCCCACAGGGAGAATTGTAGGCAGGCGTGATGAATACCAGCATGATTTTGACCAAATATTGAAAGTTGCTAAAGCTACTGGTACGATATTAGAGATTAATTCCTCTGAACGCTTAGACTTGCGTGATCTCTATATTCGTAGAGCTAAACAAGAAGGAGTGAAAATGATTATTAATACTGATACTCACCAAAAAGAACATATGGGTTTGATGGAGTATGGCGTTTCGCAGGCCAGACGCGGTTGGGCAGAAGCATCAGATATTATTAATACTAGGTCGGTTGAAGAATTATTAAAATATTTGAAGTAATATTGAATTACCAAGCACTGAAATTTTTTAAATTTAGTGCTCGGTTAAAATTTATATAAATTTTAATGTCGCAAGAAAAATCAGCTGGGGCAATTATATTCACCCTAAAAAATAATGTAATTCATTACCTGCTTTTACATTATCCTTCTGGTCATTGGGAATTCGCTAAGGGCCATATTGAACAAGGTGAAAAACCGGAAGAAGCTGCCATACGAGAAATTCAAGAGGAAACCGGGATCAATGACTTAAAACTAGTGCCAGGATTTAAAGAATACTCAAAATACTTTTTTAAAAAAAGCTATGGATTAAAAGGTGAATTAAAGAAAAAAGCACCATGGGTTTTTAAACTGGTTACCTTTTATCTAGGTAAAACGAATATGCAAGATGTGAAAATTTCTGATGAACATAAAGGATTTTTGTGGTTGCCACATGAAGAGGCTATCAAAAAATTAACTTATAAAAATGCTAAAGAATTACTTACAAAAGCAAACGACTTCCTTATTTCAAAAGAAGGTGTATGAGGTAGTAAAGAAAATACCTCAAGGTCAGGTTCTGACTTATCAACAAGTTGCAAAAAGAGCGGGCTATCCAAAAGCCGCAAGAGCAGTTGGGAGTGCATTGAATAAAAATTATAACCCCATAATACCCTGCCATCGTGTTATTTGTAGTGATGGTGCTTTGGGAAAGTATAATAAGGGCTCTGATACAAAAGAGGCATTGTTAAGAAAAGAAGGATATTTAACTGGTAAATCTCTATAACAAAAAACCGCCCAGGAGGCGGTTTTTTGTTACTTTTCTGATTTACCCCGGTCAAATAAAATCCTAGAGGATTTTAATTTTGACTTTAGTCAAAATTATTTGACTGGGTAAACCTCTTCAACAATTTTTTGGAAAATTTCGGGATGTTTTTCTATTAATTGAGCTAATATTTTTCTATCAATCTCAATGTTCTTTAGTTTTAATCCGTGTATGAACTTACTATAATTAATGCCAAGTGCTCTACTGGCACCATTAATTTGTAATTGCCATAATTGTCTAAAATCTCTCTTTTTGACCTTCCTATCTCTATAGGAATATGTCCAGGCATGGCGTAATGCGTCTTTAGCTAACTTATACTTTGACTTTCTTCCATACTTAAAACCCTTAACATGCTTTAAGAGATGCTTTCTATGCTTATGTGCTGATGCTCCTTTTTTTACTCTTGTCATTGCTTGATATTAATTATTCAAGTTATATGCTTAAATGTCTTTTAATCCTCTTGATTTCGGATTTTGAAATGGCAACCCATTTTCTGCCCTTTCTTCTGTCTTCACCTGTCTTTTTTGCACGATAATGGTTTTGCCCTGAAAGTCTCCTGAGAATTTTTCCGGTCTTAGTAATTTTAAATCTTTTTGTTAAAGCTTTTTTTGTTTTATTCACCCCGTTAGAAGTTATGGGCGAAAAATATTTTATTCACAAAATATTTTTCGCTTGCTACCTGTTATTTTTATATTAATCTCCCTTTGACCCGTTAAAATTATCATTACTCTTCCAAACTTCTAACGGGGTTCATGTTATTTCTTGGCAATAATCATACTAAACCCTTTTGGTTCTCGTTTTATTTCTCGTTCTGTTTTAATTGCTATTAATGTGTTTGTTGTATCAACAAAGAATTGCATTTTCTTTTTAGCAAAATCTTCCATTCCTCTTTCTCTTCCTCTTAGCCTCATACCTACCTTAACCTTGTCCCCCTCTTTTAAGAATTTTTCTGCTTGCTTTGCCTTTACTTCAATATCATGGGGAGAAATATTAAAACCAATCTGTATTTCTTTTAATTTTGCTTCTTTGGTGCCGGCTTTTATCTTCCGCTCTTTTTTCTGTAAAGAATACAAATACTTTCCATAGTTTCCAATTCGACATACTGGCGGTTCTACTTTTTCTGTTACCTGAATTAAATCTAAATTCTTGCTCTTGGCTAAATCAATTGCAGCAAAAATATTCATTACCCCAAGTTGTCCACCAGTTTCGTCGATAACTCGTACTTCTTTTGCCCGTATGAAATTATTGATTAATACTTTTTCCAATTGTTTAGGATAAAAAATGTTTTTTTAAGAAAGCGATTCCAGAGCCACTTTTCAGATATTGTTCAAATTTGTATGCGTTGTTTTTTTCTGAAAATCCGCAATACCAAGACATTATGTATGGTTTATATTGTGCGGTGTATGGAGATTTTCCAGAATTATGATCCTGGAATCGCTTTCTTAAGTCTGCTGTTATGCCGGTATAATGTTTGCTATAATTTTTACTTTTTATAATGTAAACGTAAAACATTATTTTTTCCTCCTTCGCTTCCTCTTTCGCTAAAGCTTCAGAGGACACGAAAGCTTCGGAGGACCTCTTTCGTTGGTGGCTTTGCCCTTTGAAGTCCCGCTAAAGCGGGACGAAAGAGGGTGGAGATGCCGACGGTGAAGTCGGGTCCAGAAATTTTTTTAAAATAATTCTACAAATGTAGTTTATTTGTTAGGCTTGCATAGCAAGCCTATTTCAAAATATTAGATATAAATAAACAAAATTCTAATATTTTTATCCTCTGTATTTTAATTATTTCTCGAGGCAGGAAATAATCTATCCTGATAATATAACACCTTTATCCACCTATCAGGAGTTGATGGTAAAGATGCCAACTAAGCTAATGCTAAAGCTGGTTGCCTATTGAATAAATTAGCAATTATGATTTTCTAGAAGTTTTATCAGATTCTAGAATACTGAATTCGCTTATTTTAAAAGAAAAATCTGTCGAAACAGTCATCCCCCTATCTCCCTAAGAATGCAATTCACGACGTGTATTGCGTTCAACGTCTCGCTCTTTAATTTTTTCTTTTTTATTGAATTTCTTTTTTCCTTTTGCTAACCCAAATTCAAGCTTGATCCTACCATGACTATCATAAATTTTCAAGGGAATCAAGGAAAAACCGCGTTCATGTGCCTTACCAGCTAAATATTGAAGCTCTTTTTTATTCAGGAGGAGTTTGCGAGACTGTTCTGGATTATAGGCCTCCGGAGCGTTTTTAGGCTGGTAAGGGGGGATTTTAACACCAATTAGCTCAGCCTGACCATCGCGAATTACAATATATGAGCCTGCTAAATGGGCAAGTCCACTCCTAATAGATTTTACTTCTTGTCCAATTAAAACCAGCCCTGCTTGGTATTTCTCAAGAATTTCGTAGTCATAGGTGGCTTTTTTATTTTCTGAATAGATGCTCATTGATATACTGTAATACGGTATCTATGGTATTGCAAATTATTGACACTGTTTATTTTTTGTGATATTACCATTAAGGATTTTAGTTTGAAAGCTCTCAATATTTTTTCAGAAAAGGGGTTAATTATGGAATTGATTTCTCGGTCGATGATTTTTTCTTTGCTTAATACTTTTGATCGAAATATGAAGAAAGAAGGCTGGGATCGTTTGAAAAAAGATTCTCGGCAGACATTAGGCATGTTTACAGCTGGTTTGGTGAATTTCTTTCAAGAAGGAGAAAGTTTTCTCTATGGAGATAAACTAGAAAATCGTGCTTGTGAATACTCAGACTTAGCTGGTCAGCGTCACTTGGAAGCCATGCTTAGGAGCCAAAAGAGTATTCCTGCGGAATGGAGAACATTCTGCCTCGTTGGAATTGATACCATTTGGATCGATTCATCGGGGGATCGTCGTATCCTGTGTCTATGTTTTAACGGTCAAGAGTGGGTTTTGACTCCAAGAAGTGTGGAGCTTCCTTTTTCTTCTAAACGTTGTCGTTTTGTTCATGTCGTTAAGGTTTTTACTTTGCCTTCATAAACTAAAATCCTATAAGCGCGTTTTGTAGAATTTATCAAACGCGCCTTTTTATTTAGAAACCCTTAAATTGGCATTAGCTTTAATTTTCTGCCAAGGTGTTGTATTTTTTCTATGAAAGTATGAGGCAATAGCAATCATTAACCCATTATCAGTTGATAGATTTTTTTCGGGAATCATGACACCTAAGTTTTCTTTTTTGGCCTTTAATTGAAATTGTTTTCGTAATTCTTGGTTTGCTGAAACTCCGCCGCCCAATATAATGGTCTTAACATTATAATACTTAGCAGCATTGAAAGTTTTCTTTAGGAGCACGTCAATAATTGCATCTTGGACCGCAGTACACATTTTTGCTATATAGGGTTGAGTTAGTCCATGCTTTTGCTCTCTAGTTGCATACAGTACAGCCGTTTTTAATCCAGAGAAGCTAAAGTCATAGTCTTCTGAATGGATCATGGGTCTTGGTAATTGAATACCACTCTTTTTTTGTCTTGCGGCTATTTGAGAAATGATTGGCCCTCCTGGGTACCCCAGCCCTAAGATTTTAGCTGCTTTGTCAAAACATTCTCCCGCAGCATCATCTCTTGTTTCACCAATAATTTTATATGTTCCTATCTTTTTCATTAAAATTAATTGCGTGTGGCCACCTGAAACAACTAAACAAATAGCTGGAAATAACTTTGAACTTTTAACTTTTAACTTTGAACTTTCATCAATTTTCGGCAAAAAATTGACGAGAATATGGGCTTCTATGTGGTTAACTGGAATAATAGGTAAGTCCCAAATGAAAGAAAGTGATTTAGCAAAATTTACTCCTACCCAAAGACATGGCTCAAGGCCGGGGCCATGAGTTACAGCAAGAATGTCTAACTTTGGTTTTTCATAGTTCTCCAAAAATTCAATAAGTTGAGGAAGTAACTCCTGTTCCTTTTCTAATATTTTTTCAATAACTCCCCTTTTTTTATTAGAAATTAGAAATTTTGGTTTAGAAATTAACAATTTACTTTCCCTTAGCGCTTTTTTAAAAGCAGGAAGTAAATTGAACTGGTGTTCACGTTTTGCCATCATAGGGAAAACGCCCCCATAATTTTGATGGATTTGCTGAGACGATACGATATTTGACAAAACCTTAAATTGCCCTTTTTTCTCTTGGAGTATCGATATTCCGGTATCGTCGCACGATGTTTCAATAGCAAGTATTTTCATGCCATGATCATAGCGTAAACTAGCTATTTTTACAATAAAAATAGGCATCCTTAAACTTGCTTTTTTACGATTTTTGTTTTACTATTTTCATTAGACCCTACTGCACGAAGATTTTCGTAGCGAAATGAAGTAATTTTTAACGAGAAGAGCGAAGCGCAAGGAGCTATATTGAGATTAAATCTGCCGATGGGCGATGAGCTTTTCTCGTTAAAAATTACAAATTGCAGTAGAAAAATCTTTGGGTAGTGGGTCTAAACTATTGCCGCTATCGTCTAACGGCCAGGACATGGGGCTTTCAATCCCAGAATCGGAGTTCGATTCTCCGTAGCGGCGCAATCAAAATAAAGGATACTGTATGGATAAAAAAGATTACCTGAATATCGCCCAGGCAAGCGATATACAACAAAAAAAAGAAAGAGCAATATACCGTTTGTTAGAGATTTTTCCTGCTATGTTAAGTCTTGGGACTCTTATAGGAGTCTTTCTTTTTTCTTGGCTCGCTCCATCACTGGTAGCGATTTTTATGATTTGTTTTTCTTTTTATTACCTTTTGCGTATTTTATATTTTACACTCCATCAAGTGGTAGGTTATTTTAAAGTAAAAAAGCACCTCAAGGTGGATTGGTTACAGGCATTAAAGCAACATCGTAATTGGAAAAATATCTATCACGTTATTATTTTACCAACCTATAAAGAAGGCGAAAAAATTATCCAAGAGAGTTTGGATTCTTTAAAAAAAGTTGATTATCCAAGAGAAAAATTAATCGTGGTATTAGCCCTAGAAGAAAGGGCGGGGAAGGATATTTTAGATATTGCCAAAAAGATTGAAAAACAGTATGCAAGGGAATTTTTTCAATTTTTAATTACTGTTCATCCAAAAGATGTGATGGGGGAAATAGCTGGTAAGGGATCAAATGTTGCCTGGGCTGGTAACGAGGTAAAGAAAATGATTGATAATCTTAAGATTCCTTATGAAAATATTTTAATTTCTAGTTTTGATATTGATACGAAGGTTTATTCACAATATTTCTCTTGTTTGGCCTGGTATTATCTTAGCCAAGAGAATCGTCAACAAGCTAGCTATCAACCAGTTCCTATCTATAATAATAACATCTGGAGAGCACCATTTTTCAGCCGTGTGGTTTCTACGTCTAATACCTTTTGGCAAATGATTATGCAGGAACGTTCTGAAAAGTTAACCACCTATTCTTCTCATGCTATTCCAGCTACTATTTTCTTTAAGGTAGGGTATCCAAACAATGTGGTATGTGATGATTCCCATATCTTCTGGAAAGCGTATTTATACTACGATGCAAATTACCGGGTTGTGCCAATATATTATTCAGTTTCTATGGATGCGGTTGATTCACCAAACTTTTTGAAAACAATATTGAATCAATATCGGCAACAACGACGTTGGGCTTGGGGAGTTGCTGAAATTCCCTACATTCTATTTGGATTTTTACAGAATAAAAAAATTCCTCTTAATGAGAAAATTTCCCATACATTTACTATCCTCGAAGGTTACTGGTCTTGGGCAACAGCTGCTCTTTTGCTTTTTATTCTTGGCTGGTTACCAATTTTTTTAGGTGGGAAGAGTTTTAATGTGACGATCTTATCTTTTAATTTACCTATTTTGACTGGTCGTATTATGACCGTATCTCTTATTGGAATGCTTGTTTCTGCAATTTTAAGTACGATGCTATTACCCCCACTACCCAAAGGTGTTAGCAGGATTAAAAAAATCACCGTATTCTTCCAATGGATTTTTTTGCCGATTACCCTCATTCTATTTGGATCATTTCCAGCCCTTGATGCTCAAATACGACTCATGCTGGGAAAGTACATGGGCTTTTGGGTAACAGAAAAGCTGCGTAAGTAATGCGCCATTTTTCTGTTACCCAAATATTGTTCTTTTAAGGAGGAATGTTATGTACGAAAATCCCATCCTTGAACTGTTTATTTTTTCCGTAGGAGGAACCGACGCCTGTATGTGTCATTTTTCAGAGCCAACATTCTCTCAATTAGCTGATTTCTTGACTATTAACCAAGGTATGGAATTTCGATTTGATTTCCGAGACAAGAGTAGTGAAACAAAAACCTTCTGCAAGAATAAAGAAGGGAAACTGATTAGTTTTAAGGGAGCAGAAATTATACTGACTCCCTCAAGAGACGGCAGAATCCAAAGCCCATTTTAGGGCAAAAGAGCGACAGCCGCTCTTTTTTATTACTCAAAGTGGATATGTTGTTTAAACTGTTCCACTTTTTCTTTTAAGAGAGGATAAGAGTTTAAAAGAGGATCTTGTTCTAAAATTTCCTTAGCGGATGCCCTGGTTTTTTCTACTAAATAAATATTTGAAAGTCCCTGCATTGCCATATCGGGAAGCCCCCATTGTGAAGTTCCATAAAGCTGACCAGGGCCCCTGATTTCCAAATCTTTTTGGGCTAGTTCAAAGCCATTATTTGAGTCTACCAAAGCTTTAAGTCGCTTTCTGGTAAGTTGACTTGGTTCGGTAGTAAATAAAAAGCAGTATGATTGTAAAGCCGATCTGCCAACTCTTCCGCGAAATTGGTGAAGTTGGGCCAATCCAAATCTTTCAGCTCCTTCAATCATCATAATCGTTGCTCGTGGCACATCAACTCCAACTTCAACTACTGAGGTGGAAATTAAAATATCAATTTCTCCTTCATGAAAGTCATGCATAATCTTTTCTTTTTCTTTGGGTTTCATTTTTCCATGGAGCATGGTAATTCTTAAATCTGGAAATATTTCCTTTGATAACTTTTCGTACTCCTGCTTTACCGATTTTATTTCTGTGATTCCTAAGAATCCAGCATCATAGTTTTGCGGTATAAATGACCCTGCCAATGTTTCATCTTTTACATTTTTTAGTTTAGGTTCTATTTTAGGACATATAACGAAAGCTCCGCTTCCTTTTTTTACTTCGTTCTCGATGAATTGATAAGCTGCTTTTCTTTCGGTTGGGTTAACAATAAGCGTTTTAACCTTTATTCTGTTTTTTGGCATTTCTTTTATCAGAGATATATCTAAATCCCCATACACTGTTAATGCCAGTGTCCTTGGAATTGGGGTTGCTGTCATTGATAACAGATGAGGAACGAGCTTACTGCTCCCCATAAGCCCAGCTCGCTGTGAAACTCCAAAGCGATGTTGTTCATCAAGTACCACAAGTGCTAAATTTTTAAACTCAACTCCTTTAGAAATGAGTGCATGGGTGCCAATAATAATATCAATATTACCCTTTTTTAGGTGTTCTAGGATATTTTTCTTCTTTGTTTCAACGTGATTCATCCAAGCTTCTTTTCCGGTGAGGAAACCAATCGTTACCTGAAATTTTTCTAAGAGCTTTGAAATACTTTTTAAGTGTTGTTTAGCTAAAATTTCAGTTGGCGCCATAAAAGCAACCTGGTATCCTCCGCCAGATGGGGCGGATTTTACAGCACTTAAAGCAGCCATGGTTGCCACAACCGTTTTCCCAGATCCCACATCTCCTTGGAGTAATCTTGACATTGGTGCTGGTTTTCCTAAATCCTTTAAAATTTGATAACTGCACTGTTTTTGAGAATCAGTTAATTGGAAGGGCAGAGACTTGGTAAATGCTTTCATGAGTTCGGTATCCATGGTACAAACGGGAGCTTGTTTTTGCATTAACTTTGCTTTTTCTTTGAGTACCGAAAGTTGTAGTAAGAATAACTCCTCAAAGGAAAACCTTGCCTTAGCTGCATCGGCAAACTCAAAAGAATCAGGAAAGTGAGCCTGCCAGATAGCTTTTTTTATTGGTAAGAATTTCTGCTTCTTTAGTATTTCTGGTGGTAGAATTTCAGGCAGCTGACTATAAAAATGGGTTAAAAGAGGTTTAATAATATATCGCAACCAGCGACTGGTAAGGCCTTTGGTTTCAGAATATACCGGCACAATTCTTCCGGTGTGAGTAAGGTTGTTGACTCGCCCTGAGCTTATCGAAGGGTTTTCATCTAATTCTCTAATTCTTTCGTGTGCAGGATTGTTTAGGTATAAACCACCTTTTCCTAAGCTTATTTTTCCAGCAAGGCATACAAAGTCTCCTTCCTTTAAAGATTTTTCAATATATGGTTGATTAAACCATAAAGCTCTAATAGATCCTGTTTCATCTTCAATAACGGCTTCGGTAATATCCATCCATTTGCGAAACGTTTTTTCTGTAGCTATTTCAGTGATTTGACCTTGAATGCAAACTAACGACCCATTTTTTACATTATTGATTGGGATAATATTTGAAAAATCATTGTATCGTTGAGGAAAATAGTAAAGCAAATCAAGAATAGTTTGTATCCCTAATTTTTTTAATCGTTTCTGATAGGCGGGTCCAATTTTGGCAACGCCTTCAATATGAGTGTTTAAATCTATCATGGGTATGGGAGCAGGATACGAACTATCGTCAAGTTGAGAAGCCAAAAAATGAGATGGAGTTCGAAGGATTTTGGAAGAGGCGATACCATAGCGTATCGCCGATGAGAAAATCCGATGAAATCAGCCATTTTTTGGCTTCCCTTCGGGCGATAAGATTTTGCCTTATCTGCTTCATTTTTCTTCGTCAGCGATGCCTCTGGCATCGCTTCCTCAGAAGAAGCCTTGCATCTAAAGCAAAATCTTATCGCTCAATTGATGATAGTTCGTATCCTGCTCCCTTTTGGTTCTATGTTATCAGAGCTATCTTATTTGCACAACAAAAAAGTCCTAATAATAATCAGGACTTTTTTGTTACGTAGGTGATATTATTTCTTCTTCTTTGCAGTATATTCTCTCATTAATCTTTCATTTGATTGTGTCTCCAATGCCTTTTGGACTGCTTTACTTTCAGTGTCTATTGCATCACATGCTTCAAGGTCTCTTGCTTCAAACGCTTCTCGGTGTTTTATCATTAAATCTGCTCTTTTCTGTAACAAATCATCTTCGCTTAATGATGCAAAACCTTCGCTCATCCTTTTTACCATTTCACCTTGAGTTCCATGTAATAAAGTTTTCAATGCATCTATACCATGATATTCTTGAGCGGTGAGAGTTCCTGCTTCAGCCTTTGCATAAAAATCTAATAACCTTTGATGATAATCTCTATCTAAATCTTGCAGTTCTTGATCTGTCATTTGGTCAACAGGTTTATAATCTACTTGTACAAGTTCTCCTTTTTCTCCCATATTTTTTAAAGTTTATTTAATAATAAATATCTTAATCTAAAGTTTACTATAAAAAGGAATGCTATACCACCGGTGTCTCGGGTTTTTTGGCGGTATGTCCTGAGTCTACTTCATATTTGGTATTTTGTTGCTCAAAGAAGTTCACGAGTTCTAAAACATCAGTAGCAGTGCTCATCCATTTTGCCGGGTTGGTTACGTTGTATTGCTTTGGCAATCCTAATTCCTGCAGCCTTCGGTCAGCTACGTATTGGACATACTGGTTTACATAGTCAGCATTTAAGCCCAAAATTCCGTTGGGGAATAAGTCTTTATTATAGGCATTTTCAATATTTACGCCTTCAACAACAATAGATTTTATTTCATTAGCAAAATCTTCAGTTAATAATTCCGGATTTTCTTCCAAGGCAGTTTGAATAAGCTGTATACCAAATTTTAAGTGCAATGATTCGTCGCGCAATACCCAGTCAACCATAGACCCAAAATTTCGCAGTTGGTTTCGTTGCCTGAAAGAAAGCGCCACCATAAATCCAGAATAAAACCACACGCCTTCCATAACAATATTGGTAGCCACCAAATTTCTGATGAAATCTTTTTTACCTTCGGGAGTTTCAATATCAAGCTTGTCTTCGGTCATCCGTTTTAAATATTTCATCACGTAAGCCTCTTTAGCCTGCATAGAAGGGGTTTCCAAGTGTACAGAAAATATTTTTTCACGGTCAAAAGGAAAAGTTTCCAGCACATATTCAAATGCCACACAATGGTTTGCTTCCTCCCACATTTGCTTTGCTAAATATAAATGGCACTCGGGAGATTTTAAATAAGGATAAACACCAAGAGCAATAGAGCGATTTACGATGAGTTCGGCTGGATTGAAAAAGGCCATGGTAAACTTTACTGCATGTCTTTCATCTTCGGTCATTTTATTCCAATCTTCCAAGTCTTCTTTTAACGCAATCTCATGGGGAAACCACGTGTTTCTGACTGCTTGGTTATACAAATCATACGCCCACTGATACCTCATTGGGTGCAAATTCATATCCTCTGGTGATGCTTTACCTAATATTGGCATAGTTTTAGAACTTGTTAATTTTTTGTGGATTTATTTTCTAGCGAGAGAAGGGGAATAATGTCACAATATTATTTTCCGAACGAGCGACGAAAATATGGTAACCATATTGTACCAAATAAATCATTCTCTGCAACCGTTGACAATATTAATAGGTATGATAGGTCTAAATTGTGGGCTAGTGATTATCTGTACCTTTCATTTTTGAGGAGAAGAGCTATGTGGTGGTTCTTTTCTGAATCAAGTGATAAAGCGTGGAAAGATCCAATGATATGGGTTTGTTGGATATTTCAGCTCCTTTTTATCATTTTCTTAGCTTTGTACACTCGAATTTAATGAGTTTTTTAATGGGAAACCCTCGGTCACTAAATGTTAGTGACTTTTTTCTTGATCAAATTCTAAAGAACTTTCAACTTTATAACTTTATAAACTCGATAACTTCATTGGCATCCATCACAGGTAAAGTTTTCTTGTGGATCAGATGGCATATGAATTTTGTATACTTTGCCGTCAATAATCTTTTCTTGATAATGGCTTTTTTGAACTTCGACCATTTCCGTTTTTATTTCTTGCCCGTCCGCTAAAGCTTCAGCGGAGGCGGGTATCTTGGTTATTGTGTCTTCGCTGACAAGTGGTCCCGATGCCGGTTTTACCGGTATATGGGATCCCATATTGTTATCAATCAATTGGGACATTTGAGTTTGCACGTTACTAAAAATTTGCTTTGAAGATTCGTCAACGGGAATTACTAGTGGTTTTATATCAACAATTTGCTCTTGCTGATCCTGAGTTGTATCGAAGGGTTCTTTCTCAACAACTTCCTCCTTTGTTAATTCAATAAGCATTTCCCGAGGCGCCGTAGCTCCGAGGGCTTGAGGAGTTTCAACGACGAAGGATCCCTTGGCTTTAAACACCGATGCAAATCCTGTTTTCCCTAATTTAGCTGATTTGTTGACCGCTACGGTGCTTTGTTCAGCAGTATGACGAGGTTTCATATGTAAGTAGTAGGTTGATTTTAAGCCCTTTTTCCAGCCAGAAAAATAAATATCCATGGTTTTATCAATATCTCTGTCTTCTAAGTACATGTTTCTGCTTAATGCCTGGTCAACCCATTTTTGAGCACGGGCGGCTACCTCTATAAATGCATAGGGGCTAACCGAGAAGGATGTTTTATAAATATCTCGTATGTGCGGTGGAATTTCTTCAATACTGGAAATGTCACCCTGCAATTCAATAATTTTTCCCTTTACCATGTCCCATAAATTCATATTTTTCAATTCGGTTACTAAATTATGATTAATGTCTAAATACTTTCCAGAGATTTTATTACGTGAAAATACTTGGGCAAATCTTGGGTCAATGCCCGGAGTGGTTCCCGCTACAAGACCAATATTGGCATTAGGGGCCACTGCCATAAGAGTAGCATTTCTCATGCCATTCTTTACTTTATTACGTAAAATTTCCCAATCAAGCCAATTCTGTTTAGATTTTTTATCAATATCTAATGCTCTGCCTCGGTTTTGTTCTAATCTTTCAATAGTATCAATAGGTACATGACCTTTTGACCATTCGCTGCCGGTAAAATGCATGTAACTTCCGCGTTCGGCTGCCAAATTAGCAGATTCATCAATGGTCATGTAGCTAATAAATTCAAATACTTTATCAGCAAAGTCATAAGAATGAGGGCTGTCATAAGGAATGCCAAGTTGCTCAATGGCATCGGCAAAGCCCATGATTCCTAATCCAATTGCCCGGTTTTCCTTATCTGATTTTTCAGCTTCCTTAATTGGCAACTTATTAATGTCAATTAAATTGTCTAACTGCCTAACTGCTAATCTGGCTGATTCTTCCAGTTTTTGCCAATCCATCTGTTTCTTTTTTAAGTGTGCTGCTAAGTTAATAGATGCTAAATTACAGACAGCAATATTGTCTTTATCTTGGGGAAGGCAGATTTCTGTGCACAGGTTGGACATATGAATCGTGCCCGTATTGTTATTAAGAGCTCGTAAATTAATGGCATCTTTAAACACAAGCCATGGGTGAGAAGTGGTTTGCAGAGCTACTAATATGGCTCGATATTGTTCTGTGGCGGGAACCTTTTTAAAAATGCGCAACTTTCCTTCTTCTGCCATGGTGACATATTCTTGATATCTTTCTGAAAAAGCTTTTCCATAGAGCTCATTGAGATCTGCGGTTTCTTTTGGGTCAAACATATACCAATCTTGCTTTGCCTCAACTCTTTTCATAAATTCATCAGAAATAAAAACAGCAGTGTCGGCTGTTCTCATTCTTAAGTAGTCATCCCCTGCATTATGCTTCCATTCAATAAAATCTGGAAAATCACAGTGCCAGTTTTCCATGTAAAAACACAAAGCCCCTTTCTTTTTTCCTCCTCGTTGAATAGCTCTGATAGCAGTGTCAATAATTTTTGCGAAAGGTGTTGGTCCTGATGAGGTTGTATTATTTGAAGAAAGAGGGGAACCAGTGGCTCTAAGCTTGGTAATTGAAGCTCCAATACCTCCTGAAGCTTTAGAAAGCATCATAACATCGGAAACCGATTTGGAAATATGAGTCATATCGTCATGAATTTCCAATAAGAAACAGTTAGATAGTGTTGGTGTTGCTGTTCCAGAATAAATATTTGTTGAACCGCCGGCAATATATTCATGCTGGGACATTTTCTCGTAAAATCTCATAGCCCATTCGGTTGGATCCTTTTCATTATATGAAAGTCCCATAGCAACCCTCATAAAAAAATATTGAGGGGTTTCAGCAGCATTTTGTTTTTTATCTTTTGTTGAATAACGATGTAATAAACTAGAAAGGCCAGCATAAACGAAAATCTCATCTCGGCTAATATCAATAGTATTTGCCAATCTTTGTAAATCAAAATTCTTTTCCATTCTTTCATCAAAGATTTTTTCAGCAATCATCTTTTTGATAAATTCAGGGAACTTTTCCTTATGTAATCTTTGCAGAGCGTCTCTGTCTGAACCATATTCTCCAAGCACTCTTTTATAAACAGTCTTTAACAGTAATCTGGTGGCAATTCTATCGTAATCAGGATCATCTTTAATGTTTTCAACAGCGGCATTAATAGTTGCAAGGTCCAACTCTTCTTCGGTAATACCGTCGTACAAAGTAACTTTTGTGTCGGTTGCCACTTGTGTTACCTTGGCCACCGGATCTACTAATCCAAAAGCAGCTCTTTCAATAGAACGATTAATCCTGTCGGCATTAAACAATTCACGCATGCCGTCGCGCTTAGTTACCGTTATTGCCATATTTTTTAATGAATTTTTTTATATTTTAGTAGAAAAATCTTAGTCAGTTGGTCTATTATACAATCGGTAAAAATAAAATGCAAAAAATGCGTCAAACCTAGTTTTTTGAGATTAAAAATTGAGTTTTCCACAGCCTGTTAATTTCTTTGCTTTACCCAAAAAAACGTTACAAAAATTTTTGCAACGTTTTTTTGATAACTGTATTAGTTTACACTAAACGAAGTAAAGTGTGCCCCCAGTAGGAATCGAACCTACATCACGAACTCCGCAAGCTCGCATTCTATCCGTTGAACTATGGGGGCATATGGAATGGTTATAAGAATGGCGGAGGAGGTGGGAGTCGAACCCACTTAACCCGAAGGTCATGGTTTTCAAAACCATTGCACCAGCCATTATGCGCCTCCTCCAAGGTCATTTGTATCATAAATTTACCCATTTTGCAAATTACTTACATTGAAATCTGTTGCCCATACTGGTATAATTAAGGCAATGAGAACTACACAAAGAAAAGGAGATATTGCTGTCTCTCAAGCAATCGCAAGATTTACAAAAATGGGTTACGATGTTGCTCTTCCACTTACAGAATCTGCTTCATATGATTTAATTGTTGATACAAACAAAGATTTAAAAAAGGTGCAAGTTCGTTACAGTAGCGTTAGAGAGGTTGCTTTAAGGAGAATCCATTCCAATTCAAACGGATATGTGGTAAAAAAGACTAAGCCAAATGCATATGATTGGCTTTATATTTTTAAGAGTACTGGTGAAGAATATCTGATTAAAGAGTGCCTGTCTAATCGTAACTCTATTGTACCAACAATAGATTATCTTCTAAAATAAATTTAATGTCTGGAGAGGTGGCTGAGCGGTTTAAAGCAGCAGGTTGCTAACCTGCGCCTGCGCAAGCGGGCTCGTGGGTTCGAATCCCACCCTCTCCGCCAGATGTCCAAGTTTGAACCCAAGCAAAATAAGGGTTTTTAATATAGTTCTGAAAGATTTATACTAAAGACACCAACTACTTATTAAATAATTTATGACTAACGACGAAAAAGATGTGCAGCTGAATATAGAGAGCATTTCCACTCCAAGTAAGAAATTTTTACCTGAAGAACAAGAAGTGGCTCAACGAGCTTATGATGAGTTTGAAGCACTTACTCTTGGAAAGAAGGAAATGACGATGAAAGATTTGTATGAGTTAAAACTCTATGCAAAAAAGCGTACTGACATT
>Ga0209542_10010466_pt1 | contig 16718 bp, 16 predicted proteins | sample RifCSPhighO2_01_FD_184028 | JGI IMG/M metagenome (GOLD analysis project Ga0209542, IMG submission 184028) | Soil microbial communities from Rifle, Colorado - Rifle CSP2_plank highO2_0.1 (SPAdes) (version 2) | ecosystem: Environmental > Terrestrial > Deep subsurface > Rock core/Sediment ...
ATCCCACGTCGATTCATCCCCTTGACAGGTCGGCGGTGGTGGAGGTTATGCGAAGAGTTATATTGCAGACCATAGACCTCTTCTGGGTCGATCACCTTGAGATGATGGAGTATCTGCGCTCTTCTGTAAATCTGCGTGCTTACGGCCAGCGCGAGCCATTGGTCGAGTACAAGAAAGAGGGCTTGCGGTTTTTCAGGAACATGGAAGCCTCGATCGCCAAACAAGTCTCTGAACTTGTTGCGGCTTTTGACCCGGAGGCTTTTCGTAAAGTGGAGATCGAACAAAAGGCGGCTCCCCCCCAGCTTGGCGGTGAAACCGCCAAGTGGAATGTCGGTCGCAACGAGCTCTGTCCTTGCGGCTCGGGCAAAAAGTTCAAAAAGTGCCACGGCTCTACTAAATAGATGGCGCTTCTAAATAATTTTATTGAGATTGCGAGGGGGATAGTACTCAACCCGAGTATTGAGAGTGTTTTAGCACTCTTTGCTACCTCTCTCTTAAATGAGTTATTTGGCATCATTCCTTATACTATTCTTCTATCTGGCCAGATGGTTTTTGTCGGTGCGCCGATCTCGCTTGCGCTCTTTGCCAAGATTTTTGTATACGTCGCTTTGCCGGTCTCCGTCGGTACCGCCCTTGGTTCACTTCTCATCTACGGCATCGCGTATTGGGGAGGGAAGCCCGCGATAGAAAAGTTCGGCAAACGCATCCGTCTATCTTGGGAGAGCGTCGAGAAAGTGCAGTCGTATTTCAGGGGAAGCTGGTACGATGAGATTATTTTCCTAGGTTTGAGGACCATCCCTTTCATGCCCGGTCTTCCGGTAGCCGCGGCGGCAGGTATCTTGAGGATGAAGGTAAGCACCTATATCATTTTCACCGCTCTCGGGTCAATGATCAAAGTGATGATTATGTGCATCACTGTGATATTTGGTACAATATTAATATGAAAAATGGCATAATCTGGATTCTAATTTTAATAACATTCGTTCTTGGGGTGGCTTGGCTAGCGAAAATGCCAGCAAAACCAGGAAAGCTCGATACCTTTGCAAACTGTATCAAAGACAGTGATGCCATATTCTACGGTGCCTTCTGGTGTTCGCACTGCCAGAACCAGAAAGCCATGTTCGGCTCTTCCTCGAAACTCCTTCCTTATATAGAGTGCTCGACTCCCGATGGTAAAAATCAGTTGCCTGTCTGTAAGGAAGCTGGCGTTACGGGTTATCCCACATGGACATTTGCCAACGGCACGCGCGAAGGCGGTGAAGTCTCGCTCCAGCGTTTGAGTGAATTAACGAGCTGTCCGTTGCCTGAATAAATTATGCTCTTACCTTACGTCGTTTTAGCATCACACATTCTATTTGTAGTATTTTTCATTTCGATTGTTGCTAAAAATTCTTTGGCGCATTGGATTGGCAAAAACGCCATCGCGCTATCGTTTCTAACGTCGCTCGCCGCCGTAGGCGGCTCGCTCTTCTATTCCGAGATCATGGGTTTCGAGCCGTGCGTGCTCTGCTGGTGGATACGTGTGTTTCTCTTCCCCCTGGTCATTATATTTGGTGTCGCGCTCGGCCGCCCAATAACGCAAAACGCATTTTCTTACTCTGTGCCGCTCGCACTTCTTGCCGCTATTGTCTCACTCTATTTTTCTTACGCTTCTCTTGGCGGCAGTGCTATATTGCCATGCACCGCCGAAGGCGGTGCATGCTCACGTGTGTATGTCAAAGCATTTGGTTACATCACCATACCAATCATGTCTTTAACGGTAAGTCTGTTTGTTCTTCTCTTTGCATGGGCACACAAACTTTTTAAAAAAACGCCTGCCAATTGACCTAAATTCTAATTGTTCTAATTATTCTAAACCATTGGAATTTATTTAGGTCAATTAGGTTAATTAGAATAATTAGGGTAATTTAATGTTATGTTTATTGATGAAATAAACTTACATATGAGGGCTGGTCGCGGTGGCGACGGCGTAGTGCGCTGGCTACACGAGAAGGGTAGGGATCATGGCGGTCCCTCCGGTGGCAATGGTGGTAAGGGAGGGAATGTCTTTGCGCGAGCTGTTCGCGACGTAGGCATCCTTTCGGCATATAGAAATGTCAAAGAATTTAGCGCGGCGCGCGGCGGGAACGGCGCCAAAGATTTGAAGCAAGGAGCTACTGGCGAAGATGTTGAAGTCAAACTTCCGGTCGGTTCGCGCCTGACCAATCTTGAGACAGGGCACGTTATCGAACTTCTCCAAGACGAAGAGAAAGTTCTCTTACTTCACGGCGGTCGCGGCGGTTTGGGCAACGCTCATTTCAAATCATCCATTAATATAAGACCGAGACAATCTACGGAAGGAGAGGTGGGCGAAGAAGCGGATTTCCATATAGAACTTTTGCTAGTGGTCGATGTCGGCATCATCGGTCTGCCGAATGCCGGGAAGTCGAGTCTCTTAAACGCTCTGACTTCTGCACATTCTAAAGTTGGAGACTTCCAGTTCACCACCCTTGAGCCAGCTTTAGGGGATCTCTACGGATTGGTCCTAGCCGATATCCCCGGACTTATAGAAGGAGCAAGTTCGGGCAAGGGCTTGGGGCACAAATTTCTCCGCCATGTTGAACGCACCAAAACACTCATGCACTGCATATCTTGTGAGCTTGATAATCCGCTCGAGGCCTATAGAGTGGTTCGAAACGAACTTGAGCTTTATAATAAAGAACTGGTAAAGAAACCGGAACTGGTGGTATTGACCAAGACCGACACTGTGTCCAAAGAAGACGTAGAGAAGAAGATGAAGATTTTAGAAAAAGTCAGCGATAAAGTTATGGCGGTTTCAGCAATAGACGATGAATCACTTAAAAATTTGAAAAAATGCCTTACAAACTGACAATCGGATTAGAGGTGCATGCGGAGCTCAATACCAAAACGAAGATGTTTTGTAATTCCGCTAACCACCCGGATGAGAAAAAGCCTAATTCCAACGTCTGCCCGGTTTGTATGGGTTACCCAGGGACTCTTCCGGTTATCAATAAAGAAGCTATCAGAAGTATTTTGCGCCTGGGAGTGGCGGTTGGAGGAGAGCTTGCCGATTTTGCGGAATTCGACCGCAAAAACTATTTCTACCCGGATATTCCCAAAGGCTATCAGATCAGCCAGTATAAACGTCCTTTGGTAAAAGGCGGAGTTTTAAATGGTGTGCAATTGACCAGAGTACATCTAGAAGAAGACGCTGCTAAAAGTTCTCACGAAGGCGGTGATTATAGTTTGGTGGATTTTAACCGTGCAGGGGTACCACTGATGGAGCTTGTTACAGAGCCGGTGATGCACACGGCTGAAGAAGCTATGAGGTTTGCCAAAGAGCTTCAGCTTCTACTCCAGTATTTGAATATTTCTGACGCCAATATGGAGAAAGGCGAAATGCGCGTCGAAGCTAATATATCCGTGTCAAGGGCGCCCCTTGACATGTTGGGAACCAAAGTCGAGGTGAAGAATATTAATTCGTTTAGGGCGGTGGGGAAGGCTATTGAATACGAATTCAAAAGGCAGACTGAACTTTTGGAGAAAGGCGAAAAAGTGGTGCAGGAGACTAGGGGATGGGACGAAGACATCCGGGCGGACGGAAATATCCGGGGGATATTTCCGCAGTCAGGCGAGACTTTCTCCCAGAGACTGAAGGAGTCTGCGCACGACTACCGCTACTTCCCAGAGCCGGATCTGCCTAAACTTTTCATAAACGAAGTACCCGATTTAGCAAGAACGGTTCTTGCTAAAAGTTTGCCGGAATTGCCGTGGAAAAAAAGGGAAAGGTTATTAAAACTCGGCATAACCGCGGAACACGCCGAGATTTATGTGACCCAGAGTGAGTGGGGGAGGGTGTTTAATGAGGTAATTAAGGTGTTGGAAAGCACAAAGCACAATAAACAAAACACAAATAAAGCACAGAACACAGAGCACAAAGCACAAATAGACAAAATTAAGTTAGCGTCAAATTACATAACAAATGAATTAAAGAAACCAGTTGAACCGAAAGAATTGGTTGAGGTTGTAAATATGATAGAGGCCGGAGAGATCTCATCCAAAGGGGCAAAAGGAGTACTAAGAGTTTTGGAAGAAAGGGGCGGGAGAGCTAGGGAGATAGCGGAGAGAGAGAATTTAATGCAGGAGAGTGATCCGGATATTTTAAATAAGTGGATAGATGACGTGTTGAGTGATCACAAAGAAGTGCCTATAGATTTCCTGATAGGGGAGGTAATGAAAAAGTCTAAAGGAAGAGCAAATCCGGTAGCGGTTAGAGAACTTATTGAAAAGAGCAAAGTATAGTAAACAAAACACAAACGGTTTATAGTACTGACTTATCTAAAATACCACTAAATATTTTCCTTAACTCTTCAGCTTCTTGCAATAAAGCTTGTTGCACTCTAACTTCAGAATCTATTGGCTCACTCAAATTTAACCACAGGCAACTTTCCTTTGCCTCTTTTCTACAAATCCTAATTCTGTGAATGAAATCTTTTCTGCTTAATGACTCATTAGCTTCGATATAATTAGCAGCTTGCGATCCAGAAGATCTTACTAATTGTTTTGCGTACTCGATATTAGAAATAGTTCTTGGAAGTTTTTTAACATAATCTCTGCAACTTTTTGCAAATCTATACGTTCTCTCTTCTAGTTCTCTATATCTGTTTGTGTTTTCCATCACTATCTATTTTGTGTTTTATTTGGGCTTTGTGCAATCTGTGCTTTGTGCTTTTAGAAATTAATCTTCTTCGTGTTTTATGATCAACTTTTTAATCTTCTTCTCCGCATTACTTTTATTGGTGCCGCCTTCAATGTCGTTGATGATGTCCTCCAATGCTGACAACTTATATACACGATAGTTATTCATAGGATGTCTAGAGGCACGGAATTTGCCTGATTTGTCCCAATTGCGGAGGGTTAGGGTAGAGACTCCGAGGATCTCTGCCGCTTCCTTTATAGAAAAATATATTTCTTTCATATGTAAGCTATATAAACATTAATAATGTCTTATATATCAGTTTATAAGAGTTAGTAAGCACTAGCAAGGTATATATGGGGACAAGTAAAATAAATTTCGCTCATTAAGGTCAGACCTTAAGAATTCTGAATTCAAAGGTCTGACCTTTCCCCACAAAATCTATTTCAGTTGTCCCCAGTTCTCCACACTTTATCCATACAGTTTTCCCCATACGGGTTTATAATTTATAGTAATGAAAGATTCTCTTTTCTTCGAGGGAAAAGAATATATCTCGGCAAAACGAGGGGCAAACGAGATTGGCTATGCATCTGACTATATTGGACAACTTTGTCGCGCGAAAAAAATTCCGTCGAGGCTTGTCGGCAGAACTTGGTACGTTGAGCGTGAATCTTTGATCGAACATAAGCAAAATAATCACGCTGGAAAAATAAAAACGCAAATAATTTATGAGACAGAAAATTTACCTCGGCTACCCGAGTTAACTCGTAAAATACTGCCTAAAAAACCTCTTTTCTCGGCAACATTAGTCAAAGAATCTCTCGCAATATCTCTCGGATTATTGGTGGCGGTAAGCGCTGGTTTGGCTACTTTGGAACAAACTAATCCGAAAACTCTTGTTCAAGTAGAGAGTCTCTCGGCAAAAGTGGAGGAACAAGTTAGCGCATCAGTTCTAGAGGGTGTCAATGAAGTGATCAAGACCATTATCGCCGGATTTAATAATTTGAAAGACTTTGCGTTCAATAGAGTTTTCATCGCCTCTGAAAAAGTGCCAGAGGCAAAGCCCAAAACACAAACTACACAAAACACAAATAAAACACAGAGCACAAAACCAGAAAGCACAAACGAAAATGTTAGGCCGCCACTTGCACTCACTACTCCGGGGCCGGCGCCTATCACTATCGATTCGTTGCGCACAGATCTAAAACGAGAATTGGAAAATTATGTCAGAGCGCAAATTGGTACTGCTCTTGCTCCACAAATAATTTACCAATCAGGTCCTACTATCAATACACCGATTCTTCGGCAAGAAATTTTGCTCGCTGATACGAGGCCGACAGTAACAAGACAAAGCTCAAGCGATATTGACCATGGGAGTTCTGTACTCTCTCGCCTTTCTGACGGTGGCACTCTCACCAACTCTACTCTGACGGGAGCTACGCTCTCTGGTCCCTTGGGAAGCTTCACTAACTTTACTTTCAGTTTCGCCACCGGTACATCAGCCACCACTACCAACTTCTTCTCCACCACCGCATCTTCCACCAGTCTTTTCTTCACCACTGGAAATGGCGGCAACTTTACATCCACTGGACTTGGCACTTTTGCCAACCTTTTACTTAACGGCTCATCAACTCTGCAAAACTTCACTTTCGCCAACGCGACAGGTACCAACGCTACGACCACCAACTTCTTCTCTACCACTGCATCATCAACCAATCTTTTCTCCGCTAGCGCCAATATTGGCACTCTCACCACTGCCGCCACCACTACCATTACCGGTGCATTTGCCGGCATCACTTTCTCTGGCACAGGGAATCACGATATCACTGCAACAGGAGGTACCCTTCGCATCGGTTCCAATACCATCATCGGCAACATTGAAGCATTAGACGACACCGTAGACATCGGTACAGCCGGAGTCCGCTTCGACAAAATTTACGCCAATGAAGTTAACGCCACCACTCTCGTCGGTACGCTCACCGGAGGCAATCTTGTAGCAGAAACTTTCACCATCAACTCAGACAATGCCACCGTAGATACAGAGGATGCGAATCTTTCATTTGAGCGCGGTAGCACTGGCTCCTCCCCCAACGCGCTTATGACATGGAATTCCGCCCGCAATGAGTTCCAGTTTAATTCAGGCATGAGGATAACAAATACTATTGGCGCCACCACCACATTGATATTGGACAGTGGCAGTCTCGGTATCGCCACAAGCACTCCTTACGCCCAGTTCGCGGTTGTCAGTAACGGCACATCTGGGACAGTTATCGCGGCAGATGCTATTAGTGGCTTCTCTGGTACCCTCTTCGACCTTAAAGTGGCTTCTTCCACCAAGTTTTCTGTGAATCAAGCGGGTGATTTGTATCTCACTGGCTCTACCACTCTGCAAAACTTCACTTTCGTAAATGCCACGGGGACGAATGCTACTACTACGAACTTTTTTAGCACCACAGCATCATCAACCAATCTTTTCTCTTCACTCCTGACAGTTGGTGGTACTGGACTGGTGGTTGATTCAAGTAGAAACGTCGGCATCGGGACGACGAGTCCAGGAACAAAACTTACTGTTGTTGGTGGAATAAATTTCACTGGAAATACACTAAAATCAGGAAGTGCTGATTGGGACGTGTTAGCAGAAGGAGCAATAACTACTTTTGATGCTGATACAAATAATGACCAAACAGGAGAGGCATTTAGATTCACTATTCATAATGGTGCAACAGAGTGGATGAGAATAACTAACGGCAACGTCGGTATCGCCACAAGCACTCCTTACGCCCAGTTCGCGGTTGTCAGTAACGGCACATCGGGAACGGTTATCGCGGCAGATGCGATCTCTGGCTACTCAGGCACACTTTTTGATTTGAAAGTCGCCTCTTCAACCAAGTTCTCCGTCAACCAGGCAGGCGACCTCTACCTTGCCGGCTCCACTACTCTCCAGAACTTCACTTTCGTAAATGCCACCGGCACTTCTGCAACTACTACAAATTTCTTTGCTACCACCGCGTCATCCACAAACCTTCTCTCCACTTCACTAAACACAGGAGCAATCACTTCCGGTCTAATCAACTCCCAGACCATAAGCTCTGTCGCGGACTTTACCGGCACCTTGAATGTGGCCACTGGCTTTAAAATCGGCAATGCTGCCGCTTCCGGCAAATTCTTGCGTGGCAATGGCACCAATTACATTGCTTCCACTGCCACCCTTGCAGACACTTACGGCGCTTCGGAACTTCTTTACTCCAACGGAGCAAACACTGTCCAGGGACTAACAACCGCCGCATCCTCTGTCCTCGTTACCAATAGCTCATCTGTCCCTGCCTGGACTACCACTCTGCCAGCCTTCACTTTGGGTGGAGCAATAACCGGCAACTCGCAATCAATCACAGGGCTCAATAACCTCACTGGCACCACCCTTGAATTCACTAGATCCACTACCACCAATGCCACCACCACCAACTTCTTCAGCACCACCGCATCGAGCACCAACCTTCTCTTCACCACTGGAAATGGCGGCCACTTTACTTCGACTGGACTTGGCACCTTTGCAAACCTTCTGCTCAATGGTTCCACAACTTTGCAGAATCTCACATTTGTAAACGCAACCGGAACGTCTGCCACCACTACCAATCTCTTCTCTACTACAGCTTCTTCAACCAACCTCTTTTCTGCCGCCGCCAACTTCGGAGCTCTCACTGTCCAGGCTCTGACCGCTACCAGAGTGCCTTTCGCTGGAGCAGGCGGATTATTTACAGACGATTCAGATCTCACTTTCTCTACCGATACTCTCTCGGCTACGAAACTCTTATCTTCCACTTCCGTCTCCACTCCTTCTCTCATCTCCACGGGAGCTATCACCATGACTCCGGGAGCCGGAACAAACTTCAACCTCTCTCTTTCTACTACAGGAGACTTTGCGGTCAATACAAATCAGTTGTATGTAGATACGAGTGCTGGGTTTGTAGGTATCGCTACCACCTCTCCTTACGCCAAGTTCTCAGTGGTGGGTGGAACTTCGGGGACAGTGATCGGTGTAGATACCATCACTGGCTACAGCGGCAATATATTGGAATTGAAAGTTGCTTCATCCACCAAGTTTTCCGTGAATCAAGCGGGTGATTTGTATCTCACTGGCTCTACCACTCTGCAAAACTTCACTTTCGTAAATGCCACGGGGACGAATGCTACTACTACGAACTTTTTAGCACCACAGCATCATCAACCAATCTTTTCTCTTCACTCCTGACAGTTGGTGGTACTGGACTGGTGGTTGATTCAAGTAGAAACGTCGGCATCGGGACGACGGGGCCGGCACAAAGATTGGATGTTTTGGCTGGCCAGAATGCAGAGGAGACCGGATATGGCACGATTGCTCGATTGGGAGATACTACAGCCTACAATTCCAGTCCACTTATCGGCTTGTCATTTCGTGGAAAGTACAACACGGCGGGGGATTATGCGAGCTTCGGAGCCATTCAGGTTGGCAAAACCAACGCCACGGATGACAACTACAGCGGGTTTATGTCTTTCTGGACTCGTAATAATGGTGCCGCACCTCTGGAACGCATGCGAATAGATAGCACCGGCAACGTCGGCATCGGGACGACCAGCCCTGCCACTCTGCTTGAAGTTGGAGGTTCCACCGCCAATGTTACCTTTGACGGATACAAGAGTTGCACCGGATTCACTTCAAACGGCAATGGCTTACTTGCTTGTACCGCCTCCGATGAACGACTCAAGCAAGATATCCTCTCCCTCGACAACTCAAACGGACTCGATGCCATTAACGCTCTCAACCCAGTCTCGTTCTATTGGAACCCCGGCACAGAACGCGGGACTAACCAGCAGTTCGGACTTGTCGCTCAACAAGTGCGGGATGTGTTCCCGAATCTCGTTGTTACTTCTAGCCCGACTGCTCTGACTCCTGACGGCACTCTCTCGGTAAATTATGAGGGGCTGATCTCGCCGATAATCCTTGCGATACAAGAGCTCTATGCCGAGTTTCTAGCTCTAAAAGAGACAGTTCTCGCTTTTGCAGATAAAATAATTTCTAAAGAAATCATAGTGACGAATCAAATATGCATAGGAAATACTTGCGTGAATGAACAGCAACTGCAGGCGATGCTGGCGAATACTGGGACTGTGACAGTGACGGAGAATATGGAGGAAGAGAGTGATACGGTTGACGGCGGCGCGGCGAGTGGCGAAAGTACGGCAAGCGAGAGTGAGGAAACCGCGACCGATACTTCGGTAGAGGAAACAACTACGACGGAAGAGACCGTAGAGGAAGAAGCTTCGGCAGAAGAAGTTACTCCTGAACCAGAGTCTGAATCGGTGAGTGAGCCGGAGCCTGATTCGACGCCGGAGCCTGTAACTGAACCAGCTCCATAATTCGTTAAACGGTAGCGTGGCGCATATCGTTTTACGGTAGCGTCTTACGTCTTCTAGACTTGAACTTATCCCAAGCTTCGGCGAGATTAAAAAGTTGTCTGGCAATTTTATCATATGTATCAACCAAGTCAGCACAGAATTTTGTATCAAGTTTGTAAAGATCTCGGCATTGCTCCAATCCAACAATCGTTTCATTTGCTTCAGCATGTGCGTCATCAATATATTTTTGAAAACCGGCTTTTTGATGACGTTTGGAGTGTCCCTCGGCTATGAGGCGCGGCACAGCTTTCGATGACCTCGATAATTGGTCTACCAGATCATACTTCTCGGAAGTTGGTAATTTAGGTAAAACTTCCTGATGTACAACAAGCATTGCCCGATAAGATGTTTGATATACATCAAGGTCACGAAAACTTTTTATTGGCTTTTTGATATTATTTTCCATACGCTAGACGCATGACGCCTTCCGATACGCGCCGCGCTACCTTATACCGTTTCTAATATCGTATCACGGATAGCTGGTCGCAAGCTGGAAATCACGGAAACTCATGAGATTTGGATGCCGGAGAGGCGTGAGATGGCTTGGAGAAAGGAATTGGAAAATAACTCGTTATTATGACATAATGGTGGCAATGAAAAACATCATTCACTTCTCTATTTCAAAGGAGGGGAAATATTACACCGCTTCTGCGGCTGACTATTTTATAGTCACTCAAGGCAAGACTTTTGAAGAGTTGGCAAGAAATATAAAAGAAGCCGTAGAAGTATATTTCCACGGCAAAGATAACAAAGAGCTTGGATTCTCTGCTAATCCATCTATTCTAGCCAATATCGAAATTCCAATTCATGCCTAAGTTGAGAGTGGTTTCTGGCAGACAGCTTGTTAAATTTTTTGAGAAACAAGGATTTGAACTCGAATATGGAAAGGGTAGTCATTGTAAAATGATTAAGTTTGTAGGAGAACAGATACAGGAACTGGCCATACCTCTTCATAAAGAAATAGCCAGAGGTACTCTAAAGGCAATCTTTTCTCAAGCAGCGCATTTTATTCCGGTAGAAGAATTAAGAAAGTATTTTTATACTAAATAAAAAAGGAAACCCGCTTTTAGGCGGGTTTCCTCGGAGGCCGAAGCCACTGTACCTATATAGACTATCACAACCCCTTTTTTCTTTCAAGCGAACTGGGGATATCATTAAGATAGTGAGAAATTTATTTAATATAGTAAAAAGTTTCTTCGCCCCAGTGCCTGAACGCCCCGTTGCCGGAGTTGCCGGGCGTAAAAGCAAGAGACGTTTTGCTCGCTTCAAAGATGGCACAAAAGTCGAAGTTCCGAGAGAGAATGCAGAAAAAGTAACTATCATCTAAACATGTATTATAAAAAGAATTTTACACCCAAGAAACCGGTTCGCACCTTCCGCGACTTGGAAATTTATCAGAAAACGATCGAATGCGCGGTTTTGATAATGAGACTGGGAAGAGGAAAGGTGATTTTAAGTATTGAGGGCAATTAATCTATATCGTGAATTCGAAATTTATTGAACAGCAGAAGAAATTATATAAAAGTCTTCAACCACATGTTATTGCCCAGCTATACAGGCAACCGTGCACTTTAATACTGAAGGACTGAATCATCTTCTCTATTCCAGAAGAAGGCCGCGAGGTTATCAAGAGCGTTATTATAGGGCAGTCCTTATAGCGCATTTAGTTGATGTGGTTATGAATGCAAAAACAGCAACCCAAAAGACTACGATTGATGGTAAAACTATTCATTTGTGGAGCTTGGAATATAAAATCGGAAACGATATTGTAAAGGTGATTTTGCGGAAAGTAGGGAACGGCAATGTGCATTTCTTGAGCGCCATGAAAAGAAAATCAGGAAAAAATAAGAAAAACCTGTGACTTATTAGCCACAGGTCCTTCATCGTGTCCATTGCCAGCTTAGAATTCTTAGCTGGGGAGGGACTTTCGTCCATGGACACGCCTTTATTATACACAACACCGTTATAGTGTCAAGTGTAAAAATGTGAATAACAAAGGCATACCCACATTCTAATCATTGAAACGTCATATTAAAAACATCCTTACAAAAGAGGTATAATAGAAGCTGGATGTTTATGGGGGTGAGGCTCGTTGTGGCCGAGAAAGGTTGTGGTGAAGTCAACATAAATCCACATAAATCCTTGTCCCCATAAGCATCTAAAATAGCTGTATGGAAACAAGAATTATTAAAGATAAAGTAGGGCGGGAAGAATTAAAGGCTTTGGCTCACGAACAATATGGCGATATTATCAAAGCGGTAGTAGATGTTAATCAAGAGGTTTTAGGTGTTGGCGGAGAACTCCATGTTGACATACAATCACTTTTAATTGAAAGAGAAAATTCTCAAGCCGAAGATACATGGGGTATAAACTTATATATAGAAAAAACGGGGGAGGACTTTATTGAATTTGATTCCATGATTAATCTCAAGCCTCTTTTGGGCAATAAAACACGCGGCGTAGAAGATATCGAGATTCAAAACAAGATTCGGGAAATTGTAAATAAATTAGTTGCCTAACATATGGCTGGAATATCAAAAGAAAGATGGTGGACATTGACACTAGCCGAGCAGCTAGGCAATATTGGCAGTGAGGTTGGTCGCGCAGCCAAATGGCAAGGGAAGGACGAGAATTCTTTCTGGAGTGCTGTTGCAAGAGGTTTAGAACTCCTCGACCTTACACGAATGGATAAGCGATGGAAAAATCGCCGTAGAGAAATAGACAGAGCTAGAGAAGTCTTTTCAGACGCTGTGCTAGGTGGACACGAATACAATAGTAATCTAGCCGACCTGGAACACTACTTCATGCAATGCGCTTTTGTGGCCAGATCTCGAATAGTATGATATAATGTTATTGGTATCGGATAGTTGCTCCAGCTAAAACTGGGGAGGAAAGTCCGAACATTCACCCGGTAGTAGATTTTGGAGTCGCACTTTGTGCAAGCGGCTAGCCGCCAACTCCAAAATTCACTACCGGGAAGGGTAGCAGGTAACGCCTGTCGGGAGTAATCCTAGAGATGAGAACAGAAATGACCCGGTTAAGTCCGGCTGAAACAGCAAAATTCTTACCTGAATGCAAGGCCGTGTCCAGCACCACTTTTGGTTTGTAGAAAATTATTGATCAAAAGTGGTGCTGGAAGTGCCGCTAGAGGTGGCGAGTGATCGCCATCGCAGATAAATAACTATCAACGCGAATTTCCGCGAATATGATCGAATGCCACGAATATTCGTATCATTCGATGCAATTCGTAAGATTCGCATACAGAATTCGGCTTATAGATACCCACAAAAGCGCCTTTTGAAAGGCGCTTTTGTGTTAGAATAAAAGGACCCTTTATAAGACTTATAAGACCAATGAGACCTATAACATGACCAAAACATATTCCAAAACTTTCAGGATCCTCATCGCTATCATCTTCCTCTTGCCGATCTTTTTCATCCCTGGCGGCTATCTCAATCTCGCTGTTTCGAAAGCCGTACTTCTCTCCTTGGGTACCGTCATCGCCACGCTCGTCTTCCTCTGGGAGACGTGGAAGGCTGACAAGATCGACATCCCATGGCACCCGGTGATTCTTGTCGTCGCGCTTCTGCCTGTCATCTATTTCCTCTCGGCGCTTCTCTCTACACCTTCATCACTTTCGCTCTTCGGCTACAACTTCGAAGTCGGCACTTTCGGATTTATACTCCTCGTTTCTCTCCTCCTTATCATCACAAGTATTGTCGTGGCTGATACGACGAGAATTCTCAAGGCTATAAGCGCCTTGGTAACGTCGCTTTCCATCGTAGCGCTCTTCGCGGTGATCAAAGTTCTTTCCGGTTATCCGACTTGGGGGATATTTTTCGGCACCGCCGGAAACCCGGTAGGCAATTGGACCGATCTTGCTACGACACTTGGCCTACTCTCTGTCCTTTTGATCTTGATCATCGGTATGATTCCCATGACAAAACTTTTGCGCAATGCAAGCTATCTTGTTTTCGCATTGTCGACAGCACTTCTCGTAGTTCTCAACTTCTCATCGGTGTTTGTCTTCACCCTCATTGCATCTGTGCTTCTTTTTATTTATTTCTCGAAGACCTGCCCGCTAACGCATGAGCGTAGCGATGGCGGGCGGGTAGAAAAGACAAAAAATATTCTGCCTATAGTGCTAGGTATTATTTCTCTAGTTTTTCTTGTTAACCCTAATATCGGTGCTACAACGCTTGGCAATCGAGCGGCCGAGACTTTTGGCATCAACAACTCCGATATCAGACCGACTTTCTCCGCCACTTTGAGTATTTCGAAAGCAGTGCTCTCGCAAGGCACACTCTTCGGCTCCGGGCCCAACACTTTTGGCCGCGACTGGCTCATCCACAAGCCGACGGAAGTGAACACAACACCATTCTGGGGGACTAATTTCTCATCTGGTTCCGGATTTATCCCGACACAAATTGCTTCTACTGGTATTGCCGGCACCATATTGTGGTTTCTCCTCCTGGTACTTATTGTCTGGATGGGTATACGCGCTCTTGCCGTTCTCCCGGAACCTAAAGGTCCGCGCTTCGCGCTAGTCTCTACATTTCTAGCGGTTCTATATCTTTGGACAGCAAGCTTCATGTACGCTCCGTCGTTTGCTGTACTCGCGCTGACGTTTGCTGTTTCCGGATTATTCATTTCTTCAGCAAGAGGAGTGATGAGTGTACGTTCATTTAATTTCTCGCGCGATGCGGCGACCAAACTTGTTTCCACTTTCCTTTTGATTGTCGCGACAATCGGCACAATACTCGTCGGATACAACGCGCTCAATAAAACTCTTTCAGTGTTCTACTTCCAAAAAGCGGTCAGGCTCTCCAATACCGAAGCCCGCCCGGATGACCCGTTCGGACGGGGCACTCCGATCGCCGATATCGAAGCCACTATCGTACGCGCTATCAAGTTTGCTCCGGCCGATGTTTACTACGCTTCTCTTTCTAGAATATATTTCGCCAAAGCCCAACAAGTTGCGGCGCGGACTACAGGAACCGCTGAAGAGAATCAGGCCGCTTTCCAATCTGCGATCGCTTCTAGTATCAGTACGGCACGTTCGGCTGTGGCGACCAATCCTACCGGATACGAGAACTGGCTTGCCCTCGGCAGTATTTACTCTGCTCTGGTGCCAGCGCCAGTCTCTTTGCCGGGCGCGTATGAAAATGCCAAAGTTTCCTATAGCCAAGGAGCCTCTATGAATCCGTCTAGTCCGGAGCCGTTTCTTCTACTGGCACAACTTGAGGTTGGGAAGGGTGACCTTGAAGCAGCGAGAAACTACATTCGCCAAAGCATTTTCTTGAAAGAAGATTACAACGATGCTTACTTATTGCTCGCGAGGATAGAAGTCCAGGACAAAAATCTTCCGGGCGCTATCGCTTCTACCGAGAAACTCTCCGCGCTCAATCCCAATAACCCTGCGGTCTACTTCGAACTAGGGTTACTAAAATCTTCCAACAACGATAATGCGGGCGCAGTCGCATCATTTGAGAAAGCACTCGCGTTAAGCCCTGGTTACGCCAATGCCAAGTATTACTTGGGTCTAGTGCTAGAAAAACTCGGGCGAGAAGATGAGGCAAGACAGCAATTTGAAGAATTGCTCGTGACTAACCCGGACAGTGTCGAAGTGAAAGAAGCGCTGGAAAGATTGAAATAAATGGTTCGTAAATTATTAGACTTTTTCTACAAAGAGACAACCTCGCTCAACAAAGCTGCTTTCCTCCTGGGTCTTTTTGCTTTTCTCTCGCAAGTATTAGCTTTTCTGCGCGACAGGTTGCTTGCGCATATCTTCGGCGCTTCTGAGACTCTTGATATCTATTACGCGGCATTCCGCATCCCGGATTTTATATTTGTGACAGTGGCTTCGGTCGTCTCTATATCAGTACTTGTGCCGTTTATCATGGAAGAAGAATCGCGTGGCCGCGAAAATCTGCGGCATTTCATCAACAATATTTTTTCTTTCTTCTCTGTCCTTATCATTATCGTTTCTGCCATAGCATACTTCCTCATACCGGCAATATCGGAAGTTTTGTTCAAAGGTTTTAGCTCGGAAGCTCTAGAGCAAACAATTTTTCTCTCACGGCTTCTTCTCTTATCGCCGATCATTCTTGGGTTCTCGAATCTCTTCGGTTCTCTGACACAGGCGTATCAGCGTTTCGCCATCTATGCTCTCACACCGGTGCTCTATAATGCCGGCATCATCATCGGTATTATCGTGCTTGCCAACCGATTCGGTGTTTTTGGGGTGGCGATCGGCGTTATTATCGGCGCCCTCCTCCATATGGCGATCCAAGTGCCGTTTGTCTTGAATCTCGGGCTCTTCCCTAGGCCTACTTTCAAATTTGATTTCTCTTCTATCAGAAGAGTGGTGACTATTTCTCTGCCACGGACGCTGACACTTTCTATGACGCAACTCTCCACAGTTTTCCTGGTTTCTCTCGCGTCTCTGATGCCTCCCGGTTCTATCTCGGTACTCTCTTTCTCTACTCACTTGGCGGCTGTGCCGCTCTCCCTCATTGGTGTCTCATATTCACTTGCTGCTTTTCCGACTCTTTCCCGCCGTTTTCGGGAGAAAAATATTGAAGGATTC
>Ga0209542_10010468_pt1 | contig 16717 bp, 18 predicted proteins | sample RifCSPhighO2_01_FD_184028 | JGI IMG/M metagenome (GOLD analysis project Ga0209542, IMG submission 184028) | Soil microbial communities from Rifle, Colorado - Rifle CSP2_plank highO2_0.1 (SPAdes) (version 2) | ecosystem: Environmental > Terrestrial > Deep subsurface > Rock core/Sediment ...
TCCTCAGCAGGGAAAGCATCGAGTATGACAATATTGCTTCCCGATATTGTATAAATATACTTTGCATCATTCTTTACGATATCAGCTTCGTCCACTCCTTCTACCTGAACATTCGTTGTAGAATAATCCTGCGCCTTGTCAGCTGATGGTACCCCTGCCTGAGTTGCTTGTGTACGCTCAGCCATCATTGGCCCATAATAACCTCCATATCGCTGACTAGAATTCAAAAAATTTTCCAGTTCTTGTGGAGAAGCGAATTTCTTCAGTTCTGCCTGATCATTAGTTGTTACTGGTTCTTTCTGAAAACCAACAAGCGATATTATAGCTGCCCCTAAAACAGCGACAGCAATTATGACTATGATTATTGTTGCGTTTCCTTCGAATCCTTTTTGTGATGACATATGGAATCTAAGTTTTGGTGCTTTATAAGGGCTTATGGTTTGTTAGGTTTTTTGCCCTAATACTATTATTTGAGCTAGAGTAATTATACGTACTTCTCCAAATGAATCTTATCCCTGGGAAAGCCTTTTTTCTGGCATAATCTTTCTAATTCCTCACACATAGGAACAAGACCACAAATATAAACGTCTTGATTATTAAACGTGGTATGTTTTCTGAACCATTCCTGCACATAACCTTTCTCGCCCTTCCATTTTTCAGAAGGCCTGCTTAGTGTGGGAATAAAATGAAAGTTATTATGCTTCCTGGCAAGATCTTCAAACAATTCCCTATAGTATATGTCTTCTTCATAGCGGACCCCAAATATTAGATATAGTTTTTTCTCTGTGCCTTTTTCTAACAGATGTTCTATTATAGGCTTTACTGCCGAAATTCCTGTACCGGTTGCAACAAATACAGCATCGCTGTTGTCATCTTCGTGTTTTGGTACAAAAAGACCGAAAGGTCCCATTAACTCTATTTTTTCTCCTAGTTTTACATCATATAGATACGTAGAGAAATAGCCTCCTTCTACTTTCTTTATGCAGAAATCCAGTTCCTTTTGAGAAGGCAGTGAGGCTACAGAATATGACCTCTGCTTCTTTTTGCCATCAATAGGAAGGAATATGTTTACAAACTGGCCTGGTTTGAAGTCTATTTCATTGTCTAGTTGCATCCTGATTTCATAGACGTCCTTAGTGAATTTTATGTTGTATACTACTTCACCAATATACCTCTTTACAGCCATGACTCCTCTTTAATAAAAGAAAGAATTTAACCCTTTCTTCTTTCTGCGTATGCAGAATGCAGGAAATCTTTAAGTCACCAAAAATTCAAATCTTATCTAATGACATATAGAAAAGAGAAGGATTCTCTGGGAATAGTTAAAGTCCCTACAGACGCTTACTACGGTGCACAGACGCAACGTGCTATAAATAACTATCAGATAAGCGGTATAAAATTTCCTTTTTCTTTCATCAAAGCACAGACCATAATCAAGAAATCAGCTTCGATTGCTAACATGAAAGATAAAAGACTCGATTCTAAGAAAGGAAATGCAATTATCAGGGCATCGGACGAAATAATCAAAGGAAATCTAAAAAATCAATTTATTCTTGACGTATACCAATCCGGGGCTGGGGTAAGCCAGAATATGAACATAAATGAAGTTCTAGCTAACAGAGCAACTCAGATTCTTGGTGGAAGGAAGGGAAATTATATTGTTAATCCCAATGATCACGTTAACATGTCCCAAAGTACTAATGATACGATACATACTGCCATTCATATAGCATCTACTGAAGGGCTGGATGGGTTAATAGATGAATTGCATAATCTAAGAAAAACATTTGACAAAAAATCGAAACAGTTCAGCAAAATAGTAAAATCTGGCCGAACTCATCTACAAGACGCTGTGCCTATGACATTAGGACAGGAATTCAGTGGTTATTCCAAAGCAATAGAAAAAAACATAATGAATCTGCGGAAAGCTTACTTTTCTTTATTAGAATTGAACATAGGAGCTACAGCTATTGGAACTGGAATCAACACAGGCAAGAATTACAAGAAAAATGTAATAACTGAAATAAATAAGATTACAAAAAAACAATTCAGGCACTCAGAAAATTATTTTGAAGGTACGGCATTTCTGAATGAGGAATTGGAATTAAGCTCTGCCCTAAAAATATTGGCTGTTGATTTGCTGAAAATATCTGATGATCTAAGGCTACTCTCTTCAGGGCCCAATACTTCAATAGGCGAGTTAATTCTTCCTGCTATGCAACCTGGATCATCGATAATGCCAGGCAAAGTAAATCCAGTAATGCCTGAGATGCTTGACATGATATGCTTCCAGGTAATAGGCAATGATACAACAGTTACATTTGCATGCAAGGGAGAATTGCAGCTAAATGTTTTCATGCCGGTTGTTGCCTACAACCTTCTTTTCAGCATGGAAATTCTTACAAATGGTATAAAATCTTTTAATCAAAAATGCGTTTCTGGAATAAACGTTAATGAAAAAAGAATAAAGCAGAATCTGGAAAAAAATGCGATAGTTGTAACTGCGTTAAGCCCTTATATTGGCTATGCAAAAGCTGCAGAAGTCGCAAAGAAAGCTTACCAGGAAAACAAAACTATAATGGAAGTTGTTCTTGAAATGAAATTAATGAATGAGAAGAAATTGAAGCAGATACTTGATTACAAGAAGATGACAAATGGATGATATTCCCTATATGCTTGCAGATCTATAATCTCGTCTGATTACACGACCAAGAATTCCGCCTAGAAAGGAATGACCTCCCGTAGGTTTATTTGGTCCATCTGTAGTTTCACCATGAAGATATCTGGAACATCTTTCAGTAGGAGAATACATGCGGGCGCCACTCAATGGACCTACGTATATTTCAGCGTATCCGCGCTGAACTAACAAGTCTAGTCTTTCTTCGACTTCTGCAAACCATACTTTCAGATAATTAGCAATCTGGAGTGAAAAAGCAACTTGATTTTCATCTAAATGTTCCATGATTCGCCTAGTATCTTCGTCAAAATTAACTGCCATTAAATAGCTAATCTGGTTGATAAATATAAAAACTGATCCTGTTCCATGAAATAATTAATATAAACCGCTTTTTCCAAATAGGTATATGTACAAGAATATTTTTGTAAAGAAAGACGATGTTTCTGTAATAAGACTTGATAGAGAAAAACAGCTGAATGCTATAAATGAAGAAATTCTGATTGAATTGAAAAAAGCTTTCTCGGAATTAAACAAGGATAAGAGAACAAAAATAATAATAATAACTGGCGGAAAGAATTTCAGTGCTGGTGCGGACCTGAAAGAGATGGTTAATTTTGACAAGAAAGCGGCAGCAAAATTTGCAAGGCTTATTCATTCAACGTTCTCGTTCATAGAAAACATAGACAAACCTGTTATCGCTGCCATCGATGGTTATGCACTAGGCGCTGGGTGTGAGCTGGCATTGGTATGTGATATAAGAATCGCCTCAGAACACGCAGAATTTGGCCAGCCAGAAGTCAAATTAGGTATTTTTCCAGGCGCAGGAGCAACGCAGAGATTACAGAAAATTGTTGGTATGGGAAAGGCAAAAGAAATGATATTCACAGGAGAGGTAATCCATGCTCACGAAGCTTACAGGATTGGACTGGTGAATAAAGTAGTTGATGAGAAGGATTTGATGATAGAATCGAGGATGATCGCAGAAGCTATAATAAAGAACAACATCGAATCTGTAAAAATTTCTAAAAAACTGATAAACAAAGGATCGCTGAAGATGGAAGAGAGATATTTCTCAAAAGCATTTTCTACAGGAAATCCCAAGGAAGGGATAACCGCTTTATTTGAAAAAAGAAAGCCGAGATTTTTATGAACGAAATAGTTGTACTGAATGCAAAAAGAACTCCTATAGGAAAATTTCTTGGCCAGTTCAATTCCTTAACAGCATTTCAATTGGGCTCAGATATCATAAAAGCAGTTGTAGAAAAGGAGGATATGAGAAAATTCAATGTTGATGAAGTCGTGATAGGCAATGCCATACAAGCAGGTGTTGGACAGAATCCTGCAAGAATAGCAGCACTTAATGGAGGATTGCCAAATAAAACAAAATGCATGACTGTAAACAAAGTCTGTGGTTCTGGAATGCAGGCAATTATATCAGCAGTCCAGTCGATAAAATCCGGTGATGCTGAAATTGTTGTTGCGGGTGGCATGGAAAGCATGTCCAATGCTCCCCATCTTTTCAGGCAGGGAAGAGAAATAAAAAAATATGGAAATATAAAAAAACGTGAAATTGGGGAATACGAAAAGGATTTCGAGCTTACAGACAGCATGATTTATGATTCACTGTGGTGCGCATTTAATTCATGTCATATGGGATCGCTGGCAGAAGAATTAAGAAAAAAAAATAAGATAAGCAGGGAAGAACAGGATAGCTTTTCTTTGAAGAGCCATAAAAAAGCGATAAGCGCCATGGAAAAGGATAAATTTCACAAAGAAATAGTTCCTGTGAAAGTGGGGAATAAAAAAATATCCACTGATGAAGGCCCAAGAAAAGATACAAGCATTGAAAAATTATCAGCACTGAAAACTGTATTTTATCAGGATGGTACCATAACAGCTGGAAATTCTTCTCAGTTAAGCGATGGGGCTGCTGCACTTGCATTGACAAGTAAAGAAAAGGCAGAAAAACTTGGAGTGGCTCCTTTGGCTGTAATAGAATCTTATGCCTCTTCTTCTGCAGACCCTAAATGGTATACTCTTGCCCCGGTAGATGCTGTAAGAGAATTGCTGAAAAAAACGGGAAATAAAATAGATGATTTTGATATTATAGAACTGAACGAAGCGTACGCCCTGCAATCTTTGGCTGTAATGAAAGAATTAGGAATGGATGAAGAAAAAGTGAATGTGAATGGCGGTGCCATAGCTTTAGGCCATCCAATAGGCTGTACTGGAGCCAGAATTCTTGTTACACTGATTCATGCTCTTAAGAATAGAAGAAAGGATTTCGGTTTAGCTACAATGTGCATAGGAGGCGGGGAAGCAATGGCGATGAGTGTGAGGTTATGGTAGTAATAAGGTAATCATATAGCAGAGGTAATTATATGGGGATAATAAAAACTGTTGGCGTTGTTGGGTCAGGAACTATGGGCTCGGGTATAGCCCAGATATTTGCAATGAAAGGTTTTGATGTTATTGTTAATGATGTCCACAAAAAGCATATCGATGAAGCTGCCAAAAAAATATCATGGAGCCTTGACAGATTCCTAGAAAAGAAAACAATTACAGAAGATGATAAAAATAACATAATGAAAAGGATTGTTTTTACAACAGAAATCATCAAGATGAGAGAATGCGACTTGATAGTAGAAGCTATAATAGAGAAAATGGACGAAAAAAATGAAATCTTCAGGAGATTAGATAAAATATGCAAGAAGGAATGCATATTTGCAAGCAATACTTCGACATTATCAATAACCCGACTTTCGAGAAGTACAAGAAGATCAGATAAATTTATAGGAATGCATTTCTTCAATCCACCGCAGGTAATGAAGCCGGTAGAAATAATTAAAGGTGAAAAAACATCTTCGGATACTCTGCAAACCATAAAATCTCTGTGCATAAAACTTGAGAAAATACCGATAGAAGTAAAAGATTCGACAGGTTTTATAGGAAACCGAATTCTTTTCACGTTGATCAATGAAGCCATAATATGCTACGAAGAAAAGATAGCAACAAAGGAGGACATAGATAAGATAATGAAACTAGGAGCAGGACATCCCATGGGTCCATTGGAATTGGCTGATTTCATAGGATTGGACGTTTGCTTGGATGTGCTTCAAATACTGGAAAAGAGTTATGGGAATAAATTCAGACCTCCTGAAACGTTAAGACAATTGGTAAAGAAAGGTTATCTAGGAAGAAAATCTGGCAAGGGATTTTATGATTATAGTAAGTAGAAAAAGATTTTGAGGCGTATGGTTAAGGGCAAGTTTTTTGGTCTTCGTTTCCTGGTGCTCTAACTTTGAGCGTTGTTCCTTGAGGACATGCTGATTGTTGTATTGTAAAAGAACCTGTTTTTCCTGGTTGGATTGGAAAACCTTCTGGATTTGTTATTTCTATATAACCTGTTGTAGGATTATTATAAACTCCTATGTCACTAATTGATATGCTTCTTGATGCAACTGCTCTTATAGTAACTGTATAATTTTCATAATCGATGTCTTGTATAGCATCAATTCTAATTTGCTTTCCATAAATAACTACATCTGCATGCTCAATTGGTATAGGTTCAAAGAAAATACAATCAAAACTAAAAGCTCCACCCAAAAAAAGTAAAATCAGAAGAAGATTGAATGCTATAGATAACATTAAACTTGCGTCATTAAAGTCTTTGCTTTTATATTTCTTTTTCCTTTTTCCGATAAAACTAAAGAGGAGGGCTAATGGTGGAGATAAAATAATTAAAAGAAATATATATCTAGTCGATGAATCGCACATAGCAGACAAATCAACCCAAAAATAAATTATCACGGATAAAATGAATGTTAAGCAAAATACAAAACTCAAAACTGAGAAAATATCATACTTCTGAGAACTCACTTTCTCCTTAGCCATAATAATTATTGTTCTTTGGTATTAATAACATCTTTAAAAGCAACTTTTCATATTATTTCTATAGGGATTGATATGGTTGATTTTGATGAGTTTGGACCTGAAAAAGTATTAGAAGTTCACGATGCAAAAGCAGGGATGCACGGATTCGTCGTAATCGATTCGACGGCTCGCGGTCCTGCCAAAGGCGGGATAAGAATGACTTCTTCTGTAAGTATTGATGAAGTAGCAAAACTGGCTAGGACTATGACATGGAAAACTGCTTTAGCTGACCTTCCTTTTGGCGGCGGCAAATCAGGAATCATTGCTCCGCCAAAGATGACAGAACAGCAAAAAATGGAAATAATGAAGAGTTTTGCAATTGCCCTGCGGCCAGTTTGTCCTTCGCTGTACGTTGCTGCACCTGATATGAATACTGGTGAAAAAGAAATGGCTGAATTTGTGATTGCCAACGGCCATATGAAAAGCGCCACAGGCAAGCCGGCTGATATGTGCGTTGCGCCAGGAGAGCAATGTGGGATACCTCATGAGTTTGGAAGCACTGGGTGGGGAGTATTCCATTCGACAATGGTTGCCATTGAATCTGAAGGATTGGATATAAAGAAAACTAAAGTTGCAATAGAAGGTTATGGGAACGTAGGAACTTTTGCAGCGAAATATCTGAGTGAGGAAGGAGCAAAGATAATTGCAGTGTCTGATTCTAAGGGAGTTATATATAATGAAAATGGATTGGATGTAAAAAAACTGGATGAAGTTAAGAAAAATACTGGTTCTGTAACTAATTATAGCCCCGGGAAAGTCCTCAAGGGAGAAAAATTGTTTGAATTAGATGTTGACATCCTCATACCTGCAGCATTACCCAATGTAATCAACAAAGACAACGTAAACAAAATAAAGGCAAAAATAATAGTGGAAGCAGCAAATATACCAACAACGCCTGATATCGAAGAGAGATTATATAAAAAAAATATTCTAGTTGTCCCTGATTTTGTTGCAAATGCTGGCGGTGTTATTAGAAATGGTAAAGGAAAGGGTAATCAGAAATACAAAACTTGTTCTTGAAAAAGCGAAAAGCAAAAACGTTAAGCCACGGGACGCAGCTATGGAAATTGCAGTTGAAAGAGTAAGGGATGCGATGAGGAAGAGGAAAGAATAATGTTTTTCCTATCTCACAGACCTCCTAAAAATAATTGACCTGATGTGCCTGTCTTAGTAACCTTGGGCGGGTGGGTGGGTTTTATATCCCGCTTAACAACAATGTATAATTATGAAATTCATCTGCCGAGCTCCAGGAAAAAAATCAATAAAAATTCTAGAAAGGGACCAGAAAGTTATTTCACCCTCCATTACAAGGGAATACTCATTTGTTTTTTCAAGAGCAAAAGGATGTAATGTATGGGATGTTGATGGACGGAAGTATTTGGATTTTGCAGCAGCTGTTGCTGTGGCAGGAGTTGGGCACAGCAATCCGGAAGTGATAAAAGCTGTAAAGAAGCAGATAGAGAAAGGCGTGCACTGCGGCTTCTCTGATTTTTATGCAGAATTACCTGTAGAATTTGTTGAACAACTTCTTGCGTTCCTTCCAAAAAGTATGGATAAAGCATTCCTAAGCAATTCAGGCACAGAAGCAATAGAAGCTGGTTACAAACTTGCAAGATGGCACACAAAAAAGAAATATACAATTGCTTTTGAAGGCGCTTTCCACGGAAGGACTATGGGATCTTTATCTATGACAAAGTCCAGACCAGTGCAAAGAGAAAGATATTCTCCATTCCTTCCAGTAATGCATACGCCTTATGCTAACCCATATAGAATAGGAAAAAGCTCTGGGGATTGTACTAATATTTGCTTGGATTCACTGGAAAAGAAAATAAAAAGCAAGAAAAGGGATATTGCATCGCTGTTTATTGAACCTGTTCAGGGCGAGGGCGGCTACATAGTACCGCCCAAGAGTTTTGTTAAGGGTGTCAGGAAACTTTGCGATGAAAATAACATACTTTTAGCAGCGGACGAAGTACAATCCGGCTGCTATAGAACTGGAAAATTTTTAGCCATGGAAAATTTCAATGTAAAGCCGGATATTGTATGTCTGAGCAAAGCAATAGGCGGTGGCGTACCATTAGGCGCTACTTTGGCAAGCGAAGAAATAATGGACTGGGTTCCTGGAAGCCATGCAAATACGTTTGGTGGAAACCTTCTGGCTTGTGCAGCTGGAATAGCAACATTGAAATATATGAGGAAGAAAAAACTTGGAGAGAATGCGGCAAAGATAGGCAAACATATGATGAAAAGGCTGAATGAAATAAAGGATAAATACGAAATTGTTGGTGATGTAAGAGGATTGGGATTGATGATAGGTGTTGAAATAGTAAAAAACAAAAAAACCAAGAATCACGCAGAGCTTGAAAGGAAGGAAATATTGTGTGCAGCAGAAGAAAAAGGATTGATTCTTCTTCCAGCAGGCAGAAGCACAATAAGAATATGCCCGCCCCTTATTATTACAAAAGAGCAGGGTGACCTGGGTTTAGACATTTTAGAAGATTCAATAGACCAGGTGAGCAATTAAAAACTTCATTTCTTATAGATAAATATGTCGATGAGAATTGCTATTGTTGGTAGGGAAAGGAAAGTTGTACAAGAATACAAGAAAGAAATAAGAAAAGCTGGAATTATTTATACGGATACAAAACCTGACATAGTCATTTCTTTGGGTGGCGATGGCACACTGCTTTTGGCGGAAAGATGGTTTCCGGGTATACCAAAAATACCTATACGCGATCATTCGATATGCTATAAGTGCGATTGGTCTTCCTTAAGCAATGTAATAGACAAAATAAAGAAAAGAAAATACAAAATTGAAGAGTATGAAAAACTGGAAGCTACTATAAGGTCCGGAAAACAAATTCATAGAAAACTATGCATAAACGATTTTGTCATAAGAAATACAAAACCGATTCATGCAATAAGATTTGACCTGTGGATAAACAACAAAAAAATAAACGGGATTCTTATAGGCGACGGCATTGTTGTTGCAACTCCTTTTGGCGCAACAGGATATTATTATTCTATAACACAGAAGTCATTCAAAAAAGGTATTGGCCTTGCGTTCAATAACATGACAAAACCAATTAATCATCTTGTTCTAAATGAAAAGGCAAAAATAAAAGTGAGAATAGTGAGAAGCGATACTACTGTTGCCGGCGATAACGATCCGCATGTAATTAGTATCAAAGAAGGAGATGAAGTAGAGATAAGGAAAAGCGATAAAATCGCCAGAATAATAAGGATGAGATGATAATAATGAGGCAAGGACGTCCTACTACAACTGATGCTATTATTGTAAAGAACGGAAAAATACTTCTTATAAAACGTGACCACGATCCATTCGAAGGATACTGGGCTTTGCCTGGAGGATATATAGATTTCAATGAAACAGCTGAACAAGCCTGCAAAAGAGAAGTAAAAGAAGAAACTAATATGAAGACAAGAAGTCTTAGGTTGTTAGGAATTTACTCTTCCCCGAAAAGGGATATCAGAAATCAGACTGTAGCTGTAGCTTACATAATAAAAGCCGATGGAAAACCAAAAGCTGGCGATGATGCTGCTGATACAAAATGGTTTCCTCTTAATAAGTTGCCAAAGCTGGCTTTCGATCACGCACAGATGATAAAGGATTATAAAAAATTTAAGAAAGATTGAAATAAATTCTTCTGTTGTTCTTTCCTTTGTTTTCTGCTTTGAGGAAGATTATTTTTCCTACTTCCCCTGTATTTCTTACATGAGTACCGCCGTCTGGCTGCTTGTCAACGTCCCCTATTTCGACTATTTTAACTTCTTCCACGTTTCCTATACCAGCAGCCAATTTACTTAGTGATGCATCTGCATGATTTTTGTCAACAAAGTAAGTCTTTATTTCCTGCTTCCTGTTTATTTCATTATTTGCTTCCTCTACATAATTTACTATCTGAGCTTTGTCAAAATTATCCAGAGAAAAGTCAATCCTGCTCTGTTCTATTCCTAGTTGATTTCCGGTAATAAGAGCTCCAGTTTTTCTGTTTATTACAGCACTGAGTATGTGGGCAGCTGTATGCATTCTCATAAGAGTATGTCTTCGGTCCCAGTCAATTATTCCCCGAATTTTGTCTCCTGGTTTTAGGCCTTCTTCTTCAACAAGATGAACTGTTTTTCCTATCTGTTTTCTTACTAGGGTTACGTAGTATTCTTTTCCATTTGAAAAAATTTTACCAGTGTCGGAAGGCTGTCCTCCACCTTCAGGATAGAACGCTGTCTTATCTAATTCTATTTCATTGCCGTTAACAGCTATAACTGCTGCTTCGAATTCTTTGATATAACTATTCTTTGAAAATAATTTTTCTGTCATAATCCAATCCCCACAGGAGAAGAAACAGTGGCTGTATCCCGATACCCTCGGTATCGGAAAGCTTTCGTTTCTCTCCCTGTAACCCTCATTTCCTAGGTAAAATATTATTCTTGTCTATCTCTTCCTATTTCTTCCTATTTGAATACTTCACCAGTCTCATCTGACCACCACAGCAAATCCAGTTCAGCAAACGGGATTCCTATACTTGTTGTAAAATTTTTCATCTTTTCTTCTATCTCCAGATATCTTTTGATTGTTAAGCTTTTTGGTATTTCTTCAATGACATCGTATTTTTTCAAGTTCTTAAGTACGTGTCGATCCAGTATAGCTAAGTCTTCACCAAGTCCTATGTTTCTTAAAAAATGCGAGGCTTCTTTGTATCCATAGCCATTAACATTGTCAACAAGCCACTCCCTTAATTCTCTGGGGGTTATTCCGTTGTTTACAATATTCCTGATTTGGATTCTGTTATTATTTACAAACATCTTCCTTGCACCCGCTATCCTTTTTGATTTTCCGTTGTTGAATCTTACACCAACGAGATGCTTCTTTATCTGTTTTGGATTGCCATTGAATATTGTTTTGCTGCTGAACAGGTTTTCTGTTGATTTCCAGCAGAATTTTGCCCTGGATCCTGGAGTAAGGATGCAGAAAACCAACTCCTTGAATATTTCTTCTTCACTGTTTATTTTTTTGAAATCATCGAGTCTCTCCTTTAGAAGAGGCTTTTTGGATTCATATTTAACAAGCAATTCTGAGATAGGCATAAGATTACTAAACAAGAAAATCTTTAATTATTTAACAGAAACTCTGACATCGACTGCTTTAGCGTCCTTGTCATTTATTATCAGCGGATTAATGTCCAGCTCTTCTATATTCTTATGTTTTTTTGGTATCAGTGACGCCTGGACAAGGATTTTTTTAAGTAGATTAATATTAACTGTTTTTTCTCCTCTTATCCCGTAAAGAATTTGCTTTGTTTTTAATTCTTCAATCATGCTTTCAGCGTCTGATTCATCTATTGGGCAGATTCTGAATGTCACGTCTTTCAAAACTTCTACCATCGTGCCGCCTATGCCAAACATGATTGCATGGCCAAAAGAAGGGTCATTTTTTATACCGATGATAACTTCTCTCCCTTTGATATATTCCTGAACAAGTATACCTTCCAGATGTAATTTCTTCTTTTTTGATAGCTTGATCAATAAATTGAATTCTTTTTCTAATTCTTGTTTGTTATTGACTATCTTTACTCCTCCTATATCGGTTTTATGGGAAGCTTTGGAAGAAATAATCTTCAGTACCACAGGGTAACTTTTTGAAAATATTTCAGCCTTTTTTGAATCCTTAGTAACAATGCTTTTCGCGACAGGAATGCCAGAAAGAAATTTTTCAGCCTTCTTGCCCAAGAGAACTTTCATACTAATCTCTTGCTTTTACGTGCATTTAAAAATTTTGAGTTAAGAGTAATCCTATGTTTCCACAATTAAAATATCCAGGAGTGCCGCATAACTTTGGCGGCATTCTGACAGATCCGGTCAAGGCTAAGATATTGTGCTTCGGAATACCTTTTGACAGCACTACGTCTTATAGAGGCGGAGCCAAGCACGGGCCATTAGGACTTAGATTGGCAAGCCAGCAGACAGAAACTTACGACATTCTTACAGAAGCGAATATATTTGAAGATCCCGGAATTTACGATCTGGGAGATATGGATGTTGTAAGAGGTCATGTTGAAAAAACGGTGCTAAGGGTAGGGGATGAAGTAGAAAATATTTTACAGCAGAAAAAAACGCCCCTGATTCTTGGCGGTGAGCATGGACTTACCGCAGGAGCAGTAAAGGCATCGAGCAAATTTTTCAAAGACCTGAAGGTAGTTGTCTTTGACGCGCACGGTGATTTGAGGGATGAATATGAAGGAGATAAGTTCAATCACGCTTGCGGAATGAAAAGATCTTCTGAGTTCATAGGAGGAACTAAGAATCTTCTGGAAATAGGAATAAGAGAGATATGCGAAGAAGAATCTCAGTTTAGGGATAGAATGATATTTTCGCATGAAATAAGAGAAAATATTGATGAAGCTTTGGGAAAAGTGAAGAAATTTGTTTCTAATTCTAATGTTTATGTGAGCATTGATATAGATTTCATGGATCTTTCTATCGTGCCGGGTACAGGAACTCCACAACCCAACGGCTTATTCTATCATGAAGCTTTGGAATTCATAAAACAGCTGAAAAATTCCAAGAAAATAGTAGGAATGGATCTGATGGAACTTGCGCCTTTGCCGGGAAATGTGGCAAGCGAGGCTGCTGCGACAAAATTTTTATTCCAGAGCATCGCCCAGCTGAGAAAAAATTTCTAATCTTTTTTAAAATTTTTTTGGTCAATCTTCTTTTAGAAAGAAAATTTTTGGTTGATCTTTTTTCCAAAAAGGTTGGTTTTATAAAGATTTTTGTCGTAATTTATGTTGATGGAAAAGAAAAAAAATTCCTTGAAGATGCAGACTCCTGAAAATTTGCAGACACTTCAGAAACAGAAACCAATTCAAGATCAGTTTGCGCAGATTACTACATCTAGGAAAATTAGCTTGCCAGAGAAACAATCTTCTCAGCAAAAAATCAAGCAGTTCAATCCAAAAAATCCTTTTCTGACAAAACCCATAGAAACTATAGAAGTTAATGACAAGAGTGTTTCTGAACTTCTAAAAAGCATGGCAGGAACAGGATTCCAAGGAAGAAAATTGGGGGAAGTTGCTGATACATGGGAAGAAATGATTAATGACAAAAATCTAACTATAGTTATGGGTTATGCAGGATCATTGAGCACAACTGGACAATGGAAAATAATAAAATGGCTTATAGAAAACAGATACGTAGATGTTCTTGTTTCAACAGGAGCTAATATTTCTGAAGACCTTGTAGAAGGTTTAGGATACAAATACTATCAGGGAAGCCACACCGAAAATGATGGAGTTCTTCTAAAAAACAATGTAAATCGTTATTATGATATCTACGGTGAAGACAAAGAATACATGGACATGATAGACCTTATAGCAGAATTCATTACTTCTGGCTGTAAGGAGGGTTATAATTATTCCACGATGGAATTTCTACGTGATCTTGGTTTGTGGCTTAACAAAAAGAAAATAGCCAGTATAATAGGAGCTGCTGCAAAAGCAAAAGTGCCTGTTTTCAGCCCTGCTTTAGTAGACAGCGGCTACGGCGACGCTGCATTAATAGCAAAAGGCAAGGGATTCAATTTTGTTCTTGACTCAGTGAAAGACTATACAGATTTCATGGGACTAGCCAAGAAAGTCAAAGATATTGGAGTAATATACGTAGGTGGTGGAGTTCCTAAAGACTTCATACAGCTTCTGGCTGTATCATCTGTTCTTGAACACAAAGACAGAAAAATACCCAACAGACCAGGAGCAGTCTACAGGCCTGCAACAAAAGAATATTTCTATCCTCATAGATATGCGATACAAATAACTACAGACAGTCCTCAATGGGGAGGTTTGTCAGGCTGCACATTTGAAGAAGCGAGCAGCTGGGGAAAGGAAGTTGTAGGCGGCAAGAATGTTGCCTGCTATTGCGATGCCACTATAGCATTGCCTATAGTAAGCCATGCCTTGAAGGAAAGAATAAAGACAAAAAGAAACGGTACTGATTTCTCGCATTTGTTTAAGTAAACAAATGATCTGAATCCTTGAGAAAAATTGTAGACTAGAATTTCGGGAGATTATTTCCAGCTACGACTTCTAGCTTTTTCGTTGGAACTAAACAGCCCAACATAAAGGTTCTTATTTCATTTCCATTCTTTGTCATAAGAATCATATGATTAATGCCGCTTTTTATAATTTTTTCAGAAAAAATTACTGTTTCGCAATTGCAGGTTCAAAAGTCCTTCTCTGTCTTATTACAATGTTTGTTGACTTTTCTAATTCTCTTGGGAAATGAGAGCCTCTCATGATAAGATATTTTTCAACTGTTTTTGCTTTGAATGCCTTTTTAAAATACTCGACACATCTGTCTACGTCAAAGAGCTTACACGAGAAAATGTCTACAGAAGCATGTTTCTGATCTAAGAATGTATGCATACTTAGATGGCTCTCAGCGAACATTACGAAGCCTGATATTCCACCCTGATCGAAAGATCCAGAGCCGCTACCCGGATATACGATAATTTGGGGATCGGAAATTTTCCTTACGTTTATCTTTTCAGGAAATTCGTTCAGAATTTTCCTGATAAGCTTTTCGTCCCCCAGTTTTTTCTTATCGCAACCGGATATATCCAATGTTAGATGTGGACCCAACATTTTTAACCATTAATTTTTTTATTTTTATATTTTATTTTTTCTTTGAGGAATTTTTTGTTGTAATATTTTATTGTGTGAAGGTATATTTAAACTTTTTTGTTCTGCTGTTTGAAATTTTTTCCCGCTTCCCCAAAGTTTTCTTCCCGAAAATTTTTTATTTGCGTACTTTTTCCGGAAATTTTTTCTTAATTATTTATTATACAAAGATGATTTAAAGGTTTTTCGCTGGCTTTTCATGCCAGGAAAAGTTTTTTTAGTTGCCAAAACAATAATTTTCAATGGATCTTCATAATTTTTTCAGCGCAAAAAATATTGCGATTATTGGTGTAAGCAGGGAATCAAAAAAGGTAGGGCATGTGATTTTAAGGAATTTCGTTGATTCTAACTATGAAGGAAATATTTTTATCATAAATCCAAATGCTGAAGAAATTCTTGGGAGGAAATCTTACAAGAGTATTCTGGAAATAAAAGACAGAATTGATCTGGCTGTAATATCTGTTCCTGCTGCTTTTGTGCTTAAGACTGTTGAGGAATGCGGGAAGAAGAAAATAAAAAGCATTATCATAGTAACCTCAGGTTTCAGTGAGGTGGGAAATTCTTCTCTTGAAGGAAAATTGGCCAAACTTCTAAAGAAATACAAAATAAGATGCATAGGGCCTAATTGTCTGGGAGTTTTTGACGGCCACACAAGATTAGATACACTGTTTCTTCCAAGATATAGGCTAACAAGACCCAAGCAGGGGGGGATAAGTTTTATTGTCCAGTCTGGAGCAGTCGGGTCTACTATTCTAGACGTATCAACGCAGCAGGGTTATGGATGCTCGAAATTTATCAGCTATGGGAATGCTTTGAACACTGATGAATCAGACCTGCTAGAGTATTTGGGGCAAGATGAAAACACGAAAGTCATCTGTATGTATATAGAAGGAATCAAAGACGGCAAAAAATTCCTGCGCATAGCTAAAGCGGTGACAAGGAAAAAACCAGTAATAGTAATAAAAGGTGGATTAACGGAAAAGGGCGGAAAAGCCACGATGTCACATACAGGATCGTTGGCCGGCAAGGCTGAAATATATCTTGGGGCTTTCAAGCAGTCTAATATTATTCATGTTAATTCATTGGAAGAGATGTTTGAAGCAGCTAAGATTCTTGAAAAATCACTAAGGCCTAAAGGGAACAAGGTGCAGATAATAACCAATGGGGGAGGCTATGGAATTCTTGCAAGTGATGCTCTTGTTAATAATAATCTGGAATTTGCAGAATTAAGCAATAAAATCAAGAAAGAGCTAAAAAAAATCCTGCCACCTTTGGCTATAGTTGACAATCCAATGGATCTTATAGGAGATGCAACTGCTGAACGTTACAAAATAGCTATAGATGCGTGCCTGCAGGATGATGATGTTGATATTCTTCTTGTAATTGCTTTATATCAAACGCCACTCCTGTCAAC
>Ga0209542_10010469_pt1 | contig 16713 bp, 15 predicted proteins | sample RifCSPhighO2_01_FD_184028 | JGI IMG/M metagenome (GOLD analysis project Ga0209542, IMG submission 184028) | Soil microbial communities from Rifle, Colorado - Rifle CSP2_plank highO2_0.1 (SPAdes) (version 2) | ecosystem: Environmental > Terrestrial > Deep subsurface > Rock core/Sediment ...
AGGCCTTATCAATTTGTTGTTGTGCGTATTTGGCTGCCATATATCTTTATGATACCACAAGAGCAAAAAGGGTGTACAGCTTTTTGAACTCGCTATAGCAAAAGTTGACACATAAGAACGGATATGCTATAGTTATAATAGCAATTCAAGGAGCATTCCTCTTTGAAAATTTGTAATCTGAGAGAGGTCGTTTTGCCATGAGTATTTTGGGAAGTTTTGGGATTGCGCGAATCGGAGAGAAGCCGGTTCGTCATGTAGCAGTCAAAACCAGATTCGGGAGACCCGTTTCGCTCGTGCGCATAGGACTTACATTCTGCATCGGCGGGGTGCATGGGTTCTGGAGGGTTCCCACTGGAAAGTATAACTGGAACTATGTGATAGAGGGAAACACGAAGGATGGATGGTGGCTTAAGGTAGTAGTACGGGTGGACTTCAACTGGCCCACACCAAACCCTGATGATCCTGATGAAAACCCCACTACGAATTTCTTCCCGTTCGTTCCCAAAGGAATGATAAATAGGAAAGTGGGATTCAGCTATCAGGGAGCCTCCGAACAAGATGTTTCCCGGTGGCCCAAAAGGAGCAGCTGGTTTCTTTTGAGGCGTGCCTTCTATCGTTTCCCTAAAGAGCCTATAAAAACCACCGTAGCGGAACTCCAAGAGTTCTTCCGGGGATCCATCACCGGGGCGATCCTTACGATTCTTGGGGAGATAAATATAGATGATTTCGTGGGGCAACAAGAAGTAATAGAGGCGGCAGCCAAGGTCATGGCGCTCTCGAGCCCGGGAGATCCCTGTGTGGACTGCGGGATTCCGGCAAACTGCCTGAATATTAAGATAGTAAAGGCAGAGCCGGTTACGGAGGGGGCCAAGGAAAATCGTGAAGCCCCAGAGCGAGCAAGAAATTTAGGCGAAGCCCACAAAAGGAAGATGCAGAGCGAAAAGGAGGCAGCTTCTGATGAGGCAGAACGCATCAGAGAGGTTACTAAGGCATATATTGACGCAGGAGCAGATCCCGAGGTTGCCCCGATACTCGCGAGTGCGCAAGTGAAAGGAGCAGAGAAGCTCTCGCTGGATGACCTAATGGCGATCAGCATTATTAGGGGGCAATTCGGGGGGAGAATACCGACAGTTGAACAGATTGTTGCGCGGCGACGTCAACGGAGGTAAAGCGAAAGCGCCAAGAGTGCAACAAAAAACCAAAGAGGGAGTCGTTTTCAGGCGGCTCCCCCTTTTTCTATGTAGGCCCTCCCCGCATTTCCTCTTCAGGGGGTTTCCTGTGAGAGGAAGAGCTTCCTGGTGATTCACCTGGCCCCCCGCGCATTTCTTCTTCCCGAGGAGTTCTTCTGGATGTACTTCCTGAAGCTACGCCAGGTCTTGCTCTCCCGCCTCCAGAGGGAATGCCTCCACTCCACGTGTCAATAAGCTCGCGGAGCCTCCTTAGCTCTGGCGGTTGAAGAGTTTTCCTGTCCTGGTCGCGCATTAGCTGAAGAATCTCTCTTGTTTCTTGGGGAGTAAGAGGAGAAACAACCCCTGCTCCCTGGGCCGCGGTGCTGGCAAGATAGGTGATAAGACCGTCCGCGCCTTTTTTGTGCAAGTCCCCTGGGGACATTGACCGGAATACCTTGAGAACTTCTGTTCGGCCTTCACGCGTGTCTGGGCCGCGCACGAGAGCGCTTGCCAAGTCCCCGCCGCGTATGTCTATCAAGTGTTTAAGCACAAGTTCGCCGCCATGCTCCACAAACTCTCTGCCGCCCGCCTTGCCCTTGTTAATGGTGTCGCCAAGGATTCCATTTGCAATTTCTGCGGTTTTGAGCTTGTCCGGAACCTCATTGACCATTTTCTGCGCAACATCTTTGTTGACAAATACCGGCGTTATGCCGTCCGTCATTCTTTTTATGGTACCGTCATCCTCTTTTTCTGTTGTAAAGTCTGCCCCAAACTGGTCAGGATTTGAAAGCATTTTTCCGTAGACAGCTTTCATCAACGGACGGTAAGCGGGCGGCCCGCCACGCCGGGCAGCTATGAGCGCTTCCCCTATACTTTTTCCTGAAAGCATTCCTGTTCGTATGTACTCCTGGAGGTCGTCAGAGTCGCCATTCTCTACTATTGCGTTCAACAGGCCAACAATCCTGTTTTGATTTTTCAATGCGCCCTTGGTCAACTCCTGATTTATTTGTTTCGCAAGATCTTTTGAATCCTTATGGGCCCCCTCGCTCTCGCCCTCTGCAATCTCGCGCTGGTCTTTTGCCGCGGCGCGTTTTTGTATTTCACCCGCCGGTAGCTCTATTCCTCTCCCGGCCCATCTTGCAAGAAAGGCCCCTGCCCCAACAACCCTCCCTCCTTTCTTGGAACCGTACGACTCCTGCTCTTCTTCCAGGCCTTTTACTTCTTGTGCCAACTGCGCTCTTTTTTCCACATTTTCTGGGAGCATTGCATCTGGCCCATTATTTAGCGCCATAAACTCAGATTCTTTGCTGTCTATTGTTTTTTGTATCTCCGCTTGCTTTGCAGCCCTATCTTCGGGTTTCATGCCCATTATTTCCCCAAATCGCCTAAGTTTAAACCCTTGGTTTTCAAGCGTTTTCCCAGCCCCCTCTTTTAGCTTGAAGCGGCCAACGCCACGATATCTCCATGCCGCGCTTCCTGCGGCAAGCGCCGCTCTTCCTCCCCATTTCTTTCCAAAGTCAATGGCTCCCTGTGCTCCCTGTGGCACAAACTGCATGCTGATAAAAATTCCTACTGCCATAAGAGCAAGTACGGCAAAGTTGCCGAACAGGCCTACAACAGCTTCTGAAATAACAGACGACTGCACCAGTTGGCTTGGGTCGTCCGCAAGGAAATTACTTTGTTCAAGAAATACCGGGGCCTTGGCCGGGTTTCCCATAATATCAAGAAGTTTTGAGGAAAGAAGCAGGAAAAACGTAATAGGGACTCCAATAAACGCCCACTGGATAAGGTTTTTAAACCACTGGCTCCAGAGCTGTCTGGTAGCAGGAAGAATATATGCGGCAAATGCAAGAGGTGCCAGGATTGCCAGCACCCAAAGGGCAACAACCCGGACAAAGAATAGAATCATGATAATGACCAGAATGAGATACCCAAGCAGGAAATAGAGGCCGTTTACCAGCAGCTGCGTTATAAGCTCCAGGGTTGACCCCACGATGGCTCCTTTGCCCAAGAAAGCATCGGGTATGTCGTTGATAAGGAAACTCTGAAATTTGCCTCCTATGCTTTCCACCAGCTGGCTGAACAAACTCTCAAACGAACCAACCTCTTTTAAAAAGGCGTTGGTCAGAATGTTGCCCATATCCACCACAAATCCAACCAGCAGAGGGCTAAAGTTCACCAGCAAGGCAATGAGAATAAGCATGGGCAGGGCTTTTTGCGCCTGGTAGTCCCCTCTGCGCAAAATGGTGGCAAGGCCAATAAGCACCAGAATCAAGAGAAAGAGTATGTTGACGAGGCCTCGCGTTATGTCAAGGCCCACCCGGACAAACTCTGCTTTGTCTGGCGTAACGCCAATTGCCATGGTGTTTTCAATAAACAGCTTCATAACAAAGGCAGTGGCCGAAAACAGAATGCCCAAAATGGCAACCACAAGATAGAGGACTCCCGCAGGAAGCACCGAAAACAGAGCAAGAGGGATACCAACGACTTTGTCAAGAATCTTGCCAAGCCAGCATCCTACATCGCCAAACCCACAGCCCTCATTAGATTCCTTTGATTCTTTAAAATCTTGGTTTTGTTCTGGGTTGGCGGCCACACCCTGCGTAGTGCTTACGAACACATCGCCTTTACTGCTGGGGTCCCACGGCAAAGCAGCGTTATTTATTTCAAAGAACTTTTCTTCTTCTGCTCCAATGCAGAATATCTCCCACTCACTCGGTGATTTCACAGGCCAGAATCCCTCGAATTTTGTTATGAAGGTAAGAGATACCCCCTCTGCATCGTCGCATCCTTGTTTTAAGTTCTCAGGACTATCCCAACGACCAAACGGAGCAATGACTTGGTTCTGCGCCCATATCTCTCCCAAAATGCTGCCTTTTGTATTTTCATCACACCTTAGCTCATCTCTACTTAGGTTGTCGCATTCATTCCCCAATGCCGGGGAGAGGAGGGCTCGCAGCTCATTATTCGTGAGTGCAAAAACAGGGGTAGCAATACCAAAAACACCAACTAGCAGCCCTGCTAGCAAGAGCGATAGAAGTAAAGATTTTTTAGAAGGGCAGAGCATTGTTATAAGTTGATTATAGGCCTTTTTATATTATAGGAGAAATGCCAAAAATAATAAAGCACGCCATTCTGGGATGGCGTGCAAAGGAGCAAAGGGGTGTGGATATGCAGATTCTTATTCTTCCATGATTGGTGCCCATATCTTCCATTCCCCCCGCTTTTGGCGGACCATCTGCGCCTCTTCTTCGTCAGAGATAGCTGGAGTGGTCCAGAAAAAAACCTCGTAGATGGGTTCTGCCGGAATCTCGTCAAGGCCCAGAATGTCCCGGTAGCGTCCCCGCCCATCCTCAATGCGGGTTATCTCAATTATTTGAATACGCGGTAAGGGATCTTTCGCCACCTCTTCCCTGAAGTTATCTATCTTGCCCCACAGGAGTTTTTCCACTTTATCAATTTGCCCCCATGAAAGAAGCAAGACCATAGAACCCACCACCTCATCAGGGGTTTTAGGGTTTGCCACGGGTTCGGTGAAGGTCTTGGGAAGAGTCAAGCCGAGCGAGGGCAAAGGAGGGATAGCGGCGGGGGCAGGCGTGGCATACCTTGCCTCCAGCTTGGCAGAGGCCTCCTGGTTGCCTACCATAGCCCGGGCCAAGAGGTCTGAGTCGCTGGGGCCGTTGAAGACCAAAGTCATCAGCAGGGCCGCCGTTAGCCCTACCCCTGCGGCCAGGAGAATCCCGGCCACGAAGCTCCAAGGCACCCTAAATTGTTTGCCTCCCGGCATTGCGACTTGCATATCAATCACCGTCCTTTTCTGAACTGAACTAGTCAGTCCGTATTTAGTTTTATAGAGGACCATCCCCGGTCTAACTGTTTCTATATTACATCATTTCACCTCTATTTGTCAAGCGTTTTTATCGAGGCCAACGTCTTTGCCTCATTTTTGTGTCTTGGCCTTGCCAAGGTATGGATAACTTGGGCATAACTTGGAAAAGGATAACTAAATCCAAGGATAACTAAATCCGATTTAGTTTGATTAGTTTGAGTAACGATTGAGTTTGAGTAGAAAAGAAAAAAGGCCAGGGTGCGCTGGTTGTGCACTCGACCTCTGTGGCCCTTTGTGGACCTTGGCGCTATCTAGCGTCTTCTCTGCTGGTTAATTTAGATTAACCAACTCATTGAGCGCAAGTTAACCAGCTAGAGCTTTACCTCGTGCCAATTGCCGAATAGGCCTATGTTAAAGCCCACAAGCCCCAAGAGCAGGTTCAAAAAGAACCAGGCAAACAAAAAAACAAGTACACCAATGCCAATGGCCCTCCACGCCGTTTTTACCTTAACAATTGCCTCTGTCCCCCCAAAGGAGAAAAAGAGTATGGCTCCGGTGGCAATTGCCATGAGCGTTACAATAATTAAAGAGAATTTCCACAAGAGAAAGTCAATGATATTGCGCAAAAGAAGAAAAATGTGTTGTACGCCGCAGGCGCTTCTTTCGTTCCAAGGGGTTGCGGGATTGTCATTTGCCCGGTCACAAGGCACCAGGCCTCCGATAGGGCCAATAAAGGTTTCTACCTGAAACTTTTGGATGCCAAAATCGCTTGCGTCCTGGCATGTTTGGTCAACGCAGGATTGAATCTGAAGCTGGTATTGCCCCAGACAGCGCAACCGTAATTGTACGGCGCCTCCGGGGATGGTGTCTTCTGCAATCTGTGTTCCTGGACTGCAGTCAGGAGAGGTTTCGTTGTTTGCTCGGGAAAGATAGGTTATGTTGTAGCGGTAGAAGTTGCCGCTAAACACAGGGTTCCAGGAAAACGCGGTAGTGGAGTAAAACTCCTTGTCGTCTGGCTGGGGTGCCGTAATGGGAGGGGGTGTTAGAGCGGCGGTGGTAATTGATATTTGCGACCAGTCCCCGCATACCTTTCCTTGTTCATCCGCGCAGGTTTTCACGCGCACCCAATAGTTGGTGTCGCTTTTAATATTTGGGGAGCCGGGGGAGACCTCGGAATACTCCAGAACGCGCTCTGTTGCAGGGATGACAATATTGGAAAAGCCAGCGTCTGTGGCAACTTCATAATAGTAGGAGGCAGCTCCGCCCATGTCATCCCAATTCAAGAGTAGGGGTATTGCAGCCTTGCCGGTTGCAGAATCTCTGCCTGCTTGTTTTATGCCAAGGCCTGTAGGGGCAGCTCCCGTGGTAACAAACTGTCGTTGTTCACTCCAAGGAATGGAACCATCTTCTTTCTTACAATTTTCTATATCTTGAGACGAGGGGGATCCCCCGCAGGGAGCAACCTGCCATGTTGTGGTGGTATAGAAACGCAGGTTGCTCCAAACGCGGGAAAGAGGCAGCTCATTATTTGCTATAAAGAAATCTTTGCCATCAACCCGTACAACGTAGTGAGTTTCATATGACATCGTCTGCCACTCCAAGGAATCCAGCGCATTCACCACTGCTCCGGCAGAAGGATTCAATAATCCGGGGGTTATCAGTTCCCCCTGGGGCACGAGGGTCCAGAACTGGCTTAGTATGCCGCATACCATTGAGTTGACATCCGTGCAGGCAGCAACCTCCCATCCGTAGGGAAGATTCTTTCTCAGTTGTCCAAGCCCGCCTTTGGCAGGAGAGTCAGAATAGCTGGTCTTGGTTGCGAGAGATCCAGTAAGGAGGAGGAGTTCTGCTCCCTGCTTTCCCTGTTGCGAGTCACTTATCTCATAGATATTAACGGCAAAAGACCGCGTGCCAGCTTGGTGCGGACACCATTTCAGGTTTGCTGGGAAGGGAGTCCCCGCATGCTCTTTCTGTTCCCAGTCAGGGTCAAAAGGGCTCTTGAGCTCCGGGGCAGAGCTCGTGGCGAAAGATTGATTCTGGCTCCATTCTCCGCAGTCCGTTCCCTGAATGTCGCCGCACGCCTGAACGCGCCATTGATAATTTGCTGACGGGGAGAGCTTGCAGTCCCCCGCCACCTCGTTGAGAACCGGAGCAGAAGAAGGGGACGGCACAAGCCGGGTGTCGCCCGCTATCTCATAGCGGTACGACTCCACGGTGCACTGGCCAGAAGGAGAAGGGTTTGTCTGCAGCGCTTCATTGACGTCATTCCACCCAAGATTGACCGGAAGTTTGAGTTTGTCTGTATCTGCTCCCTGTCCGTCTTTGGCCGGGTCTTCAAAAACATTCTGCGGCAAAAGCGTAGTATCCTTTGCATCCTTTGCTTGCGGGGCAGGATAGCATTGTCCTGAACACTGGAGCTCTGCTTGCGTACATACCTTGTAGGGGCTGCCCTCTTCACTCACGTTCCAGTCGGTCCACAGGGTTTCGCAGTCCTCTGTTTCATAACATTCCTTCACCTCATTTCCATCTTTGTCCTCATAAGTTGTACACGTTTCATCGGTGGTGCACGATTCGTAGCTGGACCTGCTTTCTATTCCTATGCCGCATTCATTCTCAATTTCTCCTTCGCAGCGGTACTCGGTGTCCGCCCGTACGAATGAAAAAAGAAAAACAGAAAAAAGCGCGGCTGTGAAGAAAACCAAAAGAGAGCGCTTCATTTTCCCATTGTATATTCTTTGGCCAAGTTTATCCAATCTTTCAAAGAAAGGGTTTCTGCCCTTTGTTCCGGTTTAATGTCAGCTTTCTTAAGCAAGCTTTCTGTCTCCTGCCTTGAGAGGTTCAGCTCTGTTGCAAGGTTGTTTGCCAGCTGTTTTCTCGGCTGCTTGAACCCGGCCTTTACAACGCGGAAAAATGTGTCAGGGGCAACTACGGGTTTTTCTTTGTTCGGAACAATCTTTACAATGGCAGAATCCACCTTGGGCCGAGGCCAGAACGCGGTTTTCCTGACATAAGCGATAATCTTGGGAACGGCGTAGAATTGCGTGGACACGGCAAGCATACTCATGTCCGGGGGTTTGGCGCATATTCTTTGCGCAACCTCTTTTTGCACCATGAGCGCCAAGAGTTCAGGTTTCTTTTCTGCTTCCAAAAACATGCGCAAGACAGGAGAGGTGATATAGTAAGGCAAATTCGCCACCACCCTGTAGCTGACATTTGACAATTGACCATTGACAATTGACACTTCGGAATTTGCGGCTTGAAATTTCATTTTGAGGATATCGCCCTGAAGAACTTTTACGTTTGGATGCTCTTTAACCACGGTTTCCTTGAGAATCTCTACCATGACGGGGTCTTTTTCCACCGCGATTACCAGCCCTGCCGCCCCGGCAAGTTCTTGAGTCAGGGTTCCCATGCCGGGGCCCACCTCCAGAACCGTGTCCCTGCCAGAGAGTTCTGCTGCCCTAAGCAGGGCGGAGGCAACCCTTTTTTCCACCAGGAAGTTCTGCCCCAAGTGGTCTTTTGGTGAGGAGTTGTGTTCTTTGAGCGTCTGTTTTATCGTCTTCGGGGAGTATAAATTCATGTGGATAAGAAGCTTGACTTTCAGGCCAGCAGGCGTAACATTGGATAATTAGGTATGAAATCGTCTCAAGAAGAGATTCTGAATCTTCAACGGACCGGGTTTAATCCTCTTTTGTACGTAGCCCTGACCTCGGTTTTTTTGTTTCTTGTGTTTAGCTTCCGAACCGTAGAGCAGACAGCAGGACTCGGTCTGGGAACTGGCGGTTTCTCTGTCTCTGAACTTTCTGCCGAGCGCGCTTCCGCCCCCGGTACTCCCGAGCTTATGTTTGTGGCGGGCAATACCCTTTGGGCCGCCACTCCTCCCTTGACCGTAACTCCCCAGGTGCTGGGAGCCATTGTAGGTCAGCTGGAAACAGACATTCGCCCCGAAGTTGTAAGGTATATTGTAGAGGAGGGGGACACAACAGAAAAGGTGGCCGAGCAGTTTGGGATTTCCCTCAACACCTTGCTGTGGGCAAACGACCTTTCTGCGAATTTGGCGCTCAAACCCGGCCAAGAGCTCATCATCCTGCCTACCACGGGAGCCCTGCACCTGGTGCGGCCCAACGACACCTTGAGCGAGATTGCCCAATGGTACCAGGCCGACGCCGAGGAAATAGTTTCCTTTAATGCGTTGGAGTCCTCTTCTGCTGTCTTTGCAGGAGACATCCTGATTATTCCCAACGGCATCCAACCCTCCGTGCTCCCCCAGGGGCGCCTCACTCCTCTTGCCAATTCCTACTTTATCTATCCTGTGCCAGCGCCGTACCGCGTGACCCAGGGGCTCCACGCCTTTAACGCAGTTGACTTTTCCAACGGCCAGTGCGGGGAGTCAATATATGCCGCTGCCGGAGGAATCGTGCAAAAGACAGGATACACCTCTTTGGGAGGAAACTACCTTCGCATTATTCATCCCAACGGGGTGGTTACCTATTACGGCCATCTTTCTGCCATTCTGACCGTGCCTGGAGCTAAAGTGTACCAGGGACAGCTTATCGGGTACACCGGGCGCACCGGGTACGCAACAGGATGCCACCTGCACTTTGAGGTGCGGGGAGCTGCCAATCCTTTTAGATAACCTTTCTTTTGTTATTGCTTTCCTGCGCAGTCAAGGCACAGGCGAGCTTCGGGAGACACTGCGAGGCGCTCTTGCGAAATGTTCTTTCCGCAGTTTCCGCATATTCCATACTGTCCCTTTGCAATGCGGTTCAGCGCCTCATTCACCTCTTTGAGCTGCTTTTCCAAGCTAAACTCAATATGCAGTTTGGTAGAGTATTCTTCTACCTCTCCCGCTGCTTCTTCCAGCCCTCCTTCGGGAATCCTGGGATATGTAGTGTCCCAGTCCCCCTGAACCTGCTGGTCTTTTGTTGCGAAACTCGAAAGCTCCCGCTCCAGGCGCGCCTTTTTCTTGAGAAGTGCTTGTTTTGCTTGTTCCATGATTTTTTTGTTTTATGCGCTGGTCAGCAGGTCAACAACGCGTTCAAAGCTTTCCAGCGAGCCAGTGAGCAGCAATTTGTCTTCTACGACGCTGTACACAATACCAAGGTCGAGCGTAGAAAAGGTCTGGAAGCGAACCTGTGTTCCCTGGTACGCAGAGGAGCGGAAGAAGGGGGTGTACGCCGGCCCCTTCCTCCCCATAATCTCAAAGAAGGCAGCCGTATCCTGCTCCATGGTTTGTTCCCAGGACTTCAACAGCAAAGACGCCCCCTGGGCGTCCTGGAGTTCAAAAAGAACCCCAAGACGCTTTTCGTCCCGCGCAACGTACACAAAGAGCATAGGATTTCCCATGAGCTTGTCTTTGAGCTCACGGGGCATGGCAATGCCGGCTCCCTCAAGAAACTGCTCTGCAGAAAGAGCGTTTCCCTGAATGTTTAAAAGAAGATGCGAGAACCCGGGAGCTTGGTTGCCAGAGAGAACATTTTGGAGTTGAGAAAGCAATTCTTCCGGACTCTCAAGAGAAAGCCCTTGTTTGGGAGCTTCAAAGAAAGAAACGGGCGCAGGGGTTGGGCCGGGAGTTTGCTCTTCGGATATTGGAAAGGTTTGCGCTTTTTGCTGTGCGCCTTGGGATTCTTGTTTCCCCGCATCTCGCTTGGAAAGGTACCAGAATCCAAAAGCCGCAGCGTTGAGAAACACGAACAAAAGAATTCCTCCCACGACAACGCGCACAAATACTTTTTCAAAAGGGGAAAGCGGGCGCTTGGGCATGAGCTGGCGCTTGGGGAGTTGTTCTTGCTTTGCCCATGGGCGCGGGAGAAGTATTGCGTCTTTCTTGAGTTTGAGGGCCGCGATGCGCTCCCGTTCTTTGTGCGATTCTTGCTCGCGGACCTTGGCAATGTCCTTTGCCATAGTGCGAACCTCTTCCCTTTTCAGGAATTCAAGTTTTTCTTCTTTCGGCTCTTGGGGAGATTGTGGCGCTGGCGACTTTTGAGGCATACCAATTGCTACATTGTTACACTGCTACAAGCAAACAATTTAACCGTATAACAATTTAGCCATTTTGCCTTCTTGCTTCTTTCAAAGAAAGGTCAATTCTTCCCAGCTCGTCTATTTTAATAACCTTTACGGGGATGACGTCTCCCAGCTTTACCACGTCGGTTACCTTATTGGTTCTTCCTTCAGCAAGCTGGGAAATATGGACCAGCCCTTCCTGGTGGGGAAGGATTTCCACAAAAGCGCCAAAGTCCATGATGCGTTTCACCTTGCCCTCGTACAGCTCTCCCACCGCCACTTCTTTCACGATGCCCCTAACCATGTCCGCGGCTTTTTGCGCCATAGCAGGGTCGCTGGCGGTAATATAAACCTCGCCCGTGTCTTCAACGTCTATCTCTACCCCGGTCTCGTCCATAATTTTGTTAATCATCTTCCCTCCAGGCCCAATCACCATGCCGATCTTTTCCGGCTTTATCAGCAGAATGATAATGCGCGGGGCGTACGGAGAAAGCTCCTTTCTTGGCTCGGGAAGTATTTTCTCAATGACGGCTTCTAAAATATGGAGGCGCGCCTTCTTTGCGGCCTCCAGGGTTTCCCGGAATATTTTTCTGGTGATTCCCCGCACCTTCACGTCCAGCTGCACGGCGGTAATGCCTTCCCTGGTGCCCGCCACCTTAAAGTCCATATCCCCATGGTGGTCTTCCGGGCCCTGAATGTCTGTTAATAGCACGTACTTTTCTCCTTGTTTTTCTTGCATCAAGCCGAGAGAGATTCCCGCCACCGGCCGCTTAATGGGAACTCCTGCATCCAGCAGGGCAAGGGAAGAAGAGCAGGCAGAAGCCATGGAGGTAGAGCCGTTGGAAGAAACCACTTCCGTGACAATGCGCACGGTGTAAGGAAATTGTTCAATGGAAGGAATCACGGGGAGCAGAGCTTTTTCCGCAAGCAGGCCATGGCCGATTTCCCTTCTCCCGGGCCCCCGCATGGGCTTTACCTCGCCGGGGGCGTAGGGTGGAAAATTATAGTGGTGCATGAAACGTTTCTTGCCGATAAACTCCATGCCCTCCAAGAGCCGCTGGTCGCCGGGAGCCCCCAAAGTAAGAATGGAAAGGGTCTTGGTTTGCCCGCGCCCAAAGAGGCCGGAACCGTGGGTGCGCGGCAAAAGGCCCGCCTGCCCCGAGATTTCCCGGATTTCATCCACCCTTCTGCCGTCCACTCTTTTGCCCTCTTTCAGGGCCCCCTCGTGCACCAGCCGGTCAATCTCGGATTCAAAATAGTCCTTTGCGAGGTTTGCTTTTTCTTGTCCCGGAAACTTTCCTTCAATGTAGTAGGCGAGCTCTGCTTTCAGCTCGTTGACCCGCTCCATGCGCCCTGCCCCGTCTTCTTCAAACAGGGTTTGACGGAGTTTGTCTTCCAGGAACGCGCTGCACTCGCGCACCAGCTCTTTATCTTGTCCCGGGGCCTCAAAGGGAACCTTGTGAACATCCTGTTCTTGCGCAATTTTTTGCTGGAACTCAATGAGTTTTCGCAGGTGGGGCTCGGCAAACTCTAGGGCCTGCTGGAACACGTCCTCTGGCACTTCCCGTCCTTCAGCTTCAATCATGTTAAAAAGAACCTCCTTTTCTTTTGAGGCCGCAGCAAGCACGAAGTCAAGCTCGCTTTGTGAGCGCTGTTCATAGGTTGGGTTCAGCACAAAGCTTCCTTCCACTCTTCCAACGCGAACGACTCCGACCGGTCCCGCCCAGGGAATATTAGAGGTGGAAAGGGCAAGAGAGGCCCCCATGAGTCCCATGAGGTCTGGGTCGTTTTGTCCGTCCCAGGAAAGCACGGTGCAGATAACCTGGACTTCGCGGTTGAATCCTTGAGGGAACAAGGGACGAATGGCGCGGTCAATGAGACGGGCCGTAATCACTGCTTCGTCAGACGGTTTCCCTTCCCGCCTCATGTACCTTGAACCCAGGATTTTTCCCGCAGCGTAGAAGCGCTCCTCGTACTCAACGGTCAAAGGGAAAAAGGGAAGGTTGCCTAGGGGCTGGGAGGACATGACGGCCGTCACCAAGGCCACGGTATCTCCCATTCTGATCAAAACCCTGCCGTTTGCCTGCTCGGCCAAGTCAGTTAACTCAAAAGAGACCTCTTTGTCTCCGAGCTTTATTTTATAATCCTGATTGCCGGCCATCGTGATTTTTTGAGCAGGTATTTTCCAGGTTCCTCGCTTAGGTCAATGAACTCGTCCACGGCTTCCCGCAGGCGCGTGGACGTGGATTTTCCAAAGGCCAGGGCTTCCACGCGCTTTCCATGGTTGTTTAGGTATTCCACCAGGGGCACGTAGTCCCCGTCCCCCGAAATTAAGACAACCACGTCCACCCCGCTTGAGGTTTTGATGGCGTCCACGGCAATGCCAACGTCCCAATCAGCTTTTTTGAGGCCGCCGTAGTACTCTTGCAGGTCCTTCACCCTGGTTTCAATGCCTAGGGCAAGCAGGGCGTCAAAAAAGGGCTTCTCCTCCCCTGTTTTGGTCTTTACCACATAAGCGAAGGCGCGGATGAGCTTTCTGCCTGCCGTGGCGGTCTTTAAAATCTCCCGGAAGTTTACCCTCGCCTGATACAGATTCTTTGCCGAATGGTACAGGTTTTGAACGTCAATAAATATTGCTACCCTTTGTTCTTTATTCTTTATTGTCATTCTGCTATTTTTTCAGTCCAATCTTTTTAATGAAGCTGTTGTAGCGTTTCTCGTCCTCGTGCTTGAGATACCCGAGGAGCGTCCTGCGCTTTGCAACGGTTTTCAAAAGACCTCTTTTTGAATGAAAGTCCTTGGGATGCTTTTTCAAATGAGAAAGTAGATGCCTGATTTCCTCGGTAATCAAGGCAACCTGAACTTCAGGGGAACCGGAGTCCTTATCGTGAATCTTGTATTTCTCAATGAGTTTCCCCTTGTCCTTTTGGGTTAACATACTGCTTTCCTTATAGCCCAGAAAACAAAAAAACGCAAATGTACGTTTCTAGTGCCCCCAGGAAGAGTCGAACTTCCATCAAAGGATTAAGAGTCCTCTGCTCTGCCATTGAGCTATGGGGGCAAAAGTCACCTGCGTGACTTTTGCCGGGAACCCTACCTTTATTGCCATGTGCGAAGCACGGCATAACGAGGGGTTCCCAGGGTCCGCCGAAGGCGGATACATTAACAAACTGCTTGGGGCCAGAGTCAACTGCTTGACTCTGGCGGGCATTCTAGCAATTCGTCCTCGAATTGCGTCAAAGGAATGCCCTGGGAATTTAGTCTACCTTATACTGGACTGGACTTTTTTCAAGGCCTAGGGGCTTGGTGGGCCGAACTGCACATCGCACTCAACCTTTACCCAGTCCCTGAAGTCCCCCCATTGTGCAACTTCAGCCGAGGAAAGCACAGCTCCCAGAAGCAGCAGTGCGCCGTACACGATGATGAGCCCCACTATGGTTGCGGCAAGAATGGTTTTTGCCTTTTGCAGCTTCTCTGGGCTGCCGGCCGCCGTTAAGAGGTAAAAGCCCCCAATCAAAAGAAAGATTGCGGCTACAGCGGGCACTGGAGGAACACCATTGTTAAAGGGAGAAGGGAACAAGAGAAACCTTTCTATGTTGTTTATGAGTTTAAATACGTGGCATGCGTCGCAGGGAGGCTGTGTCTCTCCTCCACACGGAACCAGCCCCTCTTGGGCATAAGAGAACACCGGCACAAAGGAAAGTGCCAAGGCGAGTAGTAAGCTAACAGACAAAAGTTTTTTCATTGTTCTATTTTGCCACATTTCTTTTATCATGTTAAGGATTGTGCTGTATTTTAAAGATAGTTCGAACGGTTTTCGCCGCCTGCGGCGGCGACGGCAAGCCCACCAAAATTTGAGCGGCTTCACCGCGAGCCGGACAATTTCAAGTTTTTCTTTGGCGGCAATTCAAGTATGAATTCAATTTATCAAAAAAATATAAAAAGAGAAAGGGGTCGTGAGATTTCTCCCACGACCCCAGTTGAGACATCTCGCTTATGTGTAGCGCGGGATGTCGTTGAAGTGGTAGCCGCAACAGAGGCAGAGTGCGAGGTAGCGGTTTGTGACGTTATCCTCGGTTCTGCCGCACCTCCGACACCGTTGCGTCTGCACTTCCTTGTACCGCGCCATCGGCTGTCTACAGTGGCGCCTTTTCCAGTAGGTCTTCTTGCCGAAGATTCCTGGATTGGGCTCGCGCCGCTTCTCGCCGACGTTCTCCCACTCCGGCCCGTGATCAAGGCACATGCCGTGATGACACTTCTGGCCTGCAAGGTTGCTATGGTCCATAGCGATCCTCCTTTCTAGCCACCCGTTTTCTTAGGTGCCGACTACTATAATACACGAAACCAAGTAAAAGTCAAGGGTGCGAGCGAAAACAAAAAATCAGCATTTCTGCTGTTTCTTGTTTCAAATATTATGAATTCTAAGATTAAAAATTTTTCTTTTCTTCTTTCAAAATCGCAAATTCGTTTTTGCCCCGAAAATCCAATTACGAATTAGTCGCCGAGCGAAGCGAGGCGAACCCAAATCGCTTGCAAATTCCTTACTGGTGCGCCCGGAAGGATTCGAACCCTCAACCCCCTGATCCGAAGTCAGGTACTCTATCCGTTGAGCTACGGGCGCTCGCAGCTTACCTATTTTATTGTTATACTGCCACGTTATGTTACCACGCAAGAGCGGAGTAAGCAAAGCTCCATTATAATTTGGTGCGATCGTCCACTTTTATCACAACCCGAATTTTCGTTTCAGGTCTTTATCTTCAATGAGTTCTCGTACCACCAGCACTCTGACGTCCCCTTTTTGCATCTCCATGTTCCACAATTTTAATAGCATAAGAAGTTCTGCTCTTATATTGGCAGGGCTAATCCAAACGCTTTTTTGCAGATTCGTAAATCCCAACACGTAAAGCTGGCGGCGTAAAAAATTTCGTTGTGTTCTGGTTAGTTCCGCAATATCAAACGTTACCACGAGCCATTCTCCGTCCCATTTTCCTTGCATATTCTCACGCTTCTTCTCAATGATTGCTTTCATTAGTCGGATCTTGGCCCACGAGGTAACAAGGTACATTTCTTTGTCTCGCGTGCGTACTCTTTTGCAGTATGTGCGCTTAAAGTAGTTTATTGCGTTTGCTTGCTGTTGGGCGGAATAATGCGCTAGGGCCTTGCGTAAGCTTAAAAAATTTTCCGGGGAAACAAACACATCTTCCCCTACAAGCAGTAATGATTTTGCGGTTTCCCCAATGCACTGAAGAAGCGTTATTATGATTGACGGCTTTTTTCTCATACATTTTGAGTATATTATTATTTGAGACGATCGTCCACTTTTATAATTATAATAAGGTTGAGCATTTTCTTTTTTTTGAGTAGGATAAGAGCATGAGACCAGAAGTTTCAAGAAGCAAGCGGGTTACCCCCCAAAAGCAGGCGATCCCCCCAGAGGCGAGGGCTGTTTTAGAAAAGCTGCAGAAGGCTGGTTTTGAGGCGTATGTAGTGGGTGGGTGTGTACGAGATTTGCTTTTGGTGGAGGAGCCGGACGATTGGGATGTTGCAACTTCGGCTACCCCCGAACAGATTCAAAAGCTCTTTCCCAACAGCTTCTATGAAAACAAGTTTTTCACGGTAACGGTCTTAACGGGGAGCAAAGACCCTCATCTTAAAGAGATTGAGGTTACCACGTTCCGGGCGGAGTTTGACTACGCAGACCGCAGGCGC
>Ga0209542_10010470_pt1 | contig 16713 bp, 14 predicted proteins | sample RifCSPhighO2_01_FD_184028 | JGI IMG/M metagenome (GOLD analysis project Ga0209542, IMG submission 184028) | Soil microbial communities from Rifle, Colorado - Rifle CSP2_plank highO2_0.1 (SPAdes) (version 2) | ecosystem: Environmental > Terrestrial > Deep subsurface > Rock core/Sediment ...
TGTTCTCGGGTTAACTCCGTCGATACCCCGCACTGAGAGTGCGGGGTAGTTCATTGTTTGGTGAGATATCTCATGGTGCACAGTAAGCTTCATCGGCTTCTTATACCTGATAAGCAAAAATATTCTCGGCTCTTTCTTGAATTTACTTCTGTGATCACATATCTCAATCGCCTGCATGAAAAAAATAGGCATTAAAAAATGAGAGGCAATTCCTAGGGACAGAACCCTTCGGCCAGCCTCTCTACGTGATGAACACATTCTAGCAAAATAGTGTCTGATGTAAAGAAAATCCCTAAAAAAAGAGAGGCATTCCCTAGGGACGAAACCCTTCGGACAGCCTCTCTACGTGATATTTTGATTGCACCAAAATGATGCATTTCGCAAAGAAAAAGAGCGCCGCTACAGCAACGGACGGTCTAAGAAAATGAACCGATGCTGCCCAAGGAAGGCAGTAAATTGGATTATGGATTACTGTGGCAAATTAGCATTTGGCAATGATGTATGTAGTTATTGGTAATATTGACTAATATCTAAAATCAACTTATAATAGTATAAGCTCTTTGGCACCAACGGCCAAAGTTTCGACTCCCCCCTACATTCTTCTTTTCATCGTATGGAAAGAAGAAGAATGACGTGGGGAGAAGCGAAACACCGTAGAAACATTTTTTTGAATTGGAGTTTACCATGCCGAACCAAACGAGTGAGATTGAAGATGTCGATTACAGAGTCACGACGGTGCGCAGAGAGCGTTTCCCTTCTTGGATCGTTTTCCTGTTCATGATCATATTGTTGCTCATGTCTCTGGTGACTTGGTGGGGCACCGATGCCCTCGTAAAGACCAGAGCCAACAATGAAGAAACGAAGAAGATGATCAAAGAGAATGCGGCAAAGCAAGCGTCAGCAGCGGCAGAAGCTCCGCCACAACCGGGACGGAAGAAGATAATTGCCATTGATGCACAGGATGTTCATGGTAATCCCTATTCGTTCGATGCGGTCCTTACAGACTCATCAGTCGAAGAGGAATCCGCAAGGCGGCTAAATGCTGCGCAGCGAATCCTGGATTTGGAACAACGCGCAGAAGAGGCGCAACAGCGTCAAGCCCAATTGCAAAAGCAGTTGAACAAACTCAGAAAGAGTTTGGACAATACGGCCGATGAATCAGACGATGCCTTGCAAAAGGTAAAGTCCGCTTTTGAGGCCGCTCTTGCAAACGAGACCGCAGAGCGCAAAAAATTGGACACCCTTTCGCAGACGCGGTACCAGAACCACGAGGCACGCCTCGAGGCTCTGGAGCGGGCGCCGAAATACGTTCCCCAGTCTTCATCGGCCCATTCTCCGTCTCTGCCCGTTCGGGCGACGGTACTACGAACCCCAACCAGGTCTACCAATTGTCGGTAGACCGCCCCACGTCGAGTAAACCCATTGCCCCTCAAAAGGCAGTGGGTTTCTCCTATGCAAATACAGCAAATCTGCCATTCGATGGTACGTGGACGATTAGATCGTTTTCTGCTATCATAATTCGATATGGCAAAACAACCCGCAACTCCCCCTGAAGGAGATCCAGCAGCGCAGAAGGCAGCAGAGCCGGCGGCTTCTGAGAAAACGAATTATGCGACTGATGCGATGGCAGCACTGAGACAACTCGGAAATTTAGAGCAGACAACGGATGAGACGATACTTTTTCGTGTTGGTGAATTTGCCAGACGTGTCAGAGATCTTTTCGCAATTGCAGATGATCAACAGCGGGAGCGAATATTGCGTGAGGTGCCACAAAGCGTACACAATCTTTTTGATGGCGAGCAGTTTTCAAGAGAATATCAAGGTGAAGTAAATGGGGAAAGGATTACTTGGTACATCGAACTGGCACGAGCTTCCGTGAAGGAGCTCGTGTCCTCTCAGAGTGCGCATGCAAAAATAGCATCCACCACAGAAGCCGCAAAAGCAGTGCAGGCGGCAGTGGAAGCAGATATTCAGTCAAATACTGCATCTCAAAAGAACGGTACGACTCCGCGACAACAGGCAGAGCCTTCTGCGGAAGCGGGTCAGCCGGAAGCTCGGAGCAATCCGAAAGCGGTTGTAGCAACTCAAGCCGAAAAATCCCTTTGGGAACAGTTGATTACAGATGAAGGTGCGACTTCGCCGGTTTCCACTAAGCTGAAAAATAGTGTGAAGCGGTTGGCAGAAAAGGCTGTGGGGAAGCCAGTAAAGGAAGAGACGGAGGAAGAGAAGGAAGAAAAAAAGAAAAAGCAGGAAGAGAAGGAAAGGAAGGAAAAGGAAAAGAAGGAGACTGCAACTTGGGACAAATGGCGTTGGAACAAGGCCCGTTGGGTCGCCCATGGTCTCTTCGGCAAAAATGGATGGGTGCACAAGTATGTTGATATTCGTAGTCCCGACTATGTTCTTCGACGCCACAAGAAGTAAACATGCCCACACCTCATCTCGATGCATTGGCTAAAAATATGGAAGGGGACAGTCCCGATCCAGGGACGGACGAACTCAAAAAATGGAAAAAAAAGGTCAACAGCCAAGAGCTCTTTGACCATTTCGGGGCGGAGGGGATTGATGTTGTCAGTCTTGACTCACTTTCGGCATTTATCAAAGAGGCGGAGACCCATCGTACTTTGACGGATTTTGAGAAAGAAATTCAAGTGGATTTTGACAGCCTGACGAAGATTGATCCGGATGAGCGTTTGAAGGCAGATGGGCGCCTTCAGTCATTTATCCGCTATCTTCAACAGCGAAATATTGTCGTGAGCAAACAGCGCAGAGATCTGTTGAAGTTCAAAGTGCAGAACCCAGAATCTGCTCCCATCATCACCTCCATGTATGAAAAGGCAACGTCGATTGGCGGCTCGCTTGCACGGGGATTCGGTGATGCGCCATTTCATGAGAAGGCGGCGATGCTTGCGGGCGTATACATCACTTCCATGATGGTGTGGCGTGGATGGAACTGGCTCACGAACAAAAACGACGCAGATAAGCCGCATATGTTGCGAGACATTGCTGGTTTGGGATTGGGTCTCGGTGGTATCTATCTTGCGGCAGAAGCAGTGAATAAAACCGTCGAGCGTACGCGCGGAGCTCCAATATGGAATGCACCACAAAAATGGTGGCATGTGCCCGACCTACAGCCCGGTCAATCGGGGTACAAGGAGCGTCTTATTAAAGAGGAAGCGGCACAAACAACCGCTGCGTTGAGTGCAACGGATCTTCCTCCGGATCTTTTCGGTGAATATGATTCGGATGAGAAAGAAAAGTATATTTATGCACTCACCAATATCGGCACGCTTACGGTTGAGCAGTTTGAAGAGCTCTATGAGCGTGGGAAAGTAAGTAAAAAACTTACCAAGGATGAGCCGTATCCCGCTCGGCCGTTTCGTGATGATAAACTGTCGCTCACGGAGCGTTTTGTGGTGCTTGAAGATGTCGGCGAAACCTTGGGGCTTATTGACGCAACTCATGAAATCATTAAGCCGGGCAACTGGGAGAAAAGGCGCAAGTTAACGATCATGAGCTTGGCATTTGATCATATTCCTTTGGATGATGCTGGCTCCATCACCGGCTTCCTTCCGCCGCTATCAGTGCTTCCGCCTTTGGGATTGTAAGTTTTCTCAACCAAAAGAACCCTGCGGCGGGTGAGGCCGCAGGGGTTAAAGGAAACATCGGACGTTTCATTCGCTGTTGATCAGTCTGGCCCGCCGTTTTGTTGTTGATACGTAGCAAGGGCAGTTTTCAGCAATGCCATAAGGGCATTACTTCCCCCCTGTTCACTGTTGCCATCAACCAACGTCAGACTTCCTGAAGCAAGAGCTCCGGGATTTCCGGCCGCCGCCGCTATCTGTTTTGTAACATCGGCGATTTGTGTGGCGTTCATTGACCGAATACTGGAGACGACCTGCGCCATTTCCAGCGAGAGGCCATGCTCCATCAGAACCACAATGTTTTGAAGCAGTGCCCTTTCCTTCGCAGCATTGGTTTTCTCTTGCTGTGCCTGAAGAGCTTCCTGCTTTTCGGTCAATGCTATATCTCGGCCAATTCGTTCGAGGCCAATATCCTTGTCTGATTGCGCGTTAGCGACCTCCTTTTCTGTTCTTGATGTCGCAATGGAAATCGCTGCCTTCGACTCTGATTCTGCAGCGTTCTTTGCATCACGAGATTTGAAATATGCTCCATCGACATCATGGAGTTCCTCCTCCACCACTACTTTAAAAATGTGTACTCCAAGTGGCAGCATTATTTCACGCAAACCATCCGTTAGGCGAGTATTAAATTCCGCTCGCTTGCTGGTTCCCTCTTCTATCCAGCAGGTTCCCATGACTTCGTTTGCTACATCAGTAAGTCGGTTGAGAATGTCTTCTCGGATTACCTGCATTGCATCACCTGGACCTTTTTTGAGCGCTGTGCGGAATGAGCGCAAAATCGTCCTGGGTCTACTTGCATCGAGACCTGCCTCCACTTCAACTCCGAAGCCAACTTTTTGCGTCTTTCCAAATTGAATCTCGTCGTTATCCGCGGGGACATCATCTAGCGCACGCGCTCCTGCTTTCGTGAGCCACATATGCGTCACGATCAAGGCATCTTTTCCTCGTACATTCGTAACGTTGAACCGGAAATTTGCGGTATCGAAGCGAAACAGTAGTGTTCGCGTCCCAAGACGAAAGTACCTTCCATTTTGAAATATCCTTTCATGATAGTTCTTGCGCGCCACAAATTGATCTGGTGCGACAACTTCACTGTTGAACCATAACGCACGGGATATTATGGCAATGAGTATTGCCACCCCCCCCAAGATCAACCCAACCTGAAGGTCCAGGAACAGGTAAATCAGGGAAAGAATTGCAATACCTGGAGCAAGAATGAACCCCATCGTGAGACTAAAATCATCTACGGCGGGGTCTCCGTCCAGCACAGGACCTTCATCAGCGTGGAAATTCGGCATGGTCCGTCCGCGCATCCAGTAATACCAATCAAAAAGATCTGAGAATCTCATTCTCATCGCACTCTCTCCTTTTTTCAAAAGCCAAAACTCACTACGAATATTTTTTGCGTCCGATGTTTCCAAGGAACGCAGAAAGGCTTTTACAATGGTCACGCCTACAAGGCGTAACGAGCCGTTCTGGTAATAGGTATTCTAAACAATATTATGTAGAATAGTCAAATACAGATTTCCTTATATGGATGAAGAATTTTTAACCTATTAAGCTTTTTGCCTGAAACCTGCTACCAGTAGGCATTTCCATAAGGCGAATAGACGAATGAGCACACTTTATGCTATAATAATGAGAAATGACACCCACACCGAACCCCGTCACCTGGACGATGGAAGATCTCTACAACCTGCTCATGCGGGGCGTGGAGCCCGACCTCTGCACCGGCACGCTTCCGCTTTTGGAGTTGATGTACGCAGGGGAAAGTAAGGAGGAACGCGCCGAGCGCATGCAGTGGTACGCGGAGGCATTCTCACGATTTCTTGAGCGCTACGCGAAATTCAACGGAGCGATTCATGGAGAATTCCAGAAAATTCAAACTGCGCTGCGTTCTGTAGCGGAAGGAAAAGACAGCGCAACCGATGCGCAGGCAACCGCCATGCTGGAAAAATTCTTTGATGCCTCCGATGCTGCGTAAAACGTATCCCACATTCGGCTCAATGCCCTTTAGCGCGGAGCGTCGGCTCATCTACGTAGATGACAAAGAAAAGACGTCGCCCAGCGTTCCATTGCCGGATGATGTTGTTGCCGAGATCAAGAAGGCCGGTACCGATGAAAGTTTGCGGGTAAGTATCCAGGAATTTCTGCGTGGTGAAACGGCCGATGCGCCTGCGCGCGTGAATCGTGACATGCAGCTGCGTATTTATCAGATCGATAGTGTCGATAAAGCAAAGGCAAAAGAATTAGCTTCGAGCATTCCGACGGATCGCAGCGGCCTGGTACGATTCCTTCTTGTGCATGAAATTATCAGCGCAGAAGAATACGAAAGCGCCATTCAAGAAGCGGTTGCCGCAAAGAATCGTGCGTCTACCGAAAGCGCGGCTTCTGCGGAATCCGCTCCGCGTGCTCCGGCATTCAATCCGGACAATTACGCGCAAAAAGACGCCAAATATTATGATGATCTGGTGCGCTGGAAACGCGATGAAGAGCAGAAGGTGGACCAACGAATCCAGGAACAATGGAGCAATATGGATGCCGGTGAAGGGCTTTCCGATCTACAGCTCAGACTCGCGGAACTTGCCGAAAAAATGGAAGTGCTGGAGAAGGAACGCAAGAGTGCTCAGCAGCAAAGGCTTCTCAACCGTCCATCCCAGCAACGGGGATACACAAGCAATGTTCGTCAGAGTATGGCGGAGGGTTATCAGGAGGCTTCGGCGAATCTTCGCATGGTGGGTGCCGAACTGGGTCCAATTTATAAGGAATACAACGCCTTGAATGTAATTCTCCAAAAAAATACGGGAGAGAAATTTGCCTCGTGGCGCCTGGATCTCAGTGAAAAAGGAAAGGAGGAGTTGAAGAAAGTAGCGGAACAATCCGGCCAGTCCGGTGCGAAAATTCATGAATTTTTTGAGTATGCAAAAAAGCAACCGGGCCGCTTTGCTCACAACAAAGACTATTTCAACGACTATGATTTCGCGTCGAGAATCCGCGCCCGTGATGAGCGCGATACGGATCTGGGTCGCCAGTGGGACAGGGAAGTTGCCGAAGAGCGCGCAAAGCAGGAAGAGGCGAAACGCGGGCTAGCGGAGTGGCATACGAACCCCGATGAGTACAACCGCAAGGCTCAGAGAAAGTCCGCCGACCGCAGGACCGAATCCATGATGGGATGGAACTCAGGGGAAATGCAGCGACTGCGGAATGCTCCTACCAATAGTGAAGCTTCCTTCAATGCGCATCTGACAAATGCACGGAAGGATGGATACGAGGTTACGCACAGCTCAAAAGGATCTGCAGATATCGATAAAACGCAATATGCGGAAGTAAGTGAAGATGAACAGAGTGACTCGGCAGAGCAGGGTACGGGATCATCTTCTCGCCGCCGCGATCCTCTAGGGAAGGGCGGGTATATGGAACATCGCGGTGCGTTTGGCTACGGGGGCGACGCACATCACCGCGAGCAGGTGAAAAGCAACAACCGCATAAATTCTTGGAATATCGCGGAAAACATGGAGAAGGTGCAAGCGGCCATCGACCGCTATAAAGCCGCCAACCATCCGCGCGCCGAGGAACTGGAACGGAGGCTTGCAAGGATCTCCAAGCAGGAAGAATTCCGTCCCGGCACCGCCAATACGGGTCTCAAGCAACTGATGGAAGAACTTCGCATGGTGGAAAGCGGCGAGAACTCGGCACGGTCGCTTGAGCAATTGCGGAAAGATGTTACCGGAGGGCAAGAGTTCGTCAGTGTCTCCGCCGGCGATGACAGGTTGGAGCGACTTCCTTTGGAACGCAAAGAGATCCATTCGTACATTTTTCCCATCGAACGCGGAACGGGAGGCGTGAATCCTTACTTGCAGATCCCGATTGTCGTGCCCGCCGCCCTTTCACCCGATGGCATCGGGCATCGGGTGCGCTACCAACCCAATGATCCCAACGCGTTTTCTTTGGATAATGATATCAATGTACTGCGGACCGCAGGTATTTGGATTGAGCGGCAGACGTCCACGGATGGTAAAACCACAGGTGTCCACTTCCATTTCACAAGGGAAGGAACGTTTGAGATAGCAGGAAAACCCATTGAAGCATATCCCGAGGCACGCCGCGAGGAACTTCGGATGCAACGGCGCGTCGAGCGTGATTTTGACAGTAGGGCACTTGCGTACCACACATGGAACAATATTCCCGCAGGCATAAATAACATTAAAGTCACTCTTCCTGATAAACGAGTGTTGGACATTGCCGTTCCTCGAGATGTCGGCGTGGTTGACGACAAGGATGGCATCGTCAGTTTATATCGCGAGAAGGGATCTTCTTCGGTAACGCTGTACTTCTTTGAGCCCGGCGATTACGTCATTACCGGAATGGATGCCGCAAACCATCGTAACATTGGAAGGAAAACTCTGCGGGTTGAGGCGCGAGCAAGCCAATTGATGCAAACAGCTTCGGACACACCTCAGCAGAAAAACGCGTCGCCAGAATCTGAGGCGATCCCAACACCGCAACCTTCGCTTATCCGGACACCTCCTGAGTCGGGTGCTTTGTCTTCACCAAGTGTTCCAGAACAACTCACCAATGAATGGTGGCCGGAACTGAAGACGTTTGAAGAATATCAAAAAGCATACCAAGCATTTGAGGGAAATAGCCTTTCGTTGTATGCGTTTATCGACTATGCCGAAAAGATGCCTTTGGTCTCGCCAAGCAATGCAGAAATCGCTCAAAGTGTTGAAACGATGAAAATAAATCTTGCCTCAATAGAAGCCAATTATGACTTATTGGAAATTCAAGATCCTCGTACTATCGAGAAGGCAAGAAATGCCATTCGATCAATGATATTTCCATATCAAATGTTATGCGGAAAATATTCCCATGGCCTGGAAGAGTCGGATCATTTTGACAAAAATCTTGCACAATCCATTGTCCGTTTGCAGTTTCTTACACGCCTTCTTGATAAAATTTCCCAAGTACAGAAATCGGCAGAACAGCGCCTCGCAAATCTCAAAACCCACGTCGAGAAGGCGGCGGGAGACGGCTACACTGCTGACATTAAAACAGGGGATGGCACTGACGTCATCACCCTCTTCAAAGAACGAAAAGAAGTGGTAGAAATCCGGATGCAGCCCTATAACTTTGAGAGAATCAATGGCGCCTACGTGGGTTTGGCTATTGTTGATCTGACAACTCTTGATCGGAATCAATCTTTCCCCGTTCAAGTTAAAGAGGTGATCAGGCTGGCCACCAAAGCACCAGCAGAAACTCCACGGGACAGCGAGACTAAATCTACGCCGGATCTTTCCCGACAAGAGTATTGGAAAGAATTGAATACGGACACGGAGTATTTCTCATTATCAGAGTCATTAAAGTCTCTTTCGCTCGAAGAATTCATTGAGCGTATGAAAGCAATTCCAGATATGACCGAACAAGAAACAAAGAATTTGCTAAAGCATAAAGGCATTGATTCTTCACACGCGCAGAAATTGAATATCGCACTCTCGGACGTCAAGCATGTACTATCGAAGATCGATTACAGTAATAAGGTTTCTTTGCAAAAGACATATGATGATCTTGTAAGCATATCTAACAGATTCAATGATCAAATTGCTTTGCCATTACTCGATATGCAAATCGCAGCGAAAAGATCTTATCTTTCCGATCTTACGCCCTACGCGATTCGCAGGAAGGCAATGAATGTGCTGTGCTTTAAAATCCTGCAGCGGGTGGAAAAATTGGCGAAGGAACAGGGGGAAACCGGGTCGCAACAGCAAGAATCCGAGCGGAAGCAGAAGGAGGCAGCAGAACGAAAGGCCAAAGAAGAAGCTGATCAAAAGACCAAGGAAGCAGCAGACAAACTCGCAGCGGAAGAAGCCGCGAAGCAAAAGGCTGCAGAAGATGCTCTCAAGTTCAAAGCAAAAGGGGAAGAGCATAAAGAGTCTCAGCCGAAGAAAGGGTACTTCGCCGCTCTCAAAACCCTCGCTGAAAAGGCGGCGGGAGATGGCTATAATGCCGTAATAAATGTGAATGGATTCGCTGACGTCATCACCCTCTCCAAAGGAGGAAAAGAAGTTGTGGAAATCTGGAAGACCTCAGACAAAGAGAGTGTCGTCTCGGCTTACGTGAATGGGAGTGATAAAGTTGACTTGAAGACTCTTGACCAGAATCAATCTCTCGAAAACCAGATCAAGAAGGCCCTGGAGCTCGCCTCTAAGGAACAAGCAGAAACTCCCCAGCGCCTCGCAGCCCTTAAGACTGTCGTCGAGAAGGCGGCAGGAGATGGCTACACTGCTGAAATTAAAGTAAGTTCCACCTCTGATGTCATCACCCTTTCGAAAGGAGGAAAAGAAGTTGTGGAAATCTGGAAGTCCTCCGATGAAATGAAGATTAACAATGTCTACATCGGCAATGATAGTGTCGATATCGAGACTCTCGATAAGAACAAACCTCTGCCTGACCAAATCAAAGAGGTGATGAAGCTGGCTGCCAAAGAACAAGCAGAAACTCCCCAGCGCCGTATGGAACATCGAGAAGGCGATGGAAATGTCTACACTGCTGAAATTACATGTAGATATGTGTCAGCGTATTTCGACATGCGATCCGTATCGCATCATGTCCCACAAAATCTTTTCCCGATTCCTAAAAGTAACTTTCGATGACAGAAGCGCACCGCTCCACTCTTCCAAAACAGATCAATCTTGCAGCTTTGATGCACACGTCATAGCATCGCTTCTCATGAAGTCCGTCTCTCTTTCGCCGGCGCTTACCAGGAAGATTCGGCATGCAAGTAAGGAAGATTCCGATCTCTTTACTCAGGACCTGCAAGAATCCGAACGACATTGTTTTCGCAGGCACAGTCGACGGGTATGGGAGCGGTTGGGAAAGGCCCAACGTGAAAGTATCCGAAAGCAGGTCATTGCAGAGAATGCCAAGAACGAGTTTCTTCCTACGGATGCAACGCATCAGGAATACGAATGCATCCGCGTGGTGCAACGGATGATTGAAGAAAAGTAGCCTCTTCAAAAGCGATCAAATCAGCCTAAATCCGATCCGTCGTTTGTTCTTCGGAACGGGCGGGGCCATCAACTGCCGGATGGCATCGAAGATGACCTTGAACTGCGCATCGTACTTTTGCTCAAGATTATCAAGTTTCTTGACCAAGTCTTTTTGAGTCGAAAGCAATTCGCGGAGCTTTACGAAGGCTTGCATAATTGCAATGCTGACATGGATTGCCTGTGAACTTCGCAATACCGTTGAGAGCATGGCCACGCCTTCCTCTGTAAACACGTACGGGCGGTAGCGGCGTCCACCACGACCGACGTTTGAGATCACAGATTGTGATCTCAAAGCATTCAGCTCTTTTTGCGTGAGTTGAAACATGAAGTCTTCCGGGAAACGATCCTGGTTACGCCGTATCGCTTGAATCAGAACTCGGGTCTCGACGCCGTACAATCCAGCCAAATCGCTATCGAGCATCACTTTCCGGTGGCGGAGAACAAGAATTGACCGCTCTATTCGCTCTGTGGGAATCAGCTTTTGAGTCACGTTTGGAACCTATGGAGAGCAACGGAAACATGCAAGGTGTACAAACGTACAGCCTATTTTTCTTTTTTCGAATGGGTAGTGTTTGGATGTCCTAATAGCCGAAATAAAATCTTCACTCTTCCGTACATTGGCATTTTCCTCTTGTCTCTGTACCCTCTTGCCGACCCCTCTTCGTCCCGCTGATGCGGGACTTCGCGGGGCAAGTGGCTCTCTTCCTCATGGCGACTCTCATTCTCCAGGACGGCACAACATTTCACGGCCAATCCTTTGGCGCGAAAAAGGATTCCGACGGCGAAGTTGTTTTCAACACTGGCATGGCTGGCTACCCCGAAAGCATGACGGACCCCAGTTACCGCGGTCAGATACTTGTCTTCACCTATCCGCTGATCGGGAACTACGGTGTCCCGAGCGAAGAAAAAAACGCGTGGGGATTTTCCAAGAATTTTGAGAGCGAAGCGATTCATGTCCGCGGCATTGTCGTTGCGCAGGTTTCCGAAGATCATTCCCACTTTGCAGCCGTATCATCTCTATCTCGCTGGATGGAGCACCACGGCATTCCGGGGATCACGGGGATCGATACGCGGGCACTCACGAAAAAACTGAGAGAGACAGGGGTGATGCTGGGGCGCATCGTCGCGGACGATGAAATGCAAAAAGCAAAAAGCATAATGCAAAAAGAAATCCCAGATCCCAATAAGGAAAATCTTGTCGCCGAAGTCAGCTGTAAAGAACCCATCACGTACGAGCCCGAAGGGGGAATCTGGGAATCCACGATCGTGGCGTTTGACTGCGGCATGAAGCGCAATATCCTCCGGAGCTTCCTCAAGCGCGGCATCCGCGTGCACCGCGTCCCGTGGGATTACAATCTGCAGACGACGCAGCTTCCCTACGACGGCGTCTTCATCAGCAATGGCCCGGGAGATCCGAAGGCTTGTATCCCGACGATTGCGCAGATCCGGTGGAGCATCCAGCAGGGGATTCCCACGTTCGGGATTTGTTTGGGCAATCAATTGATGGCGCTTGCGGTCGGTGGCGACACGTACAAGCTCAAGTATGGACATCGCGGGGCGAACCAACCTTGCGTCGAGTGGAAAGAGGAAAGTGGAAAGTGGAAAGAGAGTTCGCGATGTATTATCACGTCGCAGAATCATGGGTTTGCGGTGGATGAGAAGAAACTGCCGAGCGGTTGGCATGTGTGGTTCACCAATGCGAATGATGGGACAGTGGAGGGCATCACGCATGAATCGGGCAAATTCCGTGCGGTGCAGTTTCATCCGGAGGCCACGCCGGGGCCGGAAGATGCGAATTATCTGTTTGATGAGTTCATCGCTTTGATGAAGAAAGGGAAATAATTCGGAATGCGGAGTTCGGAATTCGGAATGCTTTAGGGCAGAATAGAAGCATGGATTTCGTCGTTCTCTCCTCATCGCGCGGTACTACGTTCCAGGCTGTCGTTGATGCTATGAACAACGGGAGCCTGACGGCACGGTGCATGGGACTCATTGCCGACCGGGAAGATAGGGGGTGTGTAGCGAAGGCGAGGGCGGCAGGATTGCCTGTCAAAATTGTCGAAAAACAGAAAGGGCCAGCCTTCGCTAAAGCTTCGGCCGGCAAGCAGGAAAGGCAGGAATATGATCGGAAAATTGATGATGCGATGCATGAGCTGGGACTCACGCCTCACGGGATCATTGCCTGCCTCGGCTGGATGTTCCTCTTCTCGCCATGGTTCGTGAAAACATGGCATAAACGCATTCTCAATGTGCATCCATCATTGTTGCCACGATACCCCGGAGGACATGCCGTGGAAGACGCATTGCATGCGGGAGATGCTGAAACAGGCATGAGTATCCATTGGATCGACGAAGGCGTAGATACAGGGGAAATACTTGTACAAAAAAAGTGTTCAATTAAACCGGATGATACTCTTGAGACGCTCAAAGCGCGGATACAGGAACTGGAGAAGGAGTGGTATCCGAAAACTTTACAGGACATTCAGAGCGGGAAAATTCTGCTGGAGGAATAGAAGTTCAAGTTGAAAGTGGAAAGTGGAAAGGGGAAAGTGTGTATGCAGCTGCATTCGTATCTAGTAGCAGTTCAACTTTCCGTTTTTCACTTTCCACTCGCATTCTTGCCCGTTCCCAGCTTCACCACCACCTGCCTCTTCAACCGGGTCATTGCCCGGGACATCTATGAATTCGCACTCAAGAAGCCCGAGGGTTTTTTCTTCAACGCCGGGCAGTTCGTTCTGTTTGATGTTCCTCTTCTCGATGATCCCGCCAATATCCAGACGCGTGCGTTTTCCATTGCATCAGCGCCGCATGAACCCGATCTCCTCTTCGTTGCGAAGATGAAGGAAGGAGGAAGAGCGAGCCGCTGGATCGCAGAGTCATTGAAGGAAGGAAGCAATGTCCGACTGCAGGGGCCATTCGGGGTCTTCACGCTGAAGCCGGAAAATGCCAAGGAGTATCTTTTCATTGCGACGAGCACCGGCGTCGCTCCTTTCAGATCACAGGTCGTTGCGGCGCTGCAATCCGGCGATCCCCGCCGTATGGACCTCATCTTCGGCGTCCGCAGTACTGACGATCTTTTCTGGATGGAAGAGTTTCAGAAGCTTTCGACACAGTATCCGCAATTTTCCCTGCATGCTTCGCTCAGCGCCGGACCAGATGCATGGACCGGTCACCGGGGCCGCGTGCAGATCGTCACCAAAGAAGCCGTGCCCGATGCAGCACTGCGCCAGGTGTACATCTGCGGAAGCCCGGCGATGACGACGGATATGAAGAAGATGTGCCTTGAAGAGTGGAAGATGGAGAAGAAGGATTTGCATGTGGAAGGCTACATATAACGCGTGAAAGGAAACCCTCCGGGTTTCCTCTCACGAGCTCTCTTTCCGGCAAAGTGGCGCTCCAGGCAGGGAAACCCTGCCTTCGCGCATTTATTAGATGGCTGCCTGGAAAAGATCATCTTGAGGTTCGATTCCGGGGACCCAACCCTCGAATGTCGTGAAGGGGATTCCGTGATTCCTGATGATCACTGCGGGCACGGATGCATCCGCATTTCCCATCAGCATATTTGCGGCCGTGGCGAGCTGATCGGCAACTGCCTCCTGCGTCATCCGGAGTTTTTTTCCAAAGAGATCTTTGCTTCCCACGAGTGAACGCAGCGGATCGAGGCCGCTGACAACAAGTGCCTGTGCCGTGACGCCCTGGCGGCGCGGGCGACAGGTGGAGTCGGTAAGAAGAATCGGATGTTTGAGTTTGTCCCGGAGCATCCTGACGCTTTTCATCGGATCCTCCGGCCAGCCGATGCAGGAGCCTTTTTCTGTATTGCTCTCATCAAGCCCTGCGTTGGCAACAAGGATCGTTCCTTCTTTCAGCCCATCAGGCTTCAGCTCCGTCAGCATCGCCTGGGGGCAGCCGGGGAGGACTTTCCCATGGAGTCGTTTCGTCTCATTGAGCACGGCTTGGCGGAAGGTTGGCGATCCGCCGCAGCGTCGGGACCATTCCTCGGCCTCCGCAGTCGGCCGGATGGTTTCAAGGTCGATCATTCTTCCTTCTACCGTTGCCACGGCTTTGGAGGAGAGGGCGAGAATGTCGCCTTCTTGGATCAGACCTGAACGGATCAAGATAGAAGCGAGGTCGTCGTCAGACCTAAGAAGTGGTGTCTTAAGGGGAATGAAAAGCATGGAGTCACAGTGTACGACGATTTGCGATTGGCGATTTCTGATTTACGATTTAAATCGTAAATCAGAAATCGTAAATCGAAAATCAATTACCATATTTCCACCTCTTTTCCCTGCACCAGAATCGTATCGCGCGTGACTGCGTCATCTTCGAGATCAATCCGGGAGAGACGCACCTTCAAAAGCCCCGGGGAAGGATGATGGAGTGTCATGTGACGCGGCGCTTCGGGGACCGTCATCGAAAGCGTCGCCCCCGCAGGGAGCGTCCAGCGGGTAAAGCCGAGCCCGGTTTCCACAAGCGTCACATCTTCCAGCCGCGCATTGCGGACCTCTCGGCGCTTCCAGGATTCCGGAAGGCTGAGGTAGATCGTCCCTTCTCCTTCATTCACGCAGTCGATGATTGCGGTTCCCTGCAATGTGCTTACATCCAGTCCCAGGGAGGCGGAGCCTTTGTGTTCCGCAGCGATCGCCACTCTTCCCTCCGTCTGCCATTCCAGAATCGTGGCCTTCAGCGGTCCGTTGCTCAGCGCCGTGACGCCCAAAAACACTGCTGACGCAATGACGACATGGATACCGAGATGTTGCCGGGGGGCAGGAAGAGATAAGGGCAAGTCGGAGGACAGTGTACTCCTTTTATAAAGACTAGGGAGACCAATGAAACCAGGGAGACCAAGGAACAGATTCCACTGGAGTTTAGAATCTGTTCTTTGGTCTCCTCGGTCTCCCCGGTTTCCTCTCAATTTTCTGTTCCTTGTACACACGCTATGCTATAATAATCCTCATGGAGCTCGACCCGCACACCCTGCAGCAAATCCTCCAGCGGATCTACCAGCAAATGCGCTGTCCACAGTGCGGCAACAGAGTACCGGTGGATTTCTCCGCCGTGCGCGTCGTCGCAGCGGGGTCATTACTTTTGCAGCTCAAGTGCGAAGATTGCAACGCTTTCATCGTGTTGCATGCTTCCATTCAGGGAATGCCGAAGACAGAGAAGGAAGAGGAGCAGTCGGGCATCGTCAATGCTTCTTCCACACTGCAGCTTTCCGGAAAAGAAATGGAGATGCTTGAGGGCGCCCTTGAAGAATCCGGTGGATCGTTTGAGAAGCTTTTTGCGAAGTACGCGAAGGAGGAGAAGAAGGATAAATAGGAAGTCGGGCGTAGGGGGTAGGGCGTAGGTATACTAAGAGTGCTTTATGATTTCTGCTCTTCAAAGAATGTGGGTTGGAAGTATCAGTGTATTGTTTTTGGTGTTTCTGAGTGCGTGTAGTGTTCCAGTCGGTGACGCATCGAAGACCGGTAGCGGCGTGACGATTGATCTCCGTTCTATTCTTCAGGGATTTGCCGATGCGCGGATCGTCGTGACGGCATCCATCCGTTCCCTCTGGTCCGACGCGCAGAAACGCGCAGACGATATTGCGCAGGGGGCGGAGAAGATAAAAGAGGGGAAGGAGCTGATGGAAAGAGGAGTGCGGGGGGGAGTAGAAATGGGGGCAGGAGAAGATTCTCCATGATAATTCTCGTTTTTTTGATTTGAATATTGTTCGGAAAGCCTAAGCTATTCACAGATCGTTGCTCAGCCAGAGGCTGAGCGTTCCAGTCCGATGCAGGCTGGGCTTCTGCTTCGTAAGAGGTGGTTGCCCACGACAACGGAGGAAGTGATCGCCCGCAAGCACATGGGGGGCTGATCACCCCTGGCCGGGTGCCAATGATGCTCTTCGGAACATCGGCACCTGGCTTTTTTGATCAAAGCAATTTCTCAGATTCTTCTGTTGCATCTCCAATCTCTATCCTTATACTAGGGTCACTTCACCGAAGTGTTTCTCCCGTTTTAGACGAACGGCCAGGAAACGCTGCGGT
>Ga0209542_10010471_pt1 | contig 16712 bp, 17 predicted proteins | sample RifCSPhighO2_01_FD_184028 | JGI IMG/M metagenome (GOLD analysis project Ga0209542, IMG submission 184028) | Soil microbial communities from Rifle, Colorado - Rifle CSP2_plank highO2_0.1 (SPAdes) (version 2) | ecosystem: Environmental > Terrestrial > Deep subsurface > Rock core/Sediment ...
CATTGACCCGGATGCTCGACGATCATTTCCAACTCCCTGGGTAGCTTTCAGTCATTTTTCTGGTCTTGACCGTTTGTTCCCAACGTCTGCACTCTTTTCGCGTTATTGGTATGGTTATGTTTCTTCTGAAGTTGAACAAGAAGTTGAAGTAATACAAGGAGCGTTCTTTATGACTCCGAAGCAAGTTCTCGATGAAATTGATTGGTTCGATGAATCCTACTTTTTAGATGGCGAAGATATCGATCTCTGCTGGAAAATAAAAAAAGTAGGATACAAAATAAAATACTTTCCGGATTTTACGATACTTCATTTAAAGAAAGCATCAAAGAAAAAGGCAGGAAATAAGTCAAATGTTGTTTCCGGAGTTAAGTCTATGGAATTATTTTATCGGAAACAAATGTGGCAACAGTATCCAATGATTGTGAATTATCTCGTAATTATTGGTATAGCTATGCTTAAATTGATTCGATCTATAAAATAATACTAATGCGAATAGTTATTGATGCCCGATTCTATGGCTTGGAAAACGCAGGATTGGGACGTTACACGATAAAGTTAGTTGAAGAACTCGTTAAGATTGCAAAAAATCATGAGTTTATAATATTTCTTCCAGAAGCATACAAATCGATTGCGCTTTCAGATAATTGGACAGGTGTGCCTGTTTATTACCGTCATTATAGTTTTAGGGAGCAAGTTTATTTAGCGAGAGAAATAAATAAATATACTCCTGATCTTGTCCACTTTTTACACTTTAATGTACCTCTCTTGTATAACAGACCTTATCTTGTGACCGTGCACGATATGTTAATGCATAATCGCGTTGGTAAAGAAGCAACGACTTTGCCCTCATACATGTACCACTTAAAACGGATGGGATATAAGAAGGTTTTTAGTCATGCAGTTACCTCTGCCAAACACGTCATTGTTCCCACCAACACGGTTAAAGGTGAGCTTATGCAGTCCTTTTCACTCTTAGAATCGAAATTCAGTGTGATATATGAAGGAGTAGATGCTTTTCAGAAAATGAAGATAAAAAAAGAAGAGTTGTTGAGAAAATATGAACTCACTGAGCCTTATTTTTTTTACGCTGGAAACGCATACCCTCATAAGAATGTTGGTCGGATGATTGAAGCTATAAAGTTTTTAAATGAATGCAGTAAAAAGCATGCACTATTGGCGATAACAACGCCACGCAATGTTTTTTCTTCTCGATTGGAAGCTTTAATTCGTGATAGTTTTGCAACCGATTATGTGCGTCTTTTGCCATTTGTATCTGATGAAGAAATGGGGGTGTTACTTCAGCATTCAGAGAGTTTCATTTTTGCATCGTTATCAGAAGGGTTTGGGTTACCTGGGCTGGAAGCAATGAAAATGGGAACAATGGTTGCCGCTTCTGATATTCCTGTATTTCATGAAGTATATCAGGAGCACGCTATGTACTTTAACCCATTTGACTTTTCATCAATTGCAAAATCAATGGAGGACATGTTGAGCCTAAAGAGTGAAAGTAGAAAAGAAAAAATAATTAATGCAAAAAAATTTGTAGAGAAATATTCATGGAAAAAAACTGCAGAACAAACTCTTGAGATATACAATTCATTTGAATGAACAAGGATAAAAATTGGAAAGTTCTTGAGGAAACAGACGTATCTCCAAGCAAATGGTTTCCCTTATTTAAGCACAAAGTAATGCTTCCCAATAAAAAGATAATAAATGACTATTACATTTCTAAGCTTGGAGATGTAGCAATGATTGTACCAATTACTATCGATGGTGAATTTGTATTTGTTCGACAATATAAACATGGCGTTGGTGGTGTGATTATGGAATTCCCTGCGGGAAGAATTGGAAAAAACTCTTCGGAAAAAGCAGCAAGAATGGAGCTTAAAGAAGAGACCGGATATATAGCAAAAAAACTTGAATATCTAGGTTTTGTTTATCTTACCCCATCAAAAGATACTTCGAAGATGAATGGTTTTTTAGCAGTGGGACTAAGTACACCGGGCAAGCAAAATTTGGATAAGAACGAAAATATTGAAGTTATTAGGATTCCTGCTAACGAAGTAGATACCATGGTAAATCGTGGTGGGATTATTGCTTCGGACACACTTGCGCTTCTATATCTGACAAAATTGCGTTTTCCTGAATTATTCGAGAAAAAGTAATCGTGATGAAAACCGCGATTGTTTACGATAGAGTGAACAAATGGGGAGGGGCAGAACAGGTACTGCTTGTTCTCCATGAAATGTTTCCAGATGCATCACTTTATACTTCAGTTTACTCTCCCCAGAATGCTGTGTGGGCTAAGGTATTTCCAAAGATAATTCCATCTTTTCTCCAAAAAATTCCTTTTGCACAAGATCATCATGAGTTCTTTGCTCCACTTATGCCGTTAGCTTTTGAGGGATTTGATTTCTCCTCATATGATCTGGTGATAAGCGTGACAAGCGAGGCAGCGAAAGGCATCATTACGAATACAGATACAAAACACATCTGTATTTGCCTTACGCCGACACGGTACTTGTGGAGTGGTTATGATGATTATTTTCCTTCTACCATTTTAAAAACCGGAGCAGCACCTATTGTTGCTTATTTGCGTCATTGGGACAAAATCGTCGCGCATCGGCCAGATACGATGATTGCTATCTCGACGGAAGTAAAAAAAAGAATCAAAAAGTATTACAATAGGAATGCTTCTGTTGTCTTCCCTCCCACCGATATAAGTAAATTTAAAAACAAGAATAGATTGCTTGTTTCCAATAAGGATTATTTTTTAATAGTTTCTAGACTAATACCCTACAAAAAAATTGAACTAGCAATTGATGCGTTCAATAAAAATGGCAATTCACTCATCATTGTTGGCATAGGTTCTGAAGCAGAAAATTTAAAAGCACGAGCAAAGAGCAATATCAAATTCCTCGGTTTTGTAAATGAAAAGCGCCTTCTAAATTTATATAGTGAAGCGAAAGCAGTGATTTTTCCTCAATACGAAGATTTTGGGTTAGTAGCTGTGGAAGCGATTGCCGCTGGGACACCAGTGATTGGGTACAAAAAGGGTGGGATTTTGGATATCGTAAAAGATGGGCATAATGGTATTTTTTTTGAAAAACAAACACCTGAAGCACTAAATGATGCAATAAATAGGTTTTTCACAATAAAGTGGAGTAATGCTATAATAACTTCCACAGCTCAAAAATTTTCGAAAGAGAAATTCCAAAAAGAGTTTTTGAGAATAGTAAATAGTTTATGAAAGTAGTTATTTTTTGCGGAGGCCATGGAACAAGACTATGGCCAATCAGTCGTAAATCATTTCCAAAACCATTTGTGCCTCTGCTGAATGGTAAGTCATTTCTTCAAATAACTTATGCTAGATATCGTAAAGTTTTTTCTCCAGAAGAAATTTTTATTTCTACAGAATATAGATACCTCTCCTTTGTAAGAAGACAACTCCCTGAAGTACCAAAAAGAAATATAATTTTAGAGCCTGAGCGTCGTGACACCATGGCCGCTTATGGGTTAGCAGCAGCCATTGTTAACAAATATTTCCCGGGTGACCCAGTACTTTTTTCGTGGGCAAAACACCTAATTTCTAAAGAAGCGGTCTTTTTGAATGCAGTTGCCGCAGCTGGTGAATATACCCAAAAAACCGGGCTTGCAGTATCAATTGATTCCAAACCCGCTTTTCCGAGTGTGCATAATGGGTGGGTTAAAAAAGGAAAAAGTTTAGGTAAAGTAAATGGCTCAAAAGTATTCCAACTTGAAAAGCAAGTGGAAAAACCCAAGGAATCGATTGCGAAGAAACTTTTTGCATCAGGAGAATGGTTGATACATACAGGATATAAAGTCTGGAACACAGAAAAACTGCTGGGTTGTTTTAAAGAGTTTCAACCGTCAGTATACGAAGGACTCGCAAAGATTGCTGATGCTTGGGATACACCGAGACAATCAAAAGTCCTAAAGAGAGAATATTCTGAGTTTACTAAAACATCAATTGACTATGGTATTTTTGAGAAATTGCCGAGTGATTCGGTGGTAACTGTGGAAGCTGATATGGGATGGGAAGATGTTGGAATATCATGGGAGACATATTATAAGGGTCTGATAACACCGAAAAAGAGTATTGTTGAGGAAGGAGGGGCAGATACGCAATATCTGGATGCAGACAAGAACCTTGTAATTGGCCCAAAGGGGAAAATGATCGCAGTTATAGGAGTGTCAGATGTTGCTATCATAGATACACCTGATGGTCTTTTGGTTTGTAAATTAACTGATACTCAAAGAGTAAAAGAGTTATACGAAAAACTTGAGCATTACTATAAGGAGTACACAGAATAAACTTGCCTTACTATTATGTATTCTTTCTTGAAACGAACAACTGATATTGTCGGCGCATCGACATTACTTATTCTTTTTTCTCCTATTTTTATTTTTACTGCAATTGCTATAAAACTAGATAGCCCTGGTTCGGTGTTTGCTGATACACCGAAACGTATTGGTAAAGATGGGGATGAATTTTATACCTATAAATTTCGTTCTATGATCCCCAATGCTTACCAACTTCTTAAAAGCGACCCAAAGTTTAAAAAGGCCTATGATGAGCAACAAAAAGGGGGTAATTATAAAATTATGGACGATCCCCGCGTGACTAGAGTCGGGAAGTTTATACGAAAGCATTCAATCGATGAAATTCCTCAACTAATTAATGTCATGAAAGGTGAAATGAGTATAGTCGGTCCTCGACCTTATTACGCAGAAGAGCTCAAACTGCAGCAAAAACGTTTCCCAAATACCGATAAGTATGTTAAGGAAGCTTTGTCTGTCAAACCAGGAATAACCGGTTATTGGCAGGTATCAGGACGAAGTGAAGTAATGTTTGATAAGCGAATAGAAATGGACGCCTATTATGCAAGGAAACAATCCCTTTGGCTAGATATTTTAATTCTTCTTAAGACCCCTTGGGTGATGATAACCGGAAAAGGTGCAGTCTAAGCTCACTATTTTGCCTCGGTAGTGTACAATTATCTGATGAATACGCTGTCTAGCTTACCTCAGCTGAAACCACGCCCACCAATCCTAGAATCAGAAGTATTAGAAAGTGGAAGTGTGGAGCTCTCGAAGATGAAAGGGAAACAGAAAAAGTCGACAGCCAAAGAAGCAGTTCATAAAAAAAGAAAAAAAATACTAGGCATTATAACCGCTACTCTTGCGGTAATGGTCTTGTTTTTCACTGTATTTGTAGTCGTCCCCGGATATAGGGTTTATAAAGAGTTTTTGGATTTGAAAGAGTCTGCCCTTCGTGCAAAAGCATCTGTTGAAACGCAAGATATTTCTGTAGTTAAGGCTGAAGTACAGCGATTTAAAACAGATCTTTCAGATTTTCAAACTAAATACCAAGCATTTTCGTGGGTACGCGGACTCCCCGGTATTGGAGTCTATTATCGAGACGGTCAAGCAGGTGTTGCTGCAGGTTTGCATGCTATCGACGCTGCTGGAATAGTTATTGAAACGGCACAGCCTTACGCTGACATTATTGGCTTTGCTGGGCCGAATAGCCAAGTCGAGGATCCACTTGCAGATACTGCTAACGATCGGATAGATTTCCTTATTCAAACAGTCGAAGATGTCCTTCCCCGGATTGATGAACTCTCTCAAAAGGCGCTCCTCGTAAAAACAGAAGTAGATAAAATTGATCCAAATAGGTATCCGGAAGATTTTCGTGGAATTAAAGTACGGGATCTTTTGAAAGATGGCATCGCTCTTGTGGATGAGGCGACAGTTCGTATTTCGCAAAGCAAACCGCTTCTTGAGTCTGTGCCTTATTTGATTGGCAAAGATGAACCCCGAACTTACCTTTTAATGTTTCAAAATGATAAAGAACTTCGCCCGACAGGTGGTTTTATGACGGCATACGCAATCATGAATGTCACCAATGGGAAACCTCAACCAGTTTCTTCAAACGATATCTATAATCTAGATAATAAATATTCTCCTCGAATTGCTGCACCAGAAGCGATCATAAAGTATCTGAAAGGACCATATCTTATTTCTAGAAATTTGCGACTTCGGGATATGAATTGGTCTCCTGATTTTGAGGAAAGTATGAATCTGTTTAGTGAGGAAGCAAAAAGAGCTGGAATAACTGAGATTGATGGAATAATTTCAGTTGATACAGAAGTTGTGGTAAAGCTTCTTAATGTCATTGGTCCCGTAGATGTGCCTGGTTTTGGAACATTTTCAACTCAGAATGATGAACGCTGTGACTGTCCACAAATTATTTATGAGCTTGAAAGCTATGCGGATATTGAAGGTCCTGTCGTTTGGAGCCAGGATAATCCAGACGAAATTATTTTTGCACCTTCAAATTATGGTAACAGAAAAGATATTATTGGCCCCTTAATGAATACGATATTGTCGCACGCGCTCGGCCAACCAAAAGAAAAACTTCCTGATCTTTTCCAGGCAGCGTGGGAATCGGTAACAGAGAAACATGCTCTTTTTTACTTCCTGGACGAGAAGGCACAAGAAGGAGCAAATGGTTTTAATATCGCGGGACGAATCCAAGAGTATGAAGGAGACTATCTTCATATAAATGATGCTAATCTGGGAGGAAGAAAGTCAAATCTTTATGTTACTCAGGAAGTGAGCCAGATTATTGATGTGTCCGGTGATGGAACTGTGACGAAGACACTGATGATTACTTATAAGAACACTCAAGATTATGATGGGTGGCTTAATTCTGTACTTCCTAATTGGACTCGCATATATGTGCCTCAGGGGTCGGAACTCGTTGATATACAGGGATTTGAAGATCCAGGGGAAACCTATGAAGAACTTGGTAAAACTGTGTTTTCTGGTGGATTTGAACTCCGGCCACTCGGGGTAAAACAGATTGTTGTGACCTATAAGCTTCCTATGAAGTTTGAAAACTCGTACAATATTTATATTCAGAAGCAAGCTGGTACAGTGGATCCACTTTATACCATTGAAGTAAAAAATGACATTGAAGAAATGTTTCTAAAAACGGATCGTGAATTTAGCTTCAACATATAATTTGGGTAGAATTCTTAAAGACGAGGGTATAGTTATTGCAAAACGCGATTTTTCTGATGCTGATCGCATTTTTGTAATTTTTACACGTTCACGAGGTAAAGCTTCATTCATTGCTAAAGGGGTGCGAAAACCAAAAAGTCGCAAAAGAGGACTCCTTGAGACCGGCAATGTTATCACGTTTGCGTATGCAGATTCTCGCTCAATCCCCATCATCACAGAAGTAGAGTTGATAAAAAGTCATGCGGGTCTGCGTAAATCGCTTACTAAAATCTCTGTTGCGTATTTTTTATGTGAAAGTGTAGGACGGGTTACAGAGGAACACGAGCAAAATGGAGCAGTCTATGAGTTGCTTTTAAATACTTTTCAAAACCTTGAAAATACGACTAAGCTAAAGTCCCTTCGCTACAAATTTATTAATAATCTTTTAGTTGCTCAAGGTTTCTGGCCTGCGGGCAGGCAACTCCTTGAACCGGACATGGCAATTGAAGCGGTGGTTGAGAGAAAACTCTGGAGCCTTCGGGTAGGCAAGCGTCTACAACGCTAAATTAGCCTAGATTGTTGAGCAAATACCGCATATAATAGCCCTATGGTCACACTAGATGATATTGTTTCACTTTCCAAACGTCGTGGGTTTGTATATCCAACAAGCGAAATCTATGGAGGGCTAGCAAATGCATATGACTACGGACCAATGGGAGTGGAACTTTTGCGCAACATTCGTGATTTATGGTGGAAGGAATTTATTACAAAGCGAATTGACATGATTGGGATTGACTCTTCCGTGATACTCCATCCGGATACATGGGTTGCTTCAGGGCACGTAGACTCATTTACAGAACCACTTGTTGAGGACAAAATCACGCACAAGCGTTATCGTGCAGATCACCTTATTGAAGCAGATTTAAAAAAGAGAAGTGAAAAGATATCTGTTGAGGAGATGACCCGCGATGAGATGGCTGCGTATCTTCTGGAACATAAGGTTAAAAGTCCAGATGGTAATGAGATTAGTGAACCTCGTGAGTTTAATGCTTTGTTTGAAACCTCAATAGGTGTGGTATCTGGTGAGAAGTCAAAGGTATATCTTCGTGGGGAAACTGCACAAGGAATTTTTACAAATTTTAAACAGATACTTGATTCTACGAGAGTAAAATTGCCATTTGGTGTAGGGCAGCTTGGAAAAAGTTTTAGAAACGAAATTACTACTGGGCAGTTTATATTCCGTACACTGGAATTTGAACAAGGTGAAATTGAATACTTCTTTGATCCGGAACAATCAAAATGGGAAGACCTTTTGAATCAATGGAAATTGCAAATGATGACATTTGTTACGCAAAAATTGGGAGTGAATACAGAAAATGTTCGATGGAGACAGCATACTGACAAGGAGCGAAGCCATTATAGTCGTGATACTTATGATCTTGATTATCAATTTCCCTTCGGCTGGAAAGAGTTGTGGGGTGTTGCATATCGATCGGATTATGATTTGAAGCAGCACGCAAAACATTCAGGTAAGCCACTTGAGTATTCAGATCCACAAACAGGTAAAAAGTTCATTCCTCATGTTATTGAACCTGCCGTTGGCATTAACAGAATTTTTCTAATGCTTCTGTGTGACGCTTATACGAAAAATGATGATGGGAGGGTGATTTTAAAATTAAAACCAGACTTGGCTCCCTACAAAGTTGCAGTATTTCCTTTACTTGCAAATAAAGAAGAATTAATAGCTAAAGCAAGAGAAGTTTTTAATCTGCTCTCTGAGAAATTTAATACAACATGGGATGACAGAGGGAATATTGGGAAGCGCTATGCAGCCCAGGACGAAATAGGCACACCATGGTGTGTCACGGTTGATTTTGATACTCTCAGTGACAGTACGGTTACCATCCGAGATCGCGATACAGGAGAACAGAAGCGAGAGAAAATTGAAAACCTCGTGAGTATTTTTAAAGATAAACTCGGGAAATAGTTTACTTCATAAGAGCTATGATTGCATTGTGACTTTCAAGCCTTAAATCGAGCGACAATACTTTTTGTTTAGGTAGCCATTGGTATTCAGTATGCTCATTCGAAAGACTAACAGCTTTTGTATTTGATAATGCCTTGTACGTGATTGTTACCAATAAGATACCTTTATATAATCCATCTTGAATAAGTCTGCTTTGAACATGTGGATTCTCATTAAACTCATCGATTGCAAGTCCTGTTTCTTCATGTATTTCCCTTGTTAACGACTCTTTAATTGTTTGACCTCTATCTACTTTGCCTCCAGGGGTTTCCCATTGTTTTCTTGCAGCCTTGTTTGTAATTGAGCGTTTTAGCATGAGAATTTCATTGGAGGAATTGTAGATAAGTGCTTTACAAACTAATAATACTGGTGTTAATGCAATTGAAGACGACATGCAACGGTTATTCTAGCACTTTCTTCTTGACTCTATCCGTGGTTGTGGTGCAATATGAGGAGTATGAAGAAATATCTTCCCATAGGGGTTGTAGTGGTAGTTGTACTTGGCGGTGGTTTTTTTGCGTATCGTGCATTATCAAATAGACCTTCAGTCGTGGAGGAGGAAGAAGAAGCTCCAGATTTACCTTTTGACCAACGTCCGTTCACTAAGCTGGTTCCGCGTCCTGATGGGCATTATCTTGATCTTTTTGTTGAGGATGTTGATGTCCCTGGAGCGGTATCGATGGATTATGAGCTTATCTACACTACAGCAGCGGGGATTACCCAAGGAGTTCCGGGTATCGTGAAACTAAAAGGTAATGATTCAGTTGAACGTGAGCTTCTCCTTGGTTCAGAGTCTTCAGGTAAGTTTCGCTATGATGAAGGTGTTGAGATTGGAATGCTTACACTAAAATTTAGGAATGAAGATGGTAAGCTTATTGGGAAAGTGCGAACGAATTGGCATTTGCAAAAAGCTCCTGTTAGTGAGCTTACTGATGTCGATGGAACATTTACTTATACTCTTGACGCGGAGACGGATGTGAATTTTGTGACAATGAATGCTTTTGGACTTCCAGCTCCCGCGGCAAGTACTGTAGTTTACGGGCCGATTGGTGTATACCCTTCGGAGGAAGGGCCATTCTCAGGAACAATTGAAATGGCGGGGAGTAATGTTGAGCGTTGGGATGGTGAAGAATGGGCGTCGGTATCAGGTTCTTCTGATGATATTGGTGTTTTTGTCAGTGGAAATTAACTTCTCTAGGCTTCATATTCTCTAGATAAATAAATATTTCTGTTTGGGTATTGTTTGTGTTGACGATGCCGTGAAAATAGATCAAAATGGTGACAATTGGTGATTAATGGTGATTTATGTTCATTGGTAATTATTCTGCAAGTGTTAGCAAGTCACACAGAGTTGCGGTGCCTAAGCGTTTCCGAAGTGAATTAGGGAAGAGCTTTATAGTTGCCAAGTGGTATGAGCACTGCCTTGTACTAGTTTCAGAACAAGGCTGGAAACAATTGTTTGAAAGAGTTACCGGTTCGAGAAAGACACTTACGAGTCCTGTCCGAGATATTGACAGATTTTTGCTTGGGTCAGCTTATGAGTTAACGCCGGATGGACAAGGAAGAGTAGTTGTACCAGAGAACCTTGCTACTTATGCTGGGTTTAGTACAGAACTAGTTTTTTTAGGACTTAATGATCGTATTGAAATTTGGGACGCCGCGGAGTGGAAGAAACGTGAACACTATGTTACTGAACATGCGGCCAATTTACTAGATAAGTTTGCGAATGAAAATGCATGAATCGGTACTGCTCGATGAAGCAGTAAAAGAGCTGCACATTATACAAAATGAGAAATATATAGATGCAACACTTGGTGCTGGTGGACACTCAATTCAGATTATAAATCAGGGTGGAGTTGTCCTTGGTATCGAAGCTGATAGTCAAATGTTAGAACTTGCCAGAAATGCAGTGGCCGAAGCCTGCCCTCCCCTCAAAAGTCTTGAGGGGCGCTTCACTGCAAAACAAGGTAACTTTAGAAACATCGATACACTAGCTCAAAGTGCTGGGTTTGATAAGGTTTCTGGAATTTTATATGACTTGGGAATTTCGAATCTGCATTTTGATAATCTGCGTGGATTTTCATTTCAACATCCAGATGACTTACTCGATATGCGTCTTGACCCCGAAAGCCAGGGAGTAACTGCAGCAGATTTGCTCAATAGCCTGCCGGTGAGTCAATTGAAAGTATTGTTTAGTGTTTCAGTTGGCAAGAATAAGTCGATTCAACTGTCGAGCGAAATTGTAAGGAGGAGAATGCGCAAGAGTTTTCAGACAGTAGGGGACTTGCTTGAATTGTTCCCTCGATCGTCTGCTCAAAAGATACACCCTGCAACAACCGCTTTTATGGCACTAAGGATTGCGGTTAACGATGAACTGACGACACTTGCAGAGTCGCTGCCAAAAGCGCTTTCCTTGCTGCGTCGGGATGGATTGCTTGTTGTTATTTCGTTTCATTCAGGTGAAGACCGTATTGTAAAAACATTTTTTTCTCATTTTGAAACGCAAGCATTGGGAGAGATTCTTACGAAAAAACCGATTGTTGCAACGAAAGGGGAATTGCAAAAAAACCCCAAGGCACGGAGTGCCAAATTGCGAAGTATCAAAAAGTTATGAGAAAGAAATTACGACAAAAAAGATTGATGCGTCAAAAAGCGATAATTACGCCAAGACTAAATGTCTCAACCATTTTTTTTATTGGGTTAGTTGTACTGATTTTCACCAGTGTTATCGTAGCTATTGGATCTTCTGCAAATGCCGGTGAGCTTATTGCCATAGAACAGGAGATTGAGAACACAAAATCACAAAACAGACAGCTTCAAAGCAAAATTGTAACTGAGACTTCACTAAGCAGCATTGAGAAGAAAGCGGCTGAAATAGGTCTATCCGAGAGTGAGAACACTGTCACGCTCGTAAATCAAACATCAGTTGCTGCCCTTCGTTAATGGAAATTCGATTACGTATAGTCGGAATAGGGTTTGGGATCGCAAGCCTTGTATTACTGGGAAGACTTTTTTATTGGCAAGTGCTTCAAGGCCACTCCCTTGCACTTCAAGCCAAAGCTCAACAAATTAGTACTCATCAACTTGTTGCGCGGCGTGGAGACATTCTTGCTCAGGATGAAACTTGGCTGGCGGCTAGTGTAGATTCGTGGCTTTTGTATGCAGAACTTCCCAAACTTGAGCAAAGCCCCGGAGAAATCGCTCGTGCATTAGCGCCATTAACCTACACTAAACCTATTGAAAAGGAAGTAATCAGGTATGAAGGCCGTGATGTGACACTTGATGATCCAGATGAAGAAGTCAAAGAAGCAACAGAATCTGAAACGCTCGCGGAAGAATCTGACGATCTTATTCGCGCAGAAGAACTGCGATTGGTAGATTTAATATCTAGAAACGAACTTGTTTGGGTAGCCCTCAAAAAGCGTATGTCAAATGATGAGAAGTTACAAATTGAAGCATTGGGTATTATTGGACTAGGTTTTGAACAGGAAGAAGGACGTCAGTATCCGGAAGGAACAGTTGCCGCCCAAGTGTTGGGATTTGTAGGCAAGGATGAGGATGGTTATGATGTTGGGTATTTCGGGTTGGAAGGGGAATATGAATTAACACTATCGGGTAGACCAGGGTTTATTGAGCGTGAATCAGATGCGATTGGGAAGCCACTACTTTTTGGGAGTACGCGCGAAGTTGCACCTGCTGGAGGAATTAATCTTGTTACTCACATAGATAAGGTATTTCAGCTTACTATTGAACAAAAACTTCGTGAGGGAATCGCAAAGTATGGAGCAAAGTCAGGCAATATCATTGTAATGGATCCAAAAACAGGAGGCATTTTAGCTATGACTTCGTGGCCTAATTATGATCCGCGCTATTATTTTGAGTACACAGATGAGAATTTCAAAAATCCTGCAATTTCAGATGCATTTGAACCTGGATCTATATTTAAGCCGATAATAATGGCTTCAGGGCTTGATGCTGGCGTTGTTGAGCCGAATACAGTCTGTGATGTATGTGATCGTCCGTATCAAGTTGATAAGTATTTTATTCGAACCTGGAATAACGAATATCACGCAGGTTCGACAATGGTAGATGTGATCAAACACTCGGATAACGTAGGCATGGCCTTTGTTGGCAGCAAACTTGGATCAGATAAGCTCTATGATTATCTCGAGAAGTTTGGTTTTGGAAAGCTTACTGATATTGATTTACAAGGTGAAGTAACCCCTGTGCTTCGAGAGAAAGGTAGCTGGAATATTGTGGATTTGGCCACAACAAGCTTTGGTCAAGGCATAGCGGTAACACCATTGCAAATTATTCGGGCGATCGCAGCAATTGCCAACGACGGAGTGCTCATGCAGCCGCAAGTTGTAGATAAACTTACTGCTGGAGATTGGGAAAGTGACATCCCGCCAGTTGAAGTACATCGCGTTATATCAGCAGATGCTGCAAGCAAAATGACAGGGATGATGGTCACAGCAGTAAAAGACGGTGAAGCAAAGTGGACTGTGCCGAAGGGATATTCGATTGCTGGAAAAACGGGGACAGCTCAAATTCCAGTTGCAGGGCATTATGATGATGAAAAAACAATTGCTAGTTTTGTGGGTTTTGCGCCTGCAAATGACCCCAAATTTGTTATGCTTGTAACGCTTCAAGAGCCAAAAAGCTCCCCCTGGGCAAGCGAAACCGCAGCACCCTTGTGGTTTAGCATCGCACTGGATGTATTCCCCTATTTGGGAATTTTCCCAAATTAAAAAAGGCTCCCTCGGCCAAAATGTTCTATAGGCCAATCGGCCGAGGGATTATGTTAATTTTGAATTGTAACTCGCAGATGACCAGTGATTAGGTCAATGTCGATTTCACCACTTCGAAAATCATAGCGTCTTGCAAACGTCTCAATATCTGCTGTTGCATCCTCACTGCGACCATTACAATAGTGGCGAATTCGGTATGTGCGCGGCAACGAAATCCTGATTGCTTCTTGGCCGTCCAACATGTGAACGTTCACTTTCACCTGAATGGTCGGCTCAGGCTTTTCTGGAGGATTAAACTCAACAGGCAGTGGACCCAGATCTATCGATTTTTTAGCCGATGTCTCCCAAACAACGCTAGCTTTCATAGTGCCTCCAAGATCACTAAATACAGGAGACACATTATACCTTTTTTGCACAAGTGATTGATAAATTTGAGGTAAAAACTTGGTTTTATGTAATAAACCAGAAAGATAGTTGGGAAGAGAGTAACGAAAAAAAATTGTGGTTTTAATTGTGTGAAAATAGTATACTATGTGTACTCATGGAATTACCGAACGTGCTGCCTCTTGCACTTGGTCTGTCAATTTTTTCGTTTTCGATTACTAGTGTACTAATTATTCCCTTCATTGATTTCTTGTACAAAATGAAGTTACTACGCAGACGCGAGGGAGCCGTAAAGGGGAAAAAAGCATCACTATTTGATAAACTTCATGATGTTAAAGCAGGTACCCCAATTGGTGGCGGTATACTTATTATCCTCGTAGTTACCATTCTTTTTGCAATACTCTTGCCTTCAATATCCAAACTCGGAGTCTATATTAGCTCACTCTTCCCACTTAGACCACAGCTTTTGGTTATATTTTTTACCTTTCTTTCGTTTGGTCTTTTGGGGCTTCTGGATGATTTGACGAAAATATTTGGAAAACCAAAAGCAGGAGAACTGGGAGCCGTTTTTGGTTTATCATCTAAACATAAATTTATTATCCAATGGGTATTGGGACTTTCTGTTGGGACAATGCTCTATACCCTTTTAGGAGTAGATTTTCTTCATATTCCATTTTTTGACACAGCTATCTATTTAGGTCCACTCTATGTGCCTTTTGCAGCATTTGTTATCGTCTTTTTTGCAAACGCTTTTAATTTCACTGACGGTCTTGACGGTCTGGCAAGCGGTCTTTTAATGATTTATTTATTTGCTTACGTGATTATCGCTGTAGATAATCTTGATACGCCGCTTTTTATATTTATTTCTCTCTGGCTCGGGTCAATTATTGCTTTTTTGTACTTCAATGTTTGGCCAGCTCGTATCTTTTTGGGTGATGCCGGTTCGCTTGCGTTCGGTGCAATGATTGCCGTCATAGGACTAATCATAGGCAATGTTGCGACCCTTTTTGTAATTGGAGGAATTTTTGTCATTGAGGCAGCATCCTCAGTACTACAGATTTTAAGTTACAAACTTTTCAAGCGAAAGCTCTTTCCGCTTGCTCCTATTCATCACACATTTTTGTTCATCGGCTGGGAGGAACCAAAGATTGTAATGCGAGCATGGCTTGCTGGAATAATACTTGCGATTTTTGGTCTTTGGCTTGCTATCATTTAGTGTGCGAAAACGCCACACCTCAAGTCTCAAAAAAATTTTCAAGACTGCTTCAGACCGCCAATTTTTGGTGCTAACTGTTGTTTTAACGATTCTTGGTATCTTGAGTGTTGCTAATGCTTCGGCTCCACAGGCAATTCAGATATTTGCCGACCCATATTTTTTTGCAAAACAACAGGTGATCTGGACACTTATCGGACTCACTGCGATGGTGGTTGCGCGTTTTATCCCATACCAGTATTGGCGCAAGATGGCATTTATTATTTTTATGGTGAACATTGGGTTATTATTTTTGGTTCTTATACCGGGGTTTGGCTCGCGACTTTTGGGTGCAAGGCGCTGGATATCCATAGGCCCACTTACTTTGCAGCCATCTGAATTTGTAAAGCTATCCCTTGCGATGCTCATCGCTCGACTTGTTGATGACAAGTTCAATCCATGGTCAATACTCGGAGTAGTTGGGGGAACAGCACTCCTTATTATGTTGCAACCGGATTTGGGGACAACCATTGTAGTTGTTACCATTGGATTTGCGCAGTTGTTTATTACTGGAATCCCGTACAGAATTTTTCTAACTTCGGGAGGAATTGGTGTGGCGGCAACAGCGATACTGATACTATTGTCAGATTATCGTCGTGCACGGCTCATTACATTTTTAGAATCAGCGACAGATCCTCTTGGTACCTCGTATCATTTACGCCAAATACTTATTGCCTTAGGTTCAGGTGGGCTTTTCGGTGTAGGTATCGGACAGTCGCGGCAAAAGCACCTTTTTTTGCCTGAAACTGCAACTGATTCAGTTTTTGCCGTGATCGCAGAGGAAATAGGTTTTGTAGGGGCAACCATTGTTGTCGCACTTCTGGTGTTTTTTGTTCTTAAGGCGTTCAAAATTGCACGAAATGCCCCAGATCGATATTCACAACTGTTGGCAAGTGGCATTGCAGTCTGGATTGGGGCACAAATGTTTCTAAACATTGCTTCGATGGTGGCTCTTACTCCGTTAACAGGGATCCCCTTACCATTTTTTAGTTATGGAGGATCTAGTTTGACTATGATGCTTCTAGGCATTGGTATACTATTGAATATATCTTCGTATGAAAAAAAAGGACGCTAAGAAAATTGTGTTAACTGGTGGACACGCTGCTACGGCTGCACTGGCAACGATTGAAGCATTTCTAGAAGACAAAGATGTACAGTGGGAATTGGTCTGGATCGGTACAAAAAAAGCAATGGAAGGAAGTTCCACTCTTACACTAGAATTTCGTTTGTTTCCGCAACTGGGCGTTCGTTGTGTCAGTATCCCTTCGGG
>Ga0209542_10010472_pt1 | contig 16711 bp, 24 predicted proteins | sample RifCSPhighO2_01_FD_184028 | JGI IMG/M metagenome (GOLD analysis project Ga0209542, IMG submission 184028) | Soil microbial communities from Rifle, Colorado - Rifle CSP2_plank highO2_0.1 (SPAdes) (version 2) | ecosystem: Environmental > Terrestrial > Deep subsurface > Rock core/Sediment ...
CCGAGCCGTGCGGCTCCTCAACGACCGGCCGCGCAAACGGCTCGGGTATGCTACCCCGCGGGAGGTTTTCAGGGCTTGTTGCAATTCATACTAGAACTCAGGCACCAGTCGAAACTGATGGAGGGCCGATTAGTTGCCGGAAGGCTGTTGCCCAGGCAACTCTTGGACCGGGGCCGCTCTTGCGAGTGCCGTCGGACCGAATCGCGGGATTGGTAGATGGTGGCGGGAAACCTTTCCCCAATGAGTCAGCACCTTTCGGCCGCCGAGTCGTGGGAGTATGCGGGATTTCATCCGGGAACACCCCGAACTTGTCCCTGCACCACAAGAGCTACAAACGGCGTTCCTTCCGTCGAGCTCAACATCCTGAAGGATAGGTACCCGAAAGGGCCACACATCCTCCACCGCAGACTACTCCGAAGACCAATCCGCTGCAGAGTATACCTAAGCCCCTATACCTCGTCAAGGCATGAGTACTTGGTTTAGTTTTACCTCCTTCCCACCAGCAATACTGCAAAAACTGGCTGGGAGTTTTTGTGGTCCTCCTTTTAGGAAAGGGGGATTGCAAAAAATGGCAGATGCCCTTACAGATGTGGCTTTTTGTCAAAAATGGTATACTGGTTGTATGGAAGCAAAGGTACAACATACGTTCCCTATCATCATCGAGAAAGACGAGGACGGCTTTTTTGTTGCTACTAATCCGTCTCTGCAAGGTTGTTACAGCCAAGGAAAGACGATTGAGGAGGCACTTGCAAACGTAAAAGAGGCTACTGAGCTCTGCCTTGAGGAGATGTCTGCCGATGAAGTGATCCCAAAGAACACCAGCGTCAGCGTCCACCTCATTACGGCATAATGTATGCCTCGTTTGCCTCGCATCTCAGGCAAAGAAATTATCAAACGGCTTGGGCATGCCGGATGGTATCAAACTCGGCAAAAAGGTAGCCATGTTTGGCTGGCTCATAAAGAGAGACCTTCAACGGCAGTCCCCTTGCACGACATAGTGGGCCCGGGACTATTACGACAAATCCTACGGGAGATAAAGATGTCTCCTGAAGAGTTTGGCGACCTTTGATAAAGATATTCCCGCTAATGACTTTTCATGCACTCACACCAAAACCTTGCCTCCTCTATGATGACATTGGTAACATTTTCTGAGCTAAAGCTGTTTTTGTAACACTTACTTCTTGAAGGGAAAACCGAGGTGGGTCAGGTAGGCTACTGCGGACTTTTTGTCCTTGGCGGTAGTGACAACCGTTACTCCCAATCCAAACACGTCCTTAATATCCTCGTCGGCCGTCTCGGGGAAGACGGTATGCTCCTTGATGCCCAGGGTGTAGTTGCCCATCTCGTCGGTCGCCGAGGTAGAGATGCCCTTAAAGTCCTTGGTACGCGGCAAAGCGATGTGTATGAGGCGGTTGAGAAAGTCCTCGGCGCGCTTGCCGCGCAAGGTTACCTGGTAGCCCACCTTGTCGCCAATGCGGGTCTTGTAGGTTGCGATGGCCTTCTTGGCCCCGCGCACGACCGCCTTCTGGCCCGTGATCTTCTCTAAGCGGTTGCCCACGAGCTCTACCTTGTTCTTGTCCTTTGCCATCTTGCCCACGCCCGCGGACACCACCACCTTGGCTATGCGCGGAGTCTGCATGACATTCTTCCAGCCCATGTCGCCCTTGAGCGTGTCAAAGGTATCTTTTTGCTTGTCTTGTATAAGGGGGGTTTTCATATCTAGGTGTTAGTGCTTAGCCACTAGTGGCTAGTCGCTCGTGGCTAATTATTTTTTCAAAGCGACTTTAGACACGTGTATCGGGTGCTGCTTTTTGAGTATCTGGCCCGCCTGGCCTGCCTTGCGCGGCTTTTGGTGCTTGGTGCGCATATTAAGACCCTCGACGACGACCATATTAAGCTTGGGGTATGCCTCGATGATTTTGCCGGACTTGCCCTTCTCGTTCCCAGAGAGGACTACTACGGTATCGCCTTTTTTAACGTGGAGTTTGTTCATATAGAATACGAGTTTACGAGTGACAGGTAGTTAGACGACTTCAGGGGCGCGCGAGATAATGGTCTGGTAGCCAAGCTCCTGGAGCTCGCGCGGTATCGGGCCGAAGATGCGGCCCGCCTTGGGCTCCTTCTTGTCCTTGGCGCCCCAATCGAGCACTACGACCGCGTTGTCGTCAAAGCGGATGTAGCTGCCGTCCTTGCGGCGGAATGCCTGGCGCTGGCGCACCACCACGCCGTGGAGGATGTCCTTTTTCTTAACGGCCTTGCGCGGCTCGGCGGTCTGCACGGAAAAGACCACCACCTCCCCTATCTGGGCATAGCGCTTCTTGGACGAGCCCGGAATCTTAAAGATCCTCCCGATCTTTGCGCCGGAGTTGTCTGTAACAGTTACGAGTGAGCGGTCTTGTATCATACTTGTTATTTATTCTGAGCGAGCTCAGTGGATGCAACTATCTCGAAGTGCTTGGTCTTAGACAGGGGGCGGCACGAGCGTATGGTGACCTTGTCGCCCTCTTTGGCGAGGTTCCCCGGGTTGTGCACGGTAAAGCGCGAGGTCTTCTTAAGGTACTTCTTGTACTTGGGGTGCTTAACAAAGCGGCTGACTGCGACCACGGCAGAGTCCTGCATCTTGTCAGATACCACTACCCCTTTAAATTCTTTGCGTTTAGTTTCCATATCTTTTTTCACTCGTAAACTCGTATTATTTTGCCCGGAGGGCCGCGTTATAGGCGGTAAGCGCGCGGGCAATCTCGCGGCGGAGGTTGCGGGTCTGCTTTACATCACGATTCTTACTACCTGCGATGCCAAAACGCAAGACCCGGAGCTCCTCGCGCTTGTCCTGCGCGAGCTTTATAAGCTCTTCTTTGGTGTGTTTTTTGAGGTCAATTTTTTTAGCCATATACGTTTTACGAGTTTACGAGTGAGGACTAGTTAGTGGGCGCGAGCTATAACTTTTGCCTTAAGCGGGAGCTTTTTTGCGGCCTTGATAAGCGTATCGACGGCAATGGCGTCGGTAACGCCGTCCACCTCGAACAATACGCGGCCCGGCCACACCTGCACCTCGTACCCTACCGGGTCGCCCTTGCCCTTGCCGAGCTTTACCTCGGGCGGCTTCTGGGTAAACGGCTTGTCGGGGAAGATGCGTATCCAGCTGCGGCCGGTCTTGCCCAGCGCGCGGGCAATGACCTTGCGGGCCGACTCTATCTGGTTGGAGCGGACGCGCGCGGCGGTCATAGCCTTAAGGCCGTGGCTGCCGAAGGCCACCGTAATGCCGCGGGTAGCAACCTTAACCTTTTTGGGGTTAACGCGCATCGTGTGCGACTTGCGGAATTTTACTTTTTTAGGAAATAGCATAAATTTTTTGCGGCATCTTCTTTATTTGTTTTTAGCGCTAGCGCTAAAAACCTCGCCCTTGTATATCCAAACCTTGACGCCGATGACGCCCAAGGGCAGGTTGGCGCGCTCGCGGGCAAAGTCGATGTCGGAGCGGAAGGTCTGCAGCGGGATCCGGCCCTTTTTTAGGTGCTCGACGCGCGACATCGATCCCGCACCGAGCATGCCGCCCACCTGGATGCGCACGCCCTTAACGTCGCGGTTGGCGCTTACCTTCTCTATCGTCTGCTTGAGCACCCGGCGGAAGGGCATGCGCTTCTCGAGACCCTCGGCCACCATGTAGGCGACGATGGCGGCATTGCTCTCCGGCGAGCGTATCTCCTCGATGTCGAGCTTAATCTCGGGCACCGGCAACTTCTTGGACTTCAAAAAGTCGGCTATCTGGTTGCGCAGCTTGGTCGAGCCCTCGCCCGAGCGGCCGATGATGACGCCGGGGCGCGAGGTCTTGAGTATGACGCGCAGCTGCTTGCCGCGCTCTATCTCGAGCCCGCCGATGTAGAAGCCGCGCAGGGTCTTAAGCAAGTACTCGCGCAGGAGGATGTCCGCCTTGAGATTTTCTTGGTACTGGGGGCCGGAGGCGTACCAGCGATGGCGCCAATCCCGCAGTATTCCGAGCCGATGTGCAAATGGGTGTACAACTTTAGACATATTAGTTTTTCTTGCCCTCCGTAGCTTTAGCGGAGGAGGGGGCTTTCTCCTTTTTGGCGACCTTTTTGGAAAGCGCCAGCGTGATGTGGCTCGTGCGCTTGAGTATCTGGGCTCCGCGGCCGCGCGCGCGGGGCATCATGCGCTTAAAGACGATGCCGCCGTTGACCTGTATCGAGGAAATGTAGAGGTCAGCGGTGGGAACATCTTTAGCGTTGGCGATAGCCGACTTAATGAGCTTGGCCATAGGCTCGCCGGCGCGCTTGGGCAGGACCGACAGGAGGTTAAGCGCATGCTGGGCGCCCTTGCCGCGCACGAGGTCGGCCACAAGGCGCACTTTGCGGGGCGCTTGGCGGTAGTTAGAAAGTTTTGCGGTTGCAGTAGTCATACGAGTTTACGAGTGATGTACAGAAGGTTATTTAGCGGGGGCGGCCTTCTTGGCGCCCGCGGCGTCGGTGGCGGCCTTGGCAGCCTGGGCCGATGCTATCTCGGCTTCCTTCGCCTTGGTCTCCATCTCCTTCTGCATCTTGCCTCCGTGGCGAACGAACTTCTTGGTAGGGCTAAACTCCCCCAGGCGGTGGCCTACCATGTCCTCCGAAACCAGCACGTCTATGTGCATGCGGCCATTGTATACGCCAAACTTAAAGCCCACCATCTCGGGGGCTATCTGGGAGCGGCGCGCCCACGTCTTAATAGTCTCAGCGGTCTGAGGCTTCTTGCCCTCAATCTTCTTGAGGAGCTTTGCGTCGACGTAGGGTCCTTTTTTGAGCGAGCGTGCCATAGTTAAAATTCAGCAATTCTTCTTTATTGTTCACTTTAGCCAATGCTGACGCTTAGCCAAAATGAAAGCCCCTGTCCGCAACAGCCAGAGAGCGGCTGAGCCTTGCGACACGGGAGTAAGGACACTATATAGGAAGCCCTCCCCTTGCGCAAGGCAGGCCTAAAAGGTATCGTTTTTGGCAGAAAGGAGACACCATGTCGGCCGAAGATCTTATCAAAGAGATAGCGCCGGCAGTGGCTCGGCGGCGTATATATCGAGGCGTCATATGGATGCTCAAAAAGACGTGTCAGTATTATCTGCCCCAGCTGTGGCTCGCTAACTTAAAAGAATACGTCCCCAAAGATACCACCGCCCTCGGGCGCGAGCATCTGCTCCAGGTAGTGTTCGGCAAACACAGTATCGGACAGGCCTTTTCGCACTGGAGAAAGGTGCGGATCGTAGGAAAAGTGCGGCTCCAGCACGTAATCGAGGAGTTTGAGTTAACCGACCAGTTCCTCATCGCGCACGGATTCAGGCCTGACCCAATCATCACGGCCGACATGCTCAACTACCTCTGGTACGAGGCGGTGTTTGAGCGGGATTACCAGGCCGAATGGACTCACTTGCGGCAACACAGACAGCCCAAAGTGGCTCCAAGCCAAAAAGTGTCCAATCTGCACTAAACCGCCCCGGGGAAACCCCGGGGCGATTCTTTTTTACTTGTCCTTCGAAGCTTCAGCGAAGTAGGATTATTGCTGCTGGCCGCGCTTGCCGACTTTGCGGCGGGACACAATGAGGTAGTTGGAGTACTTTTTGGGGTTGCGGGTCTTTTGGCCCTTGCCGGTGGGCTTGCCCCACATCGACTTGGCGCGCTTGAGCCCCCGGCCCTGGCGACCCTCACCGCCGCCGTGCGGGTGGTCTACCGGGTTCATGGCAGTGCCGCGCACGGTGGGGCGGATGCCGAGCCAGCGGCTGCGGCCTGCCTTGCCTATCGTGCGCAGGTGGTGCTCGTCGTTGCTGACCTCGCCCAAGGTAGCCCAGCAGGTATCCATGACCTTGCGCACCTCCGAGGAGGGCATCTTAAGGTCGGCGTAGCCTTGGTCGCGGGCAATAACCTCGATGTAGGTGCCCGCGGCACGGCCGAGCTTGCCGCCGTTGCCCGGCTTTATCTCGACGTTGTATACAAATGCGCCAACCGGGACATTCTTAAGCGGCATGCGGTTGCCGGGGGCTGCAGGCGCGGTCTCTGAGGTCTCGATGGTCGAGCCTACGGTTACCGACTTGGGCAAGAGCGCGTAGCGGCGCTCGCCGTCGCGGTACAAAAGCAGGCCGATAAAGCCCGAGCGGTTAGGATCGTACTCGACGCTCTCTACCTTGGCGGGCACGTGCTTTGCGTAGCTAAAGTCCACATCGCGGAAGAGGCGCTTGTGCCCGCCGCCCTTGTGGCGCACCGAGATGCGGCCCGCGTTGTTGCGGCCTACGTCGCGCTTGCCGCCCTTTGTCAGGGCCTTGTGCGGCTCATTGGTCGTGAGCTTACCCTTAAAGGTAACGGTGGTCATGTGGCGGCGCGACTTGGTGTAGGGTTTATAGCTTTTCATAAATCAATTTAGACAAGTTCGATCGTGTCCCCTTTCTTAAGGAATACGTAGGCCTTCTTGCCGCCGGCAGTCATACCCTTGCGGTTGGTGCCGCGGGTCTGAGTCTCTTTGCGCGGTATAGCCGCGATGGTGACCTTGCGCGGCGTGACCTTAAAGGTCTCGCGTATCGCCTCGGCAATCTGCACTTTGTTGGCATCCGGGGCGACATTAAAGACGTACACCCCGCCCTCGCTCAGGTACGCGCCCTTCTCGGTAATGCGGGGGGCTATAAGTATTTGGGAGGAAAGCTTTTTCATAGATTATTTTTTGGCGGCGGCCTTCTTTTTAGGCGCTGCTTTTGCCTTGGGGGCCGGCTTTGCCTTGGGTGCAGCCGCAACCTTAACCTTAGGGGCAGCAGCCTTGCCGGATACCTTTTTAGACAGCGTATCAAACGCGGCCTTAGGGTCGGCAATTACCAAGTACTTGGCAGACAGGACCTGCACCGGGTTAAGGTCGGCTACCGAGCCGGCATCGACATGGCCCATGTTGGCAAAGGACTTTAAAGTCGGCATGTGGCGCTCGGGCAGGACGATATATGCGGCATTTTTAGACTTACTAAAGCCCGAAAAGTGCTTGCCGATGGCTACCAACATTGCCTTGGCTGCAGCAGCCTTGGGTGTAGCCATAGCAATAGAGTCCATAAAGATAACCTCGCCATCCTTGTACTTTTTGGAGAGCGTTACCAAAAGAGCCTTCTGGCGCATGGAGCGGTTTACCTTAAGTGCGTAGACCTTGTCCTTGCGCGGGCCGTGGGTTACGCCGCCGCCCTTCCATATCGGCGAGCGGGACGAACCGTGGCGCGCGCGGCCGGTGCCCTTTTGCTGCCAAGGCTTGCGGCCGCCGCCGCGCACCTCGCCGCGGGTCTTGGTGTGCGCCGAAGACTGGCGGGCATTGGCCTGCATTGCGGTAACCACCTGGTGGACCAGGTCGGCGTTCCACGGCAAGCCAAAGAGTGCCTCCGGCAGGGTGATATTCCCCGCCTCTTTGCCCTGTATGTTGTACATTTTAGTTTCCATATCAGTATTGAAATTGATGTGTACGAGTTTACGAGTGAGAAGAAGTCCCGCGGATCTCGACAAGCGTGCCACGGCGTCCGGGTACGGCGCCGGCAATGACTATCTCGCCCGTCTCGGGCAGTACCTGGAGCACCGCCAAATTGCGTACCGTTACGCGGTCGCTACCCATGCGGCCTGCCATGCGCATGCCTTTGGCAACGCGACCTCCGGCGCGGCCGCCTCCGCCGCCGATAGAGCCGGGGCTACGCTCGCTGTGCTTTTGGCCGTGCGAGCGCGGGCCGCCATGGAATCCGTGGCGCTTAACAACGCCCTGGAAGCCGCGGCCCTTGGATACCGCCGAGACGACTACCTTGTCGCCGACCGCAAAGGCCGACACGTCTACCGCCGAGCCAACCTCGGGGAAGTTGGTATCAACGGGGCCCTTGTGAGTTGCGGGGCGCGGGCGCAGCTCGCGGAAGTGGCGCAGGGACTTGCCCTTGGCGTGGCCCACCTGCGCCTTGTTGGCGCGGCCCGCCTTGACCTCCAAGGCACCAAACTGCACAGCGTCATAGCCGTCACGCTCGGCAGTCTTTATCTGAGTAACGACGTTGGGGGCGGCATTAATGACGGTCGCGGCAAAGGCCCGGCCTTCCTCCGTAAAGACAGTCGTCATCTTGCCCTTTGTTCCAAGGATGAATTTCATGTTGTCTATTGGTCCCCTCTCTGGCCGTAGCCTGGGACGTGGATCAACGCTATTTCTAACGTTGGAGCCACTATACACAAGAGGTAGGTTTTGTGCAACTTATACGAAAAAGCCCCCATGCATAGGGGCTTTATCGCTGAATTTCTTTGCTCGGCGCACGGAAGCCCTATCGTTGCGCGTCGAGTAAAAAAACCGATCTAGAATCGGCCGAAATCCGAACTAGTGTCTAGACAAACCAAGAGCACCTTTTTCCAAGTATACCTCATCTTTATGAAATCCCAATATGGAAAAGGAAAAAGTGTGTTTAAAAAATAGAACTATTGTGTTATACTAGCCCCAGGAGGAACACGTCATGCAGTACGTAATGATGGGTCTTGATCTCTTGCTTGTATGCGCAGCTTTTCTCATAGAGATGTACGCCAGGGACCAAAAGTACTATGCTCAACACCCGGGTATTGAGCAGCGCATCTGTCAGCAACATCTCGACTTTGAACGGAAGGAGTCCGAAAGACTCCTGAGCCGCACAAGTAAAAAAGCGCAAACCTAGCCAGGTTTGCGCTTTTTCATTTTGAATTCTTGATCCTACACCATCTTTACGTCTATTGTCACTCCAGAGGGGAGGCTGAGGTTGGTCAGCGCCTCGATAACCTTAGGAGACGGATCGAGGATGTCTATAACGCGCTTGTGGATGCGCATCTCAAACTGCTCGCGCGCGTCCTTGTAGACGAAGGTCGAGCGGTTGACCGTGTACTTCTTAATCTCTGTGGGCAGCGGTATAGGGCCTGCTACCTTTGCGTCGTAACGCAACGCAGTATCGAGTATCTGCTTAACCGAGGCGTCGAGCACCTTGTGCTCGTACGCGCGGACCTTAATGCGGAGCTTCTGCGCGGGGGCCTCGGCCTTTTTGGCGCGGGGCTTTGCCGGGGTTTTTACTTTCTTCTCTTTTGATTCGGTAGCCATCTTTTTTATTGGCAGGCAACGAGTTGCCTGCGTTCGTTTGAGCCTAGTTCTCCCCTACTTAAGGGGTAACCTATGCCCGATTAGCTTACGCTTACAGATAATAATTGAACAGACGGATAGTAACACAAAAAACCCAAAAGAAAAACTCCGCTTACGCGGAGTTTTTCTTTGCGATGTCTTTTTTATTTAAGATAATTGCTTAAGCAATTATCTTCGTTACGACGCCGGCGCCTACCGTCTTGCCGCCCTCGCGGACTGCAAAGCGGGTCTTGTCCTCGAGTGCCACTGGCGCTACGAGCTTGACCTTAAAGGTAATGGTGTCGCCCGGCATGACCATCTCGGTGCCAGCAGGCAGGGTTACCTCGCCGGTTACGTCCGTGGTGCGGACGTAAAACTGCGGCTTGTAGCCCGTAAAGAACGGAGTGTGGCGGCCGCCCTCGTCCTTGGTCAGGACGTATACCTCGGCCTCAAACTCCGTGTGCGGAGTAACCGAGCCCGGCTTAGCAAGCACCTGGCCACGGTGGATGTCATCCTTAGCGGTACCGCGGAGCAAGATGCCGGCGTTGTCGCCTGCCTGGCCCTCGGTAAGCTGCTTGTTAAACATCTCGATGCCCGTAATAGTCGTCTTGGTGGTGGGCTGGAGGCCGACGATCTCGACGTCCTCGCCTACCTTAACGACGCCGCGCTCGATGCGGCCCGTAACTACGGTGCCGCGGCCTTCGATAGAGAAGATGTCCTCTACCGGCATAAGGAACGGCTTGTCGAGCTCGCGTACCGGCTGCGGGAGGAACGAGTCCATCGTATTGACGAGCTCGAGCACCTTCTGCGACCACTCGTTGGTCAGGTCGTTAGACTCCAGGGCCTTAAGGCCCGAGCCGCGGATAACCGGAGCGTCCTCGTAGCCCTGCTTCTTAAGCAGGTCCTTGACCTCCTCTTCAACCAGGTCTACCAGGTCCTTGTCGTCTACCATGTCTACCTTGTTGAGGAATACGATGATTTTCGGTACGCCGACTTGCTTGGCAAGCAGGATGTGCTCGCGGGTCTGGGGCATAACGCCGTCAGTCGCGGCAACTACCAAGACCGCCCCGTCCATTTGCGCGGCGCCGGTGATCATGTTCTTTATGTAGTCGGCGTGGCCCGGCGCGTCGATGTGCGCGTAGTGGCGGTTAGGGGTCTCGTACTCGGAGTGGTGGAGCGCGATAGTGATGCCGCGCGCCTTCTCCTCCGGAGCGTTGTCGATGCCGTCGACGGCCTCGACGCGCGCGCTGTAGCCCTGGCCCTTGGCCATGTCGAGCGTGTGGAGTATCGATGCGGTCAAAGTCGTCTTGCCGTGGTCTACGTGGCCAATGGTGCCGACGTTCATGTGCGGCTTAGCCCTCTCAAATGTTGCCATATAAATAATCTCTAATTAATAACTAACTAATATAAGCCCAAACGCACACCAAAAGCACAGGAAAGCACGCCCTAGTGCATTAAGGCTAACTATATAAGACAGGTTATGTTTTTGCAACTCTAATAGACCCCGAGGTTAAAGAGTATGTCAGAGAACGAGTCGACCATAGCACTAAAGGGCGCGGCAATGGCCGCAGCCGCCAAGTCGCTTGTGTCATTAATGCTGCCCGTGTAGGCCGAGTAGAGCGCGGCAAGCGCGGCAGCAGGCTGCATCGCCACCTGCTGGCTAGGGTCGCCGGCAGAGCCTGCAACATCCACCTCTGTGCTGCAAGTCGCCTTGCCTCCTGGCCCATAGACCGTCTTAGTAAATACAGTGGTGGTGTCGACTCGTATTGTTTTACTGCCGCTCGCTGCCTCAAAACCTCCGCGTCCATTGCCCGATTTTGTCGCATTGTCGCTCGTCCACGAAAGCATAACTGACTCGCCAGCGCGCACGCTCGCCTTGTTGGCAACAAGGACACAGCTGAGCGCCAGGGCGGAGTCCGCTACGGCCATATCAGACTCGCCGGCGCGGACTACCAAGGCTTCTTGCATGCCCACCTCGTCTGGTGCATCAACGGTCGCGCTGTTTAGGATGGTGCGCACGTTGGCAATAGTATCGGCGGGTACCTCAAAAGCTTGGAGCAGGTTGAGTATCGCGCTTATTTGCGGCTCGGTAAGGCCTGCCGCGCGCGCTTGGGGCGCCGCAGCAAAAAGGCACACCAGGGCCAAGCACAGGCCTATAAAGCCGGTGGCACTATTTTTAAAAGACGGCAACGCAAGGGCAGAGGTCATGATACGAGGTGAAAAAACTAGTAATAGGCGGCCAAAACGACAAAACGAGAAGAACACCCAGCTTGCGCTGGGTGCCCTGTTGCTCGTTAGTATAGCCTATTTGCTTGCCGCACCAGGCGTAGGTGTGGATAAGGGAGGAGTCCTCGACAACTCGTATGCCGCTCCGAGCGGCGAGCTTTTAGTCCTCTATCTCAAAGGTGGCGCTGGTGTCGGTGTCCAAAACCTCGCCGCCGTTAAAGCCGTTGCCGCGCACCAAGGAGGCCTTGATGTAGTAGCGGCCCTCCAGGTCATAGCCGCACAACCCGTTGGGGTACTGCATGGTGCAGAAGTCGCCTCCCTCGGGCACATCCCAGTCAAAGCTGTCGTCCGTATCGTCCGAAATAGCTATGGTCCCTATACGGCCGCCTGAGCTCTTGTACAGCTCGAGTATGACCGAGGCATTGCTCGGCTCGTCCGTGCTCTCCCAAGAAATCTCAAGCTCATCGCCCTGCTCGACCGTCTTGTTGCCGGAGGGTTTGGTTACCTCGATAGTAGCGTCATCGTCATTATTGTCGTCGTCCTCGTCGGTAATGCGGAAGGTGGCCTTGCTCGAGGAGACGGACACCAGCTCTACATCATAGCCCTGGAAGGTCACGTCATCGCCCTGCTCAAGCGTATACGACTGGCTGGGGTAGTAAAAGCAGTAGGTACCGGCGCGGCAAGCAAGCCCCAGCGTAATGCGGGCCTCGTCGTCGTGCGAGTCGACATCGTTAACCGTAATCTCGAGCTCGCCGCCCGATAAGCGCGCAGAGCGTCCCTCGGCAAGGCTAAAGTTGCGGTCAAGACGGAAAGTAGTCGAGGAGTCGGTTGGATATGTAGGGTACGTAGGATACGGGTTGGGGTTGTATCCGCCGCCGCAGGTGCGCTGTATTGCCGCGCGGGTCAGGGGGCCGACGCCGCCGGTTACGGGGTAGACGCCCATCTCAGCCTGGAAGCGCGCTACATAACTGGCCGTAAGCGAGCCGTAGTAGCCGCCGGTCAGGCGCGAGTCGTTGTAGCGGTTGCGCAAAAAGCTTTGCAGATGGCTTACCTGGCCGCCCGTGTAGTAGTCAGACGAGCCCAAGGTAAGGTTGTAGCTGAGCGTCGGGCATCCATAGCCATAGCCGGAGTACGGCTGGGCGTACGAGGGCTGAGTAACCAGCGGGTAGGAGTAGCTGGGGTTATAAATCTGGGCAAAAGCCGGTACCGCGGCAAAGAGCCCTGCGGCGGCAAGGAGACTCACACAGAGGGCTTTTAGGCTAGTTTGCATAGATACAAAGGTTAAAGCGCAGCTATTAGTAACGGCGCTACAATACCATAAGACGGCGCATGCGCAAGGGTATTACAAAAGCCCGGGGTCTCCCCCGGGCTTTTTCTTAGTGGCGAGTCGCCGAGTTTTCATGATACAGCGTCGTATAGAATCCGCGCGGAAACATACCCCCCTCATGCTCAAGCAACGCAAGCTGGAACTTGCCGTGCTCGAGCTGGAGCAGGCGCATTCGCTCAAGTGCCGTCGGTTCGTGTCCTGTAGCACTGGCGTAGGCAAATACGGTACGGGTGAGCCATAGCGACAGCGCCGCCCTGTCGAACAAGAGCTTGGAAAATCTATCCTGGACGACATTGCTAGACACGTGCTCGCATCCCCCGAGATAAAACTGGAAGCACGGAGCGAGATAGTTCGGCGCCATTGCTACAGCGGTAACATCGAGCCTGCCTCCATGGACCTCATCCAAGTATGGAGGTATTTCAGCATTGAGCGAATTCAGCAGCACCTTAAGACCGTCAAAACTTTTGAACATCACTCCTTCGATCGCTGTAGTCACCATGAGCAGCTTTAGATCCTTCTCCCATTCGACCCGGAGGTCGAAGCTGGTGCCCGGGATAGTGGAGCAGGATTCGGCCGGAAAGTAAAAGCTGGCGGCAAAATTTTCAACTGGAGGGGTTTGGTCTGAGTAAGACTCATCCAGAGCGCAGAGTGCGGCGTGCAGAGGATGCATGACATGCCCTTTCTTGTTAAGCCCGGTTCATCTACCCCTATTGAAACATTGTGGAAAGATTCTGCAACTGAATTAAAAACGCCCCGGTTGTCCGGGGCGTTTTTGTAACGTTTATTTGCGAGCAGCGATGATGGCAACGGTGAGGCTATTTTCTCGCCGCAATTATAGTTTGTGCGACGTTGGGCGGCACCACCTCGTAGTGGTCAAACTCCATGGTAAAGCTAGCCCGGCCCTCGGTCATCGAGCGCAATGCGGTGGTGTAGCCAAACATCTCGCTTAGCGGGACCTTAGCCTTGACCGCGCGGGCAAGCCCGCGCTCCTCCATGCCCTCAATTTGGCCGCGCTTGGAGTTTAAGCTGCCGGTAATGTCGCCCATGAACTTCTCTGGCGTTACGACCTCGACCTTCATAATAGGCTCGAGCAATACGGCTTTAGCCTGCTTGACTGCCTCTTGGAAGCCCATGGACGCCGCGATTTTAAAGGCGATTTCGCTGGAGTCGACGTCATGGTAGGAGCCGTCATAGAGCTCGACCGAGATGTCGACCATCTTAAAGCCTGCCACAAATCCGCGCTCCATGGCCTCGCGCACGCCGTCCTCGACAGGGCCGATAAACTCGTTGGGCACGACGCCTCCCTTGATGTTGTTGATAAATTCGAAGTGGTCCTCGCGGGTAACGTTCTTGGACTGCTTTTTGTCCTCGTTAACGGGCTCCATGGGCTTGATGCGCAGGCGCACATGGCCGTACTGGCCCTTGCCGCCGGTCTGCTTGATGTACTTGCCCTCCGCCTCGGCTGTCCCTAGTATCGTCTCGCGGTAGGCAACCTGGGGCTTGCCCACGTTCGCCTCGACGCCGAACTCGCGCTTCATGCGGTCGACCAAAATCTCCAGGTGGAGCTCGCCCATGCCCGATATAAGGGTCTCGTTGGTCTCGGCGTCGCTGGTAACTTTAAATGTCGGGTCCTCGTCAGCAAGCTTCTTCATCGCCATGCCCATCTTTTCCTGGTCGGCCTTGGTCTTGGGCTCGATGCGGAGGCTGATGACCGGCTCAGGGAATTTTATCTGCTCGAGGATGATGGGGTTTGCCTCGTCGCAGAGCGTGTGGCTGGTCTTAGTCTCTTTAAGGCCCACCGCTGCGGCAATCTCGCCGGCAAAGACCTTTTTAACTTCCTCGCGCTCGTTTGCCTGCAGGCGCACGATGCGGCCCAGGCGCTCTTTCTGCCCGGTGGTGGAGTTGTACAGGTACGAGCCCGACTCCACAGTGCCCGAGTATACGCGGAAGAAGGTCAGCTGGCCCACGAACGGGTCGGCTTGGAGCTTAAAGGCAAGCGCAGTAAAGGGCTCGCTGTCGTCGGCATGGCGCTGTATCGCGCTGCCGTCCTTGGGGTTGATACCGGTTACCGGCGGCATGTCCAGAGGCGACGGCAAGTAGTCGACAACAGCATCGAGTACCAGCTGCACGCCGCGGTTCTTAAGCGCCGAGCCCGTGTATACGGGGAAGATGCGGTTGTCGATGACCGCGCGGCGCAGGACTTTCTTAAGGTCCTCCAAAGACGGCTCCTTGCCATCGAGGTAGCTGGTCATCATGGCCTCGTCGTGCTCGACGATGCGCTCGATAAGCTCGGCGCGGTACTTTTTGGCGTCGGCCATCAGAGCCTCGGGGATATCGTAGGTGGAGACTATCTCGCCCATCGAGCCCTCGAACTTATAGGCCTTCATGGTCAGCAGGTCGACAACGCCGTCAAAGTCGCCCTCGGCGCCAATGGGGAGCTGCATGCGCACCGCGTGCTTGGTCAGACGGTCGAGTATCGAGGCGTAGGACTTTTCGAAGCTGGCGCCCATGCGGTCCATCTTGTTGATAAAGCAGATGCGCGGCACCTTGGCCTCGTCGGCATAACGCCAGTTGGTCTCGGACTGGGGCTCGACGCCAGCGACGCCGTCAAATACCACCACCGCGCCGTCCAGTACACGCATCGAGCGCTTAACCTCTACGGTAAAGTCGATGTGGCCCGGGGTGTCGATGATGTTAAAGCGGTACTTTTTTGCCGTGTCCTTCTTGTCGGGCTCGTCGGTCTTGGTCCAAAAGCAGGTTACCGCGGCGGCCGTAATCGTGATGCCGCGCTCGCGCTCCTGCTCCATCCAGTCGGTGGTGGTCTCGCCCTCGTGCACCTCGCCTATCTTGTGCTGGCTGCCGGTATAGTACAAAACGCGCTCAGACGTGGTGGTCTTGCCGGCGTCGATATGGGCGATGATGCCGAAGTTGCGGAGCTTTTCGAGTGGATAGTCGCGATTCATAAATTAGATTAAAAAATGCGCCAAAGGCGTTGTAGCTATAGTAGTCGAAACTGAGGAAAAAGCAAAGGGCCGCCCTAATGCTCAAACCAGCGGTTTGCCCGGCATTCCGTTGGTTTGGGGTATAGTGGGCGCATGTATAACACGACCGAGCCCCGGTTTGAGTGCTGCCACTGCAGTTTGGAAGTTACGCCAAACGAGGCAATGGGTACGGCGCACCGCAACCACTGCAACCGCTGCCTGTGGTCCAAGCATGTCGACCAGGCCCCGGGCGACCGCGCCAATGCTTGCATGGGCTGTATGGAGCCCGTGGGCGTAACCCTCAAGCGCGAGGGCCAAGACAAGCACGGCAAAGAAAAGCTGGGCGACGTGATGCTGGTGCACCAGTGCACCACGTGCGGCGCCATAAACATAAACCGTATAGCGGCCGACGACCCCGAGGATTTGATAGTGAAAGTGTTTGATATATCAAACACCCAGCCCTCTCCCCTCTCCGCAGAAACGTTGAGCGAGCTAGAGAAGCAAGCTATTACCCTCCTGTCAGAAAAAGAAAAACCGCTCCTCCTAGAGCGGCTCTTCGGCAAAAGTTTTTAAAAAAGAATGGCCCCGCAACGCGGGGCCGGAAGGATCATATTCAGGCGGCATTTCGTGGAGAATGCGCCGCCAGGCCATCACCCACTCTTGATTGGGACAAATATAAGCAAACAAAGACCCTGCATACTCATACTGTCTCAACATCTCGATGATGAGACTTTGTGCATAGGGACTTTGTCCGACAAAGAGAAATGGTCGCGCCTCTCTCCATCGAAAGTACAACTCGCCGGCACGTTCGACCTTGTTCATCGCTTGATAGAATTTGCGATGCTTCCAAAGATCTCTTAAGCCCTGAGCGATCCCCCAGAGCAGCAACATGCCCGAGATTGCCACTCCGGTCATGATCATGATAAGTGTCATCACTTCCTCCTGCTTAATGAACTACCTCGCAGCAAGCTGGCGAGGTATCAAAACAAGACCAATTGGTCCGTGTGCAGTCTCTCGTACTCTTTCTCCTTGCCCTGTGATTTGACGTAGGCCAGCACGGCCTGTTCTGAGTTGT
>Ga0209542_10010474_pt1 | contig 16708 bp, 11 predicted proteins | sample RifCSPhighO2_01_FD_184028 | JGI IMG/M metagenome (GOLD analysis project Ga0209542, IMG submission 184028) | Soil microbial communities from Rifle, Colorado - Rifle CSP2_plank highO2_0.1 (SPAdes) (version 2) | ecosystem: Environmental > Terrestrial > Deep subsurface > Rock core/Sediment ...
TTCTTTAACTTTAAAGTATGGCTCATCATTACATATGACTAAATTATCAAATGAATCCAGTTCATCATGTATAAGATAATAAATACAAATTGCATAAAGTTTAGCATAATCTTCATCTAATTTAAAACCTCTTATTAATTCCTTTTTTAATTTATTTGAAATAACAATGCCTTTGTGTTTTTTAGAAGGTATTATCTTAAAAGCAATTCCGCTATCTCCTTTCTGATTAAATCTTTTACTAATATCAATATGCATAGTTTGTCCATTAAAATAATTTTTATCATCTTTCATCCCTTACTTCTCCTTTAGTTTATTTAACAATTTTTCATTTATTATTAATTGACTTCCATTAGTTCCATCCCAGTTAATTTCCCTAATATCATTAAGACTTGACGAGTTCTTTCTTGTTCTATACAAGATTTCTTCCAAATGTCTTCTATTGATTGCTATGAGATCAGACATGAAACCTAATAAGATTATCAATGTTCCAATCAACATGAACAAAAGGCCGAATATCAATGATTGGATATGCTGTCCTGCTTCTTTTATGATATATGTTAGATATATCCATCTTAATATTGGAACTAATCCAATTAAAATCATTAATGCACCTAAATAACCCAAGACTTTCATTGAATTATACATCAAGGTGTTTCTTACAATTGTTGCCATGCTTTTTTTTATGTGACTGAATACTGACTTAATTAGTTTAGAGTCGCTTCCTTCTCTTTTTCTGAATTCTACTGGAACTTCAACAACTCTTAAATTTTTATGTCTTGCTTGTATTAATGTTTCATGAGTGTAAGTATGCTTTGAAATAACAAATAATCTTAATGCTGCTTCTTTGCTATATGCCCTGAATCCAGAAGAAGCATCTTTAATTTCATATCCTGCACACCACTTTACAACTTTTGTTCCAAGAATATTTCCATATTTCTTTGAAGCTTTCATATGGTCAAGTCCTTCAACCTGCCTGTTTCCAGAAACAATATCTGCTTCACCATAAAGTATAGGCCTTATTAATTTAGGAATTTCTGTTTGATTATATTGAAAATCAGCATCTGTATTAACAATAATATCTGCTCCTAACTCAACTGCCTTATCTATTCCTTTCTGAAATGTCTGAGCTAATCCTAAGTTTGTTGGATTTCTTAGAATAAAATCTGCTCCTGCTTGCTTTGAAACTTCAACTGTTCTATCTATACTGCCATCATCTATTACAAGAACCTTAACAATAGCAGTATCATTGATTTTCCTTGGAATCTCTGCTATTACCTTTGCTATTGTCTTTTCTTCATTGTAAGCTGGAATTATTACAATTATCTTAATTATCTTTTTTAATTTATCTAAGTTGTTTAACTTGTTTAACTTAGATTCTTGCTTGGAGTCTTGGGTTTTAGATTCTTGATGTTTAGATTTAAATTCTTGGTTAGAAACTTGATGTTTAGGGAATTGCAATTCTGATTTTTGATTATTAATGTTATGGGTGTTATTGAGGTTATTGGGATTATTGAGATTATTATTGTTAAGGATATTGTTATTATTACTATTTGTAATTTTTTTTGATAACTTAACTGGTTTTTGTTTTGTCAATTGAGTTGATTTTAGTGTCATGAGTGTAAAGTGAGGGGGGTGTGAAAGGAAATAAAGGAAATGAGTTTAAGTATTATGATGTTTTATTAATGGATATTGTTAATTTGGATTTGTTTTAGTTGAGTTAATAATAGGTTATTGATAACAGGTTATTGATAGTTTGGTATTGAGGGTTTATGGTGTTTTAATTGAATTTTTATCGGATAATGAATGATTGATTGTTGATGAGGGTTTATATTGATTTTATTCGTTTGTTTTTGATATTTAATTGAAAGGGTTTGATGCTCTTTTTTATGCTCTTTTTGATACTCCTTTTTATGCTCTTTTATTTTATTGCCTCATTTGTGATTTGATTATGCTTTTTGGTGAATATAGTGATATTTAACTATTGATTATGGTGTAATAGTTATGTTTGAAAATAGGGTATATAAAGATTATATCTTTTTTTTTTCTAAATGTGTATTTCTGACCGTGACCGAAAAGTTTATAACTTTTGAAGAATTAGTTATAATTACAGGTAAAGCCTGTATGTCAGTATACCGAATGGTGTGCGTTTTCAGTACATACAGGTTCTGGTTTATGTTTCTTAATTCCATATTGTATAAAATTCCTGTTCAATATTTAATAATTCAAGATATGAAGAGTTATTGTTTTCGAATTTTTGAAAACAACTCCAGGCAAGCAAATCTGCAAATTGAAGGCCAGACCAAGAATGAGAATAACTATGTTCAATATTGCATTTAACTCCATGAGAATCTACATCTAATTTTCTCTTGAAATAATCATTAAAATCTTTTTGCAAGAAAATATTTCCTTTAGATTTATCAATTTTTATATCAATATCCATATCGCTCATTAAAATATTATTAGCTAGTTTTCCTGCAATAAAATTATACAGTTTGTGCTTATCATTTTTTAAGAAACTACTAAAAACCTTTATTTTTTCAAGAACAACATGAAATATTTTTACATTAGAAACAGAATTTAATTTTTTTAGCATATAAATCCTGATGTAATCGTGAAGTTTGTAAGCTTTAAGCTCATTCATTTTAACAAGTTCTTTTTTAAACTTGTTTCTTCTCATATTTTTTATTATCCTATCTAACTCTCTGTAATCATCAATTATTAATGCAGAGATTATAATAAATTTAGAACTATTTTCACTGAATCCTAAGTCTCCACTTTCATCTACATACATATACTTAAATTTCATTATTTAAACCCCAGTTTTTCTCTTTTTTCATAGAAAAACAAGGTATTCAAAATTATTAAATATTTGTTTAGATTAAGTTGTTGAATTGGGTTATTTGTTGTTGTTAATTTAGGTATATTATTTTAGGATTAATTTTATAGATTACAAAAGCATAATATTTAAATAGTATTACCATAGTAATACTATTATGGATCAATCAGATATGGAAACAGTTCCTGCAAAATTAACAAAACGAATAATTAATGAAATGGAATTGTTAATAAAACAGGGTTGGTATGCAAATAGATCAGAACTTATCCGTGATGCTATACGAGAACTTATCAAAAAACAAAAAATTGCCCAATTAGAATCTGCAATAAAAGAAGATATCCGATGGGGTCTTTATGGAAAATAAGAAAAATGATGCTATTTCAAATACAGGACCTATTATTCATTTAAATGAAATTAATCTCATTAATTGTTTAGATATATTTTCATCAGTAAAAATTCCTCCTGAAGTGGCAAATGAATTAAAAAAAAATAAAGTATTAATTCCTAAAAAAATAAGCATAATTCTCTTAGATTCTTCATCAAAAGATTTTTTAAATATGTTAATTCAAAAATATTCTCTTGATTTTGGAGAAGCAGAAGCAATTGCATTAAATTTACAAGAAAAATCTGAATATTTTCTTACAGATGATTTAGATGCAAGGCGAATTGCAAATGAATTTCAAATAGAGGTTCATGGTACAATAGGAATAATATTAAAAGCATTTAAGGAAAAGATAATCTCTAAAAAAACTGCAATTGAAAAAATTAAAGAAATAAAACAAAAGTCCTCTTTGTTTATAACGCACGACTTAATTAATGAAGTGATACTTGAAATAGAGAAATATTAATTTATTTTCTGCATTTGAATATTATTGATTTAGATAGTTGTTTTAGAGATTATTAATTCTAAAATCAAACTTAAAATCAGTATACATTGGATTAACAGATTGTGGATTTCTTTTCCTATCAAAATTTACTTCTTCCTGTTACCACTCTAAACCAATGAAGATAGGATTAATTTTTGTTTTCACTACTCTCAGTAGATAAATAGAATTTAAATATAAGCGTGTTATTGTTTTATATAACATAATTAATTATTTTAATAATTTCAAAAATTGGTGAATAAAATGGGGTGGAAATTACTTTTAAATAAAAATGATAAAAACGGAAAAGCAAAGATAATTGCTTTCTTGATAAGTTTAGTTATTGTTGCATCATTATTTTTTCTCGGGCCTGTTCAGGCCTTTTTATTGGGATTAACAATTCCAAACCAGGAAGTTCTTGTCGGAGATAATTTAATTGTCAATATTAATGCAAAAATTACAAGCGAAGAAAATTTAAATTTTGATAAATTTCTTATTGATTTATCAGGGCCTGTAAGCATAAGCTGTTTATTTTATGCTAATGGCTCACCAATTTCAAGCTGTGTTGGATTCACAATTGAAAAAATTTCTAATAACACTGATTGTGTTGGTTATGGCTATTGTTCTGGATATGGCTATGGATACAATGAACAAAATTATGAATATATAATAACAATCAACACTTCATATTATCCTGCAGGATTATATAACTCAAAGATATTTTCTTTTGACGGCAATAAAATATTTTCTCAAGAAGGGCCTCAAGTTGTTCTAAAAGTTGAAGAAGATGTTTTAGAATCATGTTCAATAAGGGCTGAAGGAGGAATTGTAAAAGTAGATGAATTAAATCTCATAAAAAAGAATAAATTAAGTTTGTATATCCCTAAACATGGAGCATCAAATGGAAAAGGTTCATTAGTTTCTCAAAATAATAAAAGATTAACATATAAATTTGACACTAATGGAATTCTAGAAAATAATGAGATGACAGCAAAATTTGTTATTAAAGGAGAATATAAAATTCAAAGAGGTGATGAAATAAGTGAAAATGCAGTTGTGACAATAAACAAAGTGAATAATAAAATAAGCATTAAAGGCGATAAATTAAAAGCAGACAATATGGATATAAAATTTATCAAAGGATGCAAATGAATTTTAAGTGTTAAGGATAATAGTTATAGTGAATTCTGATTTTTGATCAAAAATAAAATTTATAAAGTTGACTATAATATTTTATAATAAACTTTTATCATCTGTTAAATCACTTTTGTTTTCATCAAACTTAAGTAGTAAGCAATATTTAAATAAAAGAGTATTTTAAAAAATAACATGGTGACTAAAAAGGGGATGGTAATTCTTTTAATTACCATATTCATTCTGCAGAGTATTTCTGCAGCTGACGTCGGCTATATTACTAAAAGATACACTGATGAGAAAGTTATGCAGGTTTTTAATGACATGGATTTGACTGTTGATGTAATAAAAGACAGTGATGTTAAAAGAAAAGATTTATCTTCTTATAAATTTCTTTTTATTGATGATGGTATTTTAAGAAATACAGGAAAAATACCGATTTATAATTATCCTTCTATTATTATGAATAAAGAATATGGTTTTGAGTGGGGTTTGACTGATGTTGACGGAATCTCGCAGATTGGATCAACTGCTCCATTAAAAGTGAAAATAGACAGCAGAGTTGCACAGGTTTATACTGTAGCACAGGAAGGAACTGCTGCTATTCCATACTATTATTTAGATGATGAAAACAAAGCTAATTTTACTTCTTTAGCAAGAACATATATTGGGAATACACTTTATGATTTTGGAGATGTTGTTTCAACTGCTGACAAAGGAACACACTTGGTTAATGGAAAAGTAAGCAAAGGAAAAATGTGCTTTTTTGGAATAGCTAAAACAGAATTCTGGACACAAAATGCAGAAGACTTGTTTGAAGAATGTGTTGGATTTGTTTCAGGTGTCTGTAGAACAGATGCTGAATGTAATGATAATCATGAAAATACAGAAGATATATGTGAAAATCCTGGAACTCCTGATGCTGAATGTGTTAATTATCCAATAGAATGTTTAAGGGGTTCAGATTGCGGAGCAGATGGGTTTATTGGAAATAACTTCTGCAGTGGCAATGATGTAAAAAGAAACTTTATAGATTATACATGTGAAAATCCTGGAACAAGAAATAGTTCATGCAGTTCTGAATCTGAAAATAGATTAATACAGCAATGTACAACAACACAAATGTGCACTGACGGACAATGTATAACTAAACCTCAATGTTCAGATGGAATTGATAATGATAATGATGGATTAATAGATATGGCTGATCCTGGATGCCAGAATCCTCAGGATAATGATGAAACAAATCTTCCTATAACTTGTTCAAAAAATTTAGATTGTGGAACAGATGGGTTTATTGGAAATAATTATTGCTCTGTAAATGGAGATGCTGTAAGAGATTTCAAGACATTTACATGCAGTAATCCTGGAACTACTCAAAGTTCATGTTCAAACAATATCAGTGCTAAATTAATTGATGATTGTTCAGCTAGTGAAACTTGCTCAAATGGACAATGCATCCAAATTTCATGCTCTAAAAATTCAGACTGTGGAAAAGATGGATATGTAAGTGAAGCATATTGCTCATCAGAAGGAGATGTAAAAAGAGATTATAGAACATTTAAATGCAGTAATCCTGGAACTTCTCAAAGCTCATGTTCAAGCAATACAGAGCAAAGATTAATTGATGACTGTGTTGGAGATGAAATCTGCATTGGAAGGCAGCAAAATTCTTTATTAACCGGAATACCAAAAACATCATCTTCAGAAGAAGCGCGCTGTGTAAAAATAAGATGCAATGGCGATTCTCAATGCAATGATAATAATCCAATGACTATAGATCAATGCGTAAATCCTGGAACTCCTGAAAGTTCATGCAGAAATACTCCAATAAACTGCATAAGAAATAGTGACTGCGGATTTACTGGATTTTTAGGAAATGAATTCTGCTCTTCAAATAGAGAAAATATAGTAAAAACTTATCAAAATGCAACATGCAATAATCCTGGAAGTGCAAACAGCTTTTGCCAGATTAATAGAGAAGACAGAGTTGTACAAAATTGCAATGATAATAATCAAAATACAATAGACTCATGTAAAAATGAAACTCAACCTATATGTATTCATGAACCAAATATTCCTATAGCTTGTAATACTAAATTAGATTGTGGTGTGGATGGATTTATTGGAAATAATTATTGTTCTGTAAATGGAGATGCTGTAAGAGATTTCAAGACATTTACATGCAATAATCCTGGAAGTGTAAATAGTTTTTGTTCAAGCAATACAGAACAAAGATTAATTGATGATTGTTTGATTAATGAAATGTGCACTAATGGACAATGTATAACTAAACCTCAATGCTCAGATGAAATTGATAATGATGGAGATGGATTAATAGATATGCAGGATCCTGGATGCCAAAATCCTCAGGATAATGATGAAGGTGATGAAGTAATAGAATGTAGAAATGAAGGAGATTGTGGAACAGATGGGTTTATTGGAAATAATTTCTGCAGTGGCAATGATGTAAAAAGAAACTTTATAGATTATACTTGCAATAATCCTGGAAGTGTAAATAGTTTTTGTTTAAGCAATACAGAACAAAGATTAATTGATGATTGTTTAATTAATGAAATGTGCACTAATGGACAATGTATAGAAATCCCAGACATTGAATGTAATGATGACGATGATTGCGATGATAATAATCAAAGAACAGTTGATAGATGTATAAATCCTGGAACTACTCAAAGTTTTTGCAGAAATACTGAAGTAAATTGTTTAAATAATTTAGATTGCGGAGTAACTAGCTTTATAGGAGATGAATTCTGCTGGAATAATGATATATACAAAGCATTTCAAACTTCAACATGTGTAAATCCTGGAACTTTAGTAAGTTATTGTAATATAGAAGCAACTCCTCAATTAGTGCAGGACTGTAATGATAATAATCCTGGAACAATTGATCAATGTTCAAAAATTCCAGGAGATGGAGCAATTTGTAAACATATTCCTATAGGAGAATGTAGGAATGAAGGAGATTGTGGAACAGATGGGTTTATTGGAAATAACTTCTGCAGTGGCAATAATGTAAAAAGAAACTTTATAGATTATACTTGCAATAATCCTGGAAGTGTAAATAGCTTTTGTTCAAGTACTACAAATTCAAGATTAGTACAGCAATGTACTGCATCACAAATATGCCAAAATGGACAATGTGTTAATCAAAATATAGCATGTTATACTAAAGCAGATTGTGGTGTGGATGGATTTATTGGAAATAATTATTGTTCTGTAAATGGAGATGCTGTAAGAGATTTCAAGACATTTACATGCAATAATCCTGGAAGTGTAAATAGTTTTTGTTCAAGCAATACAGAACAAAGATTAATTGATGATTGTTTGATTAATGAAATGTGCACTAATGGACAATGTATAACTAAACCTCAATGCTCAGATGAAATTGATAATGATGGAGATGGATTAATAGATATGCAGGATCCTGGATGCCAAAATCCTCAGGATAATGATGAAGGTGATGAAGTAATAGAATGTAGGAATGAAGGAGATTGTGGAACAGATGGGTTTATTGGAAATAATTTCTGCAGTGGCAATAATGTAAAAAGAAACTTTATAGATTATACTTGCAATAATCCTGGAAGTGTAAATAGCTTTTGTTCAAGTACTACAAATTCAAGATTAGTACAGCAATGTACCGTATCACAAATATGCCAAAATGGACAATGTGTTAATCAAAATATAGCATGTTATACTAAAGCAGATTGTGGTGTGGATGGATTTATTGGAAATAATTATTGTTCTGTAAATGGAGATGCTGTAAGAGATTTCAAGACATTTACATGCAATAATCCTGGAAGTGCAAATAGCTTTTGTTCAAGCAATACAGAACAAAGATTAATTGATGATTGTTTGATTAATGAAATGTGCACTAATGGACAATGCATAGCTAAACCTCAATGTTCAGATGGAATTGATAATGATAATGATGGATTAATAGATATGCAGGATCCTGGATGCCAAAATCCTCAGGATAATGATGAAACAGATGCTGTTTGTGTTTATGATCCAAGCAAAACATATGATTGCGAGGTAACTCAAGGAACAAATCAAGTTCTTTATTGGGGAAATAATAATGAATGGATGTGCAACAGATATGGAGGAAATTTCCAGGAAAAGCATATAATCTGCTACAATAATCAATGGTACGAAGCATCTCCGACATGGAATTGGAATCCTTGGAATGGAGATTTTATTCCTTTTGAAAATGTAATAACTCCCTGCACACAAGTTGGAAGCTGGTATGTGGATGCAGCAGATGGAGTATGGAAAAAAGGACAAGTCCCTGCAAATTGCCCATTAATGGCAGCCTGTAAAGAAGTTGACTTTAACTGCAATAATGTGATTGACCAAGGAGATACTACTGAAATAACTAATGTATTTAATGATTTAACATCAAACAATAAAGGAATTACCCCTCAATATATAAACCAAAAACAATGCTCTGTAATGAAATCTTCTCTTGGATTAATTATGTTCAGAGAAGTTGATAAAGGTGCATCAAAAGCTGTAATGACATTAGCTGATCTTAATGAAAGAAAAAATAAGATTAATCAATGTATCTCAAAGCAATAATTAAAGAAATAACAAGAAAATATACATTGGTAATAAAGAAGAACTCCTGAAGATATAATGATTAAAATATGATTATTAAAAATTAAAATAGAATACAAAATTAAGAGTAAAAATAAATAAGAAGTGGATAAAATGCCAAAAGAATATATTTTAGTAAGTGAAAGAAGAGAAGTTTGCAGCAAGGATATTGAATATTATAGAAAATACGTTTTTGAAAATCAAGACACATCAATTCCAATAGTTAAGCCTACAAAAGAAGAAGAACTTGTTATGGCTCATCATCAATACATAATGTTTGACTCTGATAAAATTAAAAGATTAGAAACAAAAGTAGAGGAGTTTAATTAAAATGAAAACAGATGCAAAACCTGAAGTAATATTATCAATGGGGAGCATAAAAATGAATAAAAAAGCATTTCAAAAAGAAAGAATGTTTATTCTAGCATTTGCTGTAGTGTTTAGTCTTATTTTTATATCTTATTTAAGTTTAATATCAGCAGATACCTTAGGAGAGGATGTTGATTTAAACCTGACAATAAATGACACAAATAATTCAATAAATCAATCCGGAAATAATTCAATAATGAAAGTTGCTTATGTAGTTAAAAATAAAGGTTTTGCAGACAAAGGTTTTGTAAATGAACTTAATGAAATGGGCTTTGATAAAGAAGTAATTCTTGATAAAAATATCCCTTCAAAGGATTTTTCCAATTACGACATTATTTTAATTGGAAAAGGCAAATTAAAAAATGCAAGATACATCCCAAATAACAAGCCAATTATATTTACAAGCTGTTATAATGGAAATTACTTTGGATTTACAGACAGGGACGGAATTTCAAAAAAATCTTCTAACAGCAATTTAAAAATAAGTGAAGCTTCTGATATATTTGATGCTTATACCCAATCCAGCTCTAATCCTGGAAGTGCAGGAATTTCATATTGTTATTTATCTAAAAACAATAAAAAAGACAATGTAATCGGTATTGCTTCTGTTTATACTGGAAGAAAATCCAAAGGAGATGTTGTTGCTTATTATGACGGAAATATCAGAAAATGCTTTTTTGGAATTATAGAAAGCAAATACTGGAGTGAAGATTCAAAAAGATTATTCAGAGACTGTGTTAATTTTGTAAAAGAAGAAAAAATAGATGATATTAATATTATAGAAAATTATGCAAACAGCATCAATGGAATAAGAATAAAAAATGAAGAAACAGGAAAATACCTGCTTAATGAAATAAGCCAGTTAATGTGCGGAAAAAAATACAAAATTGACTATAAAACTGTTAATGATGGAACTTCTATAGAAGACATCAATTTTAACGGAGTTCTTGGAAACTTTTCCTGGAATTCAACTAAAACAGGATTAAAACCAGGAAAAGATACAACAGCAGGAAGCAAAACAATAACAATCAGCAGAGAAATAGGAGCAGGCTTAATGAATCTAGAAATAACTGCAACTATTATTAATGAGGGTGTAATTGATTCAAATCCCGGTAATAACTTTAGAAGCAGGAAAGTAGAAATTGTATGCTGATAAAATTAAGGATAATCCTGGATAATTGATTTAATAAGCAGAGTAGATTACGAATAAAATTAATGCGGATATTTGTCTGTTAAATAACTTTAAATATAAATCACTGATTATTATCAGAAATAATCATTTAGTGATCATTATTCTATATAGATTATTGGATTATTTCTTGTATAGCACCTTTTTTATATTAATCAATATTTTAACAGATTAAGAATTTTTATGGACAAAAAATTATGAATTTATACTCAATAAACAAGAAAATCAATCAAATAAAATATATTTTTCATTAATTCATGGTAATTACAAAAAAGTATTTTTCGATGATAATAATACTTAAATACTCTTCTGATGAACTTTGGAGATGAAAAAACAGAGTGTTTGTTCAACCTTAATAGTAGTCCTATTGATTAGCATTGTTTCTGTAAGTGCAATTACAGGAAGTATTGGAAATGCAAAAATGATTTTATCAAAGACACTTTATCCTGAACTTGGAACTTTGGATGGAAAAAAAACAGTAACAATTGAAAAAAGCATTCTTGTGAAAAATGTAAATGATGTTCCTGTAAATGTAACACTTGAAGCAGATGCTGATGGAGAAAAATTTATAGATATAATAGATGAAAGTTTTATTTTAGAATCTTCTAATAATGGAATTCCTGCTGAAAAAAAAGCTGTATTCCAGATTAGAATAAAAGATAAAGGATATTATGAAGGAAAAATTAATGTTTTTTTCAAGCCTCTTGAAAAAAACCAGCCAGGAATTGTTTTAACTTCTACAGTAATTGTTAATGCAGGCGAAGGAGATGAAATTGATAATTCTGATGATGGTGATGATGGAGATAATAATGATAATAGAGATGATAGCAATCTGATTAAAAATGTCTTAAACAATGCAAAAATATCTAAAGAAGCTGTGTTTTTAGGAGCAACTACATTATTATTAATTGTCTTGCTTATTGGGTTAGTTTATATTATGAAAAAAAAGTCCCAGCATCATATATTAAATAAAGAGGTAAAACTAAATGAAGGAAAAAAAGGAAAAGATAAAAACTAAAGATGAAAAAATTATTTTTGTTAAATCTCGTAATTTCTTTGATTTTCTTAATTGGAATTGTGGGTGCAATTACAGGAAGCATTGGAAATGCACAAATAATTGTCAATGGAAATACTGGAGATAATATAGAAAAAACAATTTTAGTGAAAAATGTAAATGATATTCCTGTCAATATTACCTTAGAAATTGAAAACGGAGCATCATTTTTGGAGTTAATAGATAATTCATTTATCTTACAGCCAAATGAAGAAAAAAATGCCAGAATTAATGTAAAAATCCTGAATAATATGCAAAGCGAAGGAAAAATAAATGTTAGATTCCATGCTCTTGAAGGAGAAGATGCTGATGTTGTATTAAGCTCAATAATTAAAGCAAATAACTTAAATAATTTAAAAAAAGATGTTGCTTATGTGGTTAAAGATTCTTCAAAGCCAAATCAGCAGTTTATCAAAGCATTGAATGATTTAGGATACAGTTATGAATTAATAGGTGAATCGCAGGTTGCAAAAACTGATTTTACAAAATATAGAATGATACTATTGGGAAATGAAAAGATAAAAGATGTTCCTGTTGAAAATTTCAACTCATTGATAGTTAATCCTTCATATTATCCTCTTTGGAGTGCAAGTAAAGGATCATTAACAAGCAATCATATACAAACAGCATATAATTCTAATAAAGAGACAGAAATAACAAAAGATGTCAGAGAAACTTTTAATGTTTATACAGCAACAAAAACCCCTTCAGGAATAAGCCTTCAAACACATTATTTAGATAGAACAAAAAGAACAGGAGTTCTTGGTATAACTTTGACAAGTAATAAAATTACAGACAGAAAAAAATATGCTATAGCTATTAAAGAAAATCCGAAAAGAGTTTTTTTTGGAATTACAGAAAGTGAATACTGGACTCAAGACAGCAAAAAACTATTTTATAATTCAATTGAATGGATATTAATGGAAGATAATAATCCTCCTCAGCTTGACAGTGAAATTCCAATTGTTCAGTGGGAAAAAAATAATGCAGCAAACATAAATTTAAATGATTATTTTTCTGATCCTAATGAAGATGATTTAACATATGGTGTTGATGAAACATCCAGCAATATAGGAATAAATGTAAATCTTAATCCTCAAACAGGAGCAGTTCAATTTACTTCACAGCAAGGATTTACCGGAGAAGATTGGATAGTTTTTAAAGCCATAGATGAACATGGAGCAGAAACAAGAAGCAATTTAGTTATTTTAAAAGTAATTAATCCTGTAATTACGACACAACCGCCTGTTCTTAATAATATAGAGGATATTAATGCTTTATCCGGAAGCTTAGTTAAAATAACACCAAGTGCAGCAGATGTTGATACATCTCAAGAAAACTTAGTCTTTATCTTCGTTTATCCATTTAATGAAAATGGTGAATGGCAGATTCCACTTGAATTAACAGGAACATTCACAACCATAGTAAAAGTTCAGGATCCTGATAATAATTTTGATGAGCAGGAAGTTAAAATCTTTGTAAGTGATATGGAACATCCTTTAATTGAGAATATTGGAACTAAAACAGTAAATGAAGGTGAATCATTAACCTTTATAGTCAGTGCATCTGATCCAAAAAATGATTCTTTAACATTAACAGCTGTTAATCTTCCATTAGGTGCAGGTTTTACTGATAATGGAGATTCTACAGGGGTATTTTCATGGACACCTACTTTAAATCAATCAGGAACATATCAAGTAACTTTTACAGCTCAAGATAATGAAAGCTATACTAATAATAAAACAGTGTCTATAATTGTAAAAGATATTAAAGAAACTCCAAGATTCAGCGATGCTGATTTGTGCGAGTCTAAATCTGACTTATTAAGTTTAATAATCAAAGATCCAGATGATGGGGATAATTTCAAGATAAAAGATGAAATTGATGTTGAAGCAGAAGTTGAAAATAATGCTAATGAAAACTTGGATGTAGATGTTGAATTTCATTTATATGACTTAAATAAAGACAGAAGCATTGATGATCAAAAAGAAAACATGGATGTTGATAAAAATGACAAAGAAAAGTTTAAAACTAAATTAAAAATTCCTTTTGATGCTGAAAATAATGATTTAGCTATTTTAGCTATTGCAAATGGAAAAGATAAAAATAAAGTGAATTACTGCAATTATGAATATATTGAAATTGAAATTGAAAGAGAAGAGCATGATGTAATTATTGATGAAATTAAAGCTAATCCAAATACAATTTCTCCTGGTGAAAGTTCAGAGGTTGAAGTAAAAATTAAAAATATAGGTGAAAATGATGAAAATATCTATGTTGAATTGAAAAGCGCTGAATTAAGCATTAATGAAAAAAGCGAAATATTTGAATTAGAAGAATTCAGTCAGGATGATTCTGAAAAAAAGAATCTTAGAATATTTGTGCCTTCAAATACTAAATCTGGAGTTTATCAGATAATTGCAAAAGTTTATTTTGACGACGGAAGCATGGCTGATGAAAAAACTTTTAAAATAACTGTTGTTGGAAGTCCAGTAAATGAAAACAGCGATGACAAAAAAGAAAATGACAATGAAAATAACAACAACTTAATTATTCAAAATAATGAAGAAATAGTTTATTTAACAAAAAATATAAATGCTCCTGTTTTAAATAACAATGAAGAAGATAAAGTAACTTTATTAAATAACAAAGAAACTGTTAAAGTTAAAAATATAAAACCAGTTAAAAAAACTGAACAGAAATCAAGTGTTAGCTGGAAAATGGACAATTCAACAAAAAACCAGGTTTTATGGATAGTTAATATTACTTTAATAATAGGAATAATTTTAATATTTGCAGGTATTATCAGGTTAAGGAGATAAAGAAATTGTCTAAAATTTCGCTATCTCCACAGCAAGCTACGAAGTATTCACCACGAAATTTTTCGCTTTCAGCGACCAGCAATTTCAGTCTTTCAAAATCTGCCACAGCAAGCTGTGGGGTATTAAACCCAGATTTAGAAATAAATAATAACTATGGAGAACAGAGATTATGTTGAAATAAAAAAAGAGAATATTGAAGAAATTAAAGATGAATTAGAAAAAGGAAACGGAAGGATATTAATTAGCGAGTTAAGTTCTCATTGTTTTTTCAGAGAAAATGGCCAGTTAAGTTTTTATGACAGGCCGTTTTTAAATATAGATAATTCAGATTCGGAAAATTTAGATGTTGGTTTATATGTCAAAAGATCAGGGAAGACTGATTATGAAAAGGACAGACAATATTCCTTAAAGCCAATACCAGAATTAGCAGATAATGAAGCAGATTATACCGATAGCCTTAGAAGTCAATTTGATAAATTAAGAATTGGCAGTTATGAATTTAAAATAGGCCCTCAATTGGTTGTAGGCAGAGATTTATTTAGAGAAGAAGGACTTGTATTATACATTCCAAGAAGCAATTCTCTTGAAGGAGCTTTTTATTATGGTGTTAAACATGTTGTTGATTTGATAAATCAAAGTTCAAAAGAAATGGATGTTGGTGATGTAATTATCCAGGAAAGATATATTCATGAAGTTGTCAAGTATACATTAGATGATTTAAAAGATGGAAAAGTATTAAAGCATAATGTTCAGGCAGGAATTAATGCTGATTCTGATTTAGAGTAAGACCCTGATTCTTTTTTTGGAATTTAGATAAAAAGAGAATTTTTAAGAGGTAATAATTAGTTGCTTATTTCATTTGCAGATTTTTATTATAATTATATGCAGGGAAATAAATTTTCGGAAGAAAATTTTTTCCCGAATAGATAGGAAAAGAAATGTAAATTTTCCGATTATTAATTTCTTTTCCTATAATATAAATTCGAGTAGCGTTTAGTTGTGAGTGAATATAATGGTTTATAGATAATCAATGTATTTTATTCAATGTATTTTATTCAAACCATAACCTTATAAATAATTAATTCTCTTTATTTTTGTAGACTAGGTCAGCGGGTTAGCCCTCCGCTATCTGCAAATGGGCTTTAGGCAGACTGCAAGGAAGTGTGTGATAAGAAAGTTGGAAAGTCTTTATGTGGACGCTGACGCTTTGTCCGCTTTGATCTTGCAGGTGCGAAATGGGTCAGGCCTTGATCGGAGCAGCCCTAAACATTTGTTAAGGTGCTTAGTGGGTCGCAGAGCCGAGAAAACATAAAGGTAGCTTTTTAATAATCTTTGAGCTGGCTTCCGAGTCTACACCTTGAATTATTATTTTGACTGATATTTAATTGAGGTGTATTTATTTACATTTAACAGAAAATCCTAATTTTAGATGTTTGAAAGATTGAAATAACTCTATTTTAACAATAACCCAATTATTATAAATTTAATGATAATTATTTATAACATCAATATGTTAGGGTATTTTGGTTAGAAGATATTTTTAATACCATCAGATAATTCCATTTAACTCAAGCAGTGAGTATCTCCGATGAGTTTTAGTCATTTTCAAGAGAGAAAGATTAGCTGCTCATTACATTCGCAGATTTCTATTAAAATTAATATAAAGAAATTGCCCAAAAGCTACTGGCAATTTCTATCTGTCAAGACAATGCCCTTCTGGCATAAGGATAACTACTCAAATCAATCCAATAATCCAGCTTACTCATTATCTTTCTCCTATCAGGAGGTTTATAAATAAAAAACTCAACATTTTTTAAAGGATTTTTG
>Ga0209542_10010476_pt1 | contig 16707 bp, 10 predicted proteins | sample RifCSPhighO2_01_FD_184028 | JGI IMG/M metagenome (GOLD analysis project Ga0209542, IMG submission 184028) | Soil microbial communities from Rifle, Colorado - Rifle CSP2_plank highO2_0.1 (SPAdes) (version 2) | ecosystem: Environmental > Terrestrial > Deep subsurface > Rock core/Sediment ...
TAACCAAATCTGCTTCGTGATTTACTACGGGCGCAACTAATTGAGAGATATATTTAGAAGGATATTGATTATCGGCATCAGTATTCACAAAAATATCTGCTCCTGAATCTAAAGCAGCCTGCATTCCGTTCTTGAAAGCAATACCTAAACCTTTATTTTTTCTATGCCTTATTATTTTATCAACACCGAATTTTTTTGCAACTTCAATTGTTTTATCAGTACTACCATCATCTATAATTTGAACTTCAATTTCATCTACACCATCAATCTTTTTAGGCAGCTCCTTAAGAACAAGAGGCAAAGTTTCCTCTTCATTAAAGCAAGGGATATTAATTACTAGTTTAACTTTTTTCTTCGGTTTCACGAGGTCCATGTCTTTATAACTAATGTATGCCATCTTATTTAATCTTCGTTTCCTGAAAAGTTCATTACTCAACTCTGATGATTTTAGCTATATAAACTTTATCATTTTGTTGTAATTTAATAATAGTATCATTATAGAAATATTTATAAACCGAGTTATTACTTAAAGTTGATGAAAAAAATAAAGAAACGATCTAAATTTCTTTCATTAATACCTATAACTATAACCCTTGTAGTTCTATTTATGTTAATTATATCTGGACCAGCAAAAGCTTTTGAGTTCAAACTTGATGTTGATGATGGGAATATCCAAAGGGGCGATGAAATTGTTTTTACTTCTGAAATTAATATAAAAAATATAGACAGTAATTTACCTATTGAATATATTTTATTGGAAATTGATGGAAAAGTTCACAAAGAGTGTAAATTTGATTTAGATGGAAATAAATTGACTTCATGTCCTGGAGTTAAATCAATTAAAGTGATTGAAGACTCCACTAATTATGGATATGGATATAGAGATGGATATTTTAATGGAAATAATTATAATTTTGGATATGGTTATGGATTGAATGATGGAAAGATGGTTTATGAAATAACTTATGATACTTCTGTTCTTGTCGCTGGAGATTATGAAACTAGATTAATAGTAAAAATTCAAAATACAACATTTTCAATTCTTGGAGATAAGATAAAAATATCTGAAAGTGATTCGATAAGTGATGGTACAATAAGTGATGAGGCAATCAATCTTTCAGATGTTGATAATTTTGAATCTTCTAAGATACTTAAGTTTGAAGAAGGAACTTCTCATTATTTTAGACAAGGAAGTAAAAGATATGAAATTAAAGCTATAAAAATAGATTTGAATAATAAAGTTACAGAATTATATCTAAATGGTTATGGTAATATGAATTTCAATCTTGGAGATATAAAACCAATCAATTTAGATAGTGATGAAGAATCAGAATTTGATTTGAAATTTATTTATGTTGGAGAAAAAGCGTCATCATTTTTTGTAGAAATATATGATAGAGATGTTGTCTTTGAGAAAGATGGATCTAATGAAATGACTATCCTTACTCCTCCAAGCCAGATAATAAAAAGAGTAAGTAGAAATTCTTATGGGTTGGAAAGTGTAAGTTACCAATTGACACATTTCAGCTTTATTTGGATTTTGATTTTGTTGAATTTGATTGGATTAGAAATGATAGGAATAGTGTCAATCAGACAATAGTTTTGTAATATTCTCTTTAAGAGATAATAATGGATTTAAAGGATTATTTTTTAATCGAATTATGAGTTTAAGTAGAATAGGATTAAATCTAAAAAGTAAAAAGGCCAACTTCAATAAATCTTTATCGTTATTAATAACTATTTCGGTAATTGCTGTTCTTGTTATATCAGGACCTGCAAATGCGTTAAATTATTCTCTATCTACTAAAGACGAACAAACAGAGGTTGAATCGGGAAAGAAAATTACTTTTATTGCAAAGGTTGATTTAGATGAAAATGATTTAAATGTTCCAATAGAATTGCTTACTTTGACATTGGCTGGCGTCGGAAATATAAGTAATACAAATGTTTCATGTTCTTTTGATGTAACTGGAAAGAAGATTAATGAGGAGAAAAATGAAACTTTAGAAATTGATAATGGAAATGATGATGAAAAATATTCTGAATTAAGAGATTGGTATAATAAATGGTATGACAATAATTCGAATGATAAAAAATTCAAAAAATTGATGAAATTACTTAAGAGATGGGATAAGAAACAAGATAAAAAAGATAAGGGAAATAAAAATGGACAAGATAATAATTGCCACGACTTTAACATAAAGAAGATACCAAAGTCTGAACTTGATTATGGTTATGGTTATCAAAATTACAAGTATGGCTATGGTTATGGATACGGATATGGTTATGGAATTAATGCTGAAACTTTAGAATATGAAATTACATTCCATACACAAAAATATCCTCTTGGAGATTATGATACTTCTTTAGATGTTAAAGTTGGAGATAAAATTATTACAACTGAAGGAGTAAGTTTTACTATTGTTGAAAAGAAGAATGGACATGATGATGAGGAAGATGAAGAGTATGAGAATAATAACAGTGGACATGATGAAGATGATGGAAACAATAGTGATAAAGAGGATAAAGATAAAGATAAGAAAGAAAACCATGGCAGGGGAAGCGGAGGCTCAAGTTCTGGTGGTTCTGGAGGAGGATCAAGTTCAGGAGGAGGAAACTCTGGAAATAACAGTCATGACGATGAGAATGAAAATAATGAAAATTTAACTAATATAACTAATAGTACTGAAGATAATGATACTATATTGTGTTCTGAGAATAATGAATGTCAAGTTATACAAACGTCGGAGAATTTCTGTAAAGGCAATAATGTTTGGGAAAGACATAATGTTCCAATTTGTTTAAAGCCTGGAACGGAAAAATCTTCATGTAGCAGTGAGTTTGAAGAAAATCTAGTTGAAAAATGTAGTAAAGATCAAATTTGTAATGCTGGAGAATGTGTTGATTATGTAATTGATAATGGTAAAGATAATGGACATGATAACGGGTCTGATGGGGATAAGGGGAATGGGGATAAAGGCAAGAATAAGGAAGATAATGGACATGATAACGGGTCTGATGGGAATAAGGGGAATGGGGATAAAGGCAAGAATAAGGAAGATAAAAGTAAGGGGAAGAAAGATTGATAGTCTTATTCTTTAAACGTTTTCACTACTATTAGTTGATGATGAGAATTTATATATAAGTGGTGTTTGAAAGATATATAAAATTGAGGGCGATATGGAAAATAGGTTTGTTAAAGGTGGTTCTTTTTTGATTACAATAATAGTTATTGCCGTGCTTATAATTTCGGGTCCTGTTAATGCTTTTATATTGGGATTAACTATTGATAATACTGAAGTCTCGTCGGGCGATATAATTAAAATAAAAATTAATGCCCATGTTGAAGAAGGTGATAATTTAGATGTTGATAGATTCCTTTTAGATTTGTCTGGCCCTGTAAGTATTTCGTGTTTGTTTAATGTAAATGGTACTTTGGAGTCAAGTTGTAATGGAATAACTATTAAAGTATTAAACATATCCGAAGGGTTTGGTTATGGTTATGGTTATGGTTATGGAGAAAGTTTGTATGAATATGAAATTAGCTTAGATACAACAAATTATCCAACAGGTAAATATTCAACTCAAATAGTTTCATTTGCGGATGGAGATATATTTTCAAGTAATGGTCCGGATATAAATATTAAATCAAATGGAGACGTCTTACAATCATGTTCAGTTAGGGCTGAAGGCGGGACATTAAAGATTGGTGAAATGAATTTTAAAGATAAAGGCAGGATTAGTTTTTATATTCCAAAAAAAGGTGCGTCTAAAGGAAAGGGTTCTTTAGTAGCTCAAAATGATAGAATAAGAGCTTCTTACAAGTTTGACACTAATGGTGTTTTAGAAAATACGAAACAAAGAGCAAGATTCACGGCGTTAGGTGAAATAAAAATTCAGAGAGAAGATCCCATACAAGAGGATGCAATAGTTACTATTGATAAAATCAAAAATAAAATTTCAGTTTTAGGTGATTCTATAAATGCAACGAATATGGATATAACATTTATCAGAGGTTGTAATTAAAAATTTTCATTGAGTTAAAGTAGTAAGCAAGATTTATATAGAAAAACATTTTGATTTCTTAATGGTGGCAAAAAAAGGTGTGACATTACTTATTTATTTCTTAGTTGTTTTGGTTACCCTACAAATTATTTCTGCAACTGACGTCGGATTTATTACAAAGACAAATCCTAATGCAGAAGTCATGCAAGTTTTTTCTGATATGGGATTAACAGTTGAAGTAATTAAAGATCAGGATGTTTTAAGAAAAAATTTAAACGATTACAGATTTCTTTTTATTGATGATGGTATTCTAAGGAATACAAAAAGTATTCCAGTTTATAATTACAGATCAATTGTTATGAATAGATATTATGGCGATGAGTTTGGTTTGACGGACGTTGATGGAATTTCTCAAATAGCTTCTAATTCTCCTTTGCAAGTAAAAAAAGGAAATCAAATTCAGACAGTATATACTCAAGCATTTGAAAATATTGGTGGCGGTGCTGCGATTCCTTATTATTATTTAGATGATAAAAATAAAGCAAATTTTACTGGAGTTGCAAGAACTTATATTGGAGGAAATAATGGATTTCAATTTGGAGATGTTGTTGCAACGGCAAATCCTGGAACGCGATTAGTTAATGGAAAAAAGACAGGAGCTAAAATGTGTTTCTTTGGAATTTCAAAATCTAAATATTGGACTCAAAATGCAAAACTATTGTTTGAAGAATGTACCGGATTTGTAGCAAGTGTTTGCGATAATGATTTGCAATGTAGTGATAATAATGAATATACAGTAGATATTTGTGAAAATCCCGGAACAGTCCATTCTGAATGCAAGCATTATCCAATAGAATGTTTAAGTGAATCTGATTGTGGAACGGACGGTTTTGAGGGGAATAATTTCTGTTCTGGAAATTCTGTAAAGAGGAACTACATTAATTATACTTGCAATAATCCAGGGACTAGAACTAGTTCATGCAGTTCTGTTTCTGAGGATAAATTAATCCAACAATGCTCTGAATTGTGTGTAGAGGGTGCTTGTGTTGATATTGAATGTTTTAATGATGCTGAGTGTAACGATAATAATCAATATACTCAGGATAAATGCTTGAATCCTGGAACTATTACCTCTGTATGTGACCATACTCCTATTAAGTGTTTAAACAATTTGGATTGTAATGATAATAATAGGACTACTGAAGATATATGTAAAAATCCGGGAACCATAGATAGTTTCTGTACTAATAATAAAATAACTTGTTTTGTTAATACTGATTGTGGAACGGACGGTTTTGTAAATCAACCATTATGTTCGGATGGAAGCGTTATTCAGGATTATAAAACATTCAAGTGCAATAATCCTGGAACTTCTCAAAGCTCGTGTACTAATACAGTAACTCCGACGACAAAGGAAGTTTGTGCTAATTCTTGTCAAAATGGTGAATGTGTTGTAATAAATTGTAAGAAAGATTCTGATTGTAATGATAATAATTTATTTACAAAGGATACTTGTAAATTTCCTGCAACTCCACAAAGTTATTGTTTCTATGAAGATATAGAATGTTTTAATAAAGGAGATTGTGGGGTAGATGGATTTATTGGAGGTAATTATTGTTCTGTTGAGGGAGATGCGGTTAAGGATTACAAAACTTTTTCTTGTAATAATGCAGGTACACCCCAAAGTTCTTGTTCAAATGTCGTAGCTCCAAAAGTTACAGATGATTGTTCAGCGAGTGAAATGTGCTCTAATGGGATCTGTGAAACGATAACATGTTCAAGAAATTCAGATTGTGGAATAAATGGGTATGTTGGAGATAGTTATTGTTCAACTAATGGAGATATTGTGAGGGATTTCAAGAATTACAAATGCAATAACGCCGGAACGTCACAGAGTTATTGTAGTAGTAATATAACAATTAATGTTCAACAAGAATGTACAGGAAATCAGATATGTGTGGGAAGACAACAAAATAAATTGTTATCATCAAAAGGAGTTGTGCCTTTACCTGATGAACCTATTTGTGTGACGATAAAATGCACTACTGATTCTAATTGTAATGATAATAATCCCAGGACTGTTGATAAATGTGTGAATCCGGGAACTTCAGAGAGTTTTTGCAGGAATACTCCTGTTAATTGTTTAGAAGATTTGGATTGTGGGATTACTGGATATACGGGGAATGAATATTGTTCAAGTGATGATATTTATAAAAAATTCCAAACTTCAACATGTCTAAACCCTGGAACAGTAAATAGTTATTGTAATATAAATACAAGGGATAGATTGATTCAAGATTGTGATGATGGAAATCCGACGACAATAGATTCATGTTCTGAAGTTGGGGGAATTGCTAGATGTAATAATGAAAGGATTATTTGTAATAGAAATTCAGATTGTGGAAGTGATGGTTACATTGGAAATAATTATTGTTCAGTTAATGGAGATTCTGTGAGGGATTATAAATTATACACTTGCAGTAATCCTGGAACACCTCAAAGTTCTTGTTCTAATAGAGTTGAGCAAAGGTTGATTGATGATTGCACTTCTCAAGAAATTTGTACTAATGGTATTTGTGATATACCTCAGGAATGTAGAGAATTAGAAGATTATGGTATGAAACAAGGATTTTATGGAGAGTATTTCAATTATCCAAGAAATCATTCAGATATGAATTTACCATTTGAAGTCTTGGACAATGAAGTGTTGGGAGATCCTTTAAGTGATTTAAATAATTGGGATAGAGATTGGTATAATGATAATAATGGATATTATAGATTTTCAAGAATTGATTCAAATTTAAATTTTGGCGAGAATTTCTTTCCTTTTGATGGAACAAGAGCAGAAGAGATTGAACCTTATTGGAATCATGATTATCACTTTGGAGCACATTGGAAAGGAATGGTAAAGGTAGTAGAACCTGGAGCATATAAGTTTTCATTAAATTCTGATGATGATACTTGGGTTTATATCGATGGTAAATTAGTAATTAATAATGGAATGGTGCATACTCCTGATATAAAGAAAGTAACAAGTGTCAATCTTGAGGGTGGTGAAATAATTGATGTATTCTTCGCTGAAAGACATGTTGCTAGAAGCCATATGAATTTGGAAATTGAAAGTGGAGTTACTATAATCCCTGTCAAGGATGAATGTCCATTGCCTGATGTTGATTCAGTTTATCAATGTCCCTCTGGAACTGAAAAAATTTACGTAGGTAGCACAAATTTGATAGCAAATAATTCAACTTACGCTGGAACCAGTAAAAGAAATGGATATCCTCTTGGACCCGGAAGATATATTGTTGAAATAAAAGACGGGGCATTGAGTCCATGGAATAATAATGTTGGAAATAATGGGCCAATAGAAGATGGATGGTGGGTAGGAAAAACTTGGTTATCTAAAGTTAATATAGCAAGTTTCAAAAATAATAAATTTGAAAATTCAAAAATAACTACTGGATATTATAGTACAAAACAGGAAGCTGTTAATTCCGGAAAAGGGCTATATAAAATTATAAATTTAGATTGGAAAAATGGAGATAAAAATTTATACCTTTGGTTAGCGGATGAATCAATAGATGATAACAGAGGAAATGTAGAAGTTGAACTTTACTATTGTAATAAGGATTGAAATTCATCAGATAAAAGTGGTAAGCAAAATTTAAATAAGAAAAAGAATAAAGTATAAAATGAACAAAAGAGGAAAAACGAATATAGTGTTGGGAGCAGTCTTGTTATGTGTATTGTTGGCTTCGATTGTTTTTGTAATGAGTGATGCCGTTGGTGATTCGGTTAATTTAGATTTATCTATTAGTGGGGATAATTTAATGATTGCTTACGTTGTAAAAAATAGTCATTATGTGGATGAAAATTTTGTTGGTATTTTAGAGAATGATGATGCTAATCAAGTTAATATTATTGAAGATAAGGAGATTCCAATGACAGATTTTTCTGAATATGATTTGATATTTATTGGAAAAGGGAAAATAAGAAATATTAATAGCATAAATATGAATAAGCCGATTATTTCTATAAATAGTTTTCATGGAAGAGATTTAGGTTTTACCGATAGAGATGGTGTTTCAAGATATGTTTCAAATTCGGTACTGAAAATTCTTAAAGGTGAAGAAGAATTTAAAATTTATAATAAGCCAAGCAGGATGCTTGGTGGAGTCGGAGTTTCTGCTTATTATTTAGCTAATAATAACGTAATGGATGGAGTAATAGGTGTTGCAAAAATCAGCGATGAAATGATTAATCCTGGAAGTGTAATCGCATATAAGGATAATTCAAATTCGAATAGATGTTTCTTTGGAATAGTTGAAACAAAATACTGGACGGAAGACGCGGGAGTGTTATTTGAGGAATGTTTTAATCATGTTATGGGAAATGTTCCTGAAGAAGAACCAGAGTGTGTAATTAATGATGATTGTAGTACTGGATTTGAATGTGTAGAGAGTATGTGTGTTGAGATTGAAAATGGAACAGGAATGAATCAAACCCAGATTCATGATGTAAAAATAGACGAAAGCCTCACTAATGCCGTAAATGGAATAAGAATAAAAAACGAAAGTGGAGAATTTTTATTAAATGAAATTTCAGAATTGAAGTGTGGAAAATATACTATAAGTTACAGAACATTGAATGTAGGAAATTTTACAGAAAATGTAAATTTCTTTGGAAATCTTGGAAACTTTAACTGGAGTTCATTAAAGGAAAATTTATCCTCTGGAGGATCAACTACAACAGGAAGTAAAACAATAACAATAGATAACAGCACATTTGAATTAGGAAATTATAACTTAACAATAAGGGCGACAATTGTTGGAGCCGAAGATGCTGTGCCTCAAGATAATATTAAAATGAGGGAAGTAAATGTTATATGCAATCAAATAGGAAATAACACTGAAGAACCAGAGTGTGTAATTAATGATGATTGTAGTACTGGATTTGAATGTGTGGAGAGTATGTGTGTTGAAGTAAACAATAATCCTTCATCAGGATGGTTATGTGAAGATGATGGTTTGATAAGAGATGATTGTTTATCATTCAGTTCGGGGAAGATGACTAGATGTTATTTGAATACTGAAAAGACCTCGTGGGATTCTTGTTCAAGCGGTTGGAAAGTAGTTGAATCGAGTTAAACAACTTCTTTTTCATTAAATAAAAGTAACTACAAAAAAGTGTTTCTCGACGATAATAATGCTTATATACTCTTTTGATGAAATTTGAAGATGAATAAAAGCCGTGTTTGTTTAACCTCATTAGTAGTCCTAGGTATTTTCCTTTTAAATATTAGTTTAATATATGCTATAACTGGTAGTATGGGAAATGCAAGAATGATTATCTCAAGTAGTGCATATCCTGAATTGGAAAACTTGAATGGTAAAGATTATGTGACAATAGAGAAATATATTCTAGTAAAAAATGTAAATGATGTGCCGTTAAATATTTCATTAGTTGCGGATGAAGATGGACAAAAATTTCTTGAAGTAATTGATAGTGATTTTATCCTTGAGCCTGGAAGCGATGGAAGTCCCACGGAAAAAAGAGCTATATTTAATATAAGGATTAAGGATGAGGGAGATTATGCGGGAAAAATAAATGTTGTTTTTTCCCCATTAGATAGAACACAACCGGGGGTGGTACTGACTTCAACAATAATAGTAAATGCTGGAACAGGTAATGATGATGTAAATGTCGATGAAGAAAATGGGAGCAATAATGTGTCCCCAATATCTGGAAATGTTATTGGTAGTAATTTGCCTAAAGGGGCATTATTTTTATTTTCATCAACCTTGGTACTTATCATAGTTTTGGTAATATTAATTTATTTCTACAAAAAAAAGAAAAAAAAGAATGAAGAAAAAATAGAGGTGAAAGATGAAAAAACAATTACGAAAAAAGGAAAAACGAAATGAAAAAAATAATATTATGTTTATTAGTAGGATTTCTAGTTTTAGTTGGGGCAGTTTATGCTCAGGCAGTTACCAAGGATGTTGCTTATGTTGTTAAAGATACTTCAAATCCTAATCCTAATTTAATTCAAGCATTAAATGATTTAGGATATAGTTATGATTTGATAGATGATTCAATAGTATCAAGCACTAATTTTAATAATTATGGAATGATTTTGCTAGGAAATGAAAATATAAAAAATGTCCCAGTTGAGAATCACAAGTCATTAGTTATGGATCCAAATTACTATTCAAATTGGAGCAATGGTAAAATCTCTTTGACAAGCAACCATATTCTCACTGCATTTAATATTAATAGTGGTATTGAAATTACCGACGGAATTATGGGAAGATTTAATGTTTATACAGCAACAAAAACTCCGAGTGGACAAAATATTCCATATTACTATCTAAGTGGTAAGAAAAAAACAGGGGTAGCATCAGTTACTACTGTTGGAGATAGCACAACGGATAAAACGAAGTTTGTAGTAGCTGTAAAAAATGAACCAAAAAGAGTATTTTATGGAATCACTGAAACGGAATATTGGACTGCAACAAGTAAACAACTATTTGAAAATTCTTTGAAATGGGTTTTGGAAGAAAGGTTAAATAACCCTCCAACTTTTGAAGGGCCTATAAATGATATTGAATGGGAAGTTAACACTGGGGCTAGATTGGAATTAAGCGATTATTTTAATGATGAAGATGGGGATGTTTTAACTTATGATGTTTCAGATACTTCAACATTACCTTATGTTCATGTTAATATAAATAAACAAACAGGTTTAGTTTTATTTACTGCTGACAATAATTGGATTGGAGAGGATTGGATAATATTCAAAGCGATAGATGAACATGGTGCTGAAACAGTAACGAATAGAATTAATTTGAGAGTTATGTCAGCAACTCCTGCATCAAGAGCCCCTGTTTTACAGACAATAAATGATTTGAATGTTTATTCAGGAAGTTTAGTAAAAATAGTTCCTGTAGCAACTGATGAGGATACTCCTCAAGCAGATTTAATATTTATTTACAGATATCCATTAAACAATAGTGGGGAGTGGCAAATTCCTGAGAGTACTGTAGGAGTATTTACGACAGTGGTAAGAGTTGAAGATCCAGAAGGTAACTTTGATGAGAAACAGTTTAAAATAAATGTTATAGATAGTAACACTCCGGTAATAAATAATATTGGAAACAAAGTTGTAATAGAAGGGCAATTATTATCGTTTAGTGTTACAGCGACGGATCCTACTGATGATATCCTTAATTTATCTGCAATGAATCTGCCAACGGGAGCTACATTTGTAGATAATGGAAATGGAAATGGTTTATTTAGATGGACTCCAAATACTGAACAATCTGGAAATTATCAAATTACATTTAAAGTTGTAGATGACAATGGATATTTAAGTAATTTGACGATCTCAATTAAAGTTAATAATTTAATTGAGGCGCCTGATTTTAGTGATGCAGATATTTGTGAAACAACAAGTGATTTGATTACTATTGATATAAAGAATCCGGACGATGGGGATGATTTCAAAATATCAGATGGTGTGGATGTGGATGTTAATGTTGAAAATAATGCTGATGTGAATTTAGATGTTGATGTGAAATTTTATTTATATGATTTAGATAATGATGAAAATTTAGATGATAAAGATGCAAATGCGGATATCGATAAAGGTAAGGACGAGGATTTTGAGGAAGTGTTAGAAATTCCAAGGGATATAGAAGATGATAGTATTGTGGTTTTGGTTGTTGCTGAGGGAACAGGAAAGATTGGTGGTAATAGGGTTAATTATTGTAATTTTCAATATGTTGATATAAATATAGAAAGAGAAAGTCATGATTTAATAATAGATTCTGTAGATGTAACTCCTAATTCAGTTTCTCCTGGAGGAAGTGTAGAGGTTAAAACTAAAATATTGAACATAGGTGAGGAAGATGAAGAGGTGTATATTGAAGTTATAAATAATGTTTTAGGAATAAAACAAAAATCAGAAACTTTTGATATTGAAAAATTTGGGGATAAAGATAGTGCAACAAAAAGTTTGAGATTTAATATTCCTCAAAATGCGACAGAAGGAACATATGAATTATCAGTGAATGTTTATTATAATGGCAATGATGTTAGAAGCAAGAATGCAAATTTATCAGTTGTAAAAAATACCAATTCAAATAGTAATGGAAATAATGAGGAAGGGAAGGGATTGATAAGACTTGGAGACCAACTAGTTGACGATGTTAAAAATAGTATTAATTTGGGGAGTGGTAATAAGATAAAATTGACTGCTGAAGAAGATAAATCAATAAGTCCAACTAAAAAAAGTAGTGTTAGGATGCCTGTATTTTCAGAATGGAGATTTGATAATGAAACAATGGGAATAATATTTAATATTGTGAATATTACATTGTTTATCTCTATAATAATTTTGATAATTGGTATAATTTGGATAAGGAGTTAAACTTATATACTATTAATTCTGTGTAATTTCGACCAGGTTGGCGGGTTAGCCCTCCGCTGTTTGCAAACGGGCTTTAGGCAGACTGCAAGGAAGTCGGTGACGAGAAAGTCAGGAAGTCTTTATATGGACGTTGACGCTTTGTCCACTTCGATCTTGCATTTGCGAAATGGGTCAGGCCTTGATCGGAGCAGCCCTAAACATTTGTTAAGGTGCTTAGTGGGTCGCAGAGCCGAGAAAGTATGAAGGTTGCTTTTTGATAATCTTTGAGCTGGCTTCCGGGTCGCTTTAGTTAATTTTATAAATTACTTCTTTGAAGACTTCTTATGAATAATAAAGATACTGCCGTTATAACTATAGACATGCAAGAAGAATTCTTAAAAGATTTTATTGGAAGACAGGATGTTATTAATTTTTTAATTAAGCAACAAGTTAGTGTTCTTGAAAAGGCTGTTGAAAAAAATATACCTGTTGTTATTGTTGAGAGCGTGCATCCGTATGGCGAAAGAGATTATGGAGAAACAGATTTCAAAATAATGGATTCTGTTAGAAATTATGCACCTACTGGAAATTATTACAAAGCAATAAAAAAAATATTATGTGCATTTGAAGATGAAAACCTTGATGGATGGTTAAAAAGAAAAAATGTTGGAGAATTATTTTTGCAGGGAATAAATGCATCGGCTTGTGTTAAAACAACTGCGAGAGATGCAATCAAATTAGGTTATAAAATTTCTTCAGCAGAAGATGTTATTGCTGATTGTAGTGGGGCTATTGGAGATTTAGGTTATGATTATTTTCAGTGGTATAGGGATAATGGAGTTTTATTTCGAACATCAAAAGATTTCTTGAATGGGAATGGTTAAGTTTATTGAGTATTAATCAATAATATACTAATGTTATTTAATTATTTAATTTATATTGGAATAATTTGGTTTTTAGTATCCGGATCTGTTTTTTATAGAAAGTGTTGGAGAAAATTTCATAAAAATATTTCTATATTAAATATTGTGAAATTTGAATATACTATAATACAATATACATTGTTTATCAAAAGAGATAGTGAATTGACTCCTTGGATAATACAGGTATGGATTTCATTTATACTATTTGCCATTTCTGCTTTTATGATTTCTATTTAATTTTCACTACCACTATGTACTCATTTTTGGACGTTTTATCGTCGACAACTGGACGGTGATTTTATGGAAAAGTTTAAAAAGGTATTATTTTTAAGTGGTAACATAATGAAAACGAAAAATCATTACTTTAAGTTGATGACATTATCAATAAGTATATTTTTATTAATAGTTTTATCTATGAATTTAATTTCTGCCGACGAATTAATTAAAACAGTTACATTAAATGCAAATAATCCTAATCATGTTGTACAAAGTGATTCAATAAGAGTTCTTGGATGGAGAAGCTATGATTCAAATTCAGTTAAATTAAATAGTGAATCAGTTAATCAAGTTTTAAATCCAATAAATTTGGAGAAAGGAACTTACAAAGTTGTTATTAAGAACGGGGCATGGAGTCAGTGGGATAATAATATTGGGAATAGCACAGGATATGGAGGGGGAATTGGTTTAGTATGGACTGATTGGGCAAATGTTGTATACAATGATAAAACTAATGGACTTTCAATACAAAAGTTTGGTGTTACAACTTTTTATAGTACTCAATTAGCAGCAGAAAATGCAGCAAAGGGAAAAAGTTTTACATTCAATCACGAGGGTGGAAATGCATATTTATTCTTAGATGATAAACCAATAGATGATAATAGAGGAAGTATGACTTTGGAAATTTACGAAGTTGATGAAGATAATGACGATGTATGTGAATTAATAGACGGAGAATATGGGTGGTTGGGAACTTATTATAATTATCCTAGAAACCACCCAGATATGGCTCTTCCTTTTGAGGTTTTAGACAATGAAGTTATTACAAATCCATTGGCTTCTGATTTTAATAGAGATTGGTACACAAATGAAGATTATTTTAGATTCAATCAAGTTGATTCAAATTTAAATTTTGGCGAGAATTTCTTTCCTTTTGATGGAACAAGAGCAGAAGAGATTGAACCTTATTGGAATCATGATTATCACTTCGGGGTTCATTGGGCTTCTAAATTAACTGTTGATGAATCAAAAAATTATAATTTTAAAATTATTTCTGACGATGATTCGTGGGTTTATATTAATGGAGAATTAGTTATTGAAAATGGAAGAGTTCACACTCCTGAAATTTTAAAGGGAAATAGTTATTATTTTGAGAAAAATAAAGAATACATAATTGAAGTTTATTATGCAGAAAGGCATGTAGCTCGAAGTCATATGAATTTCTATTTTGAAGATGATAATGGAATTACGTTAAAGCCTTATAGTGATGATTGTGAGGAAGAGGTAATTGATTTGACTCCTAAGATTTATATTTATGCAATGCCAACAAGTGGAGTGGTTCCTTTGAAAGTTAATTTTTTTTCTCAAGGTGTTGGAGGTAATGGTGATTTGAGTTATCATTGGGATTTTGACGATGGTTCAAGTTCTAATTCAAAGAATGTAGTTCACACTTATAATCAACCTGGTACTTATGAAGCAACAGCTACGGTTACAGATGAAGATGGAGATAAGGATTCGAAGTCTGTTGTTATTAAAGTTGCTCCAAAAGTTATTACAATTACAGACATAACTTGTTTTGATAATGTAATTGAAAATAATAATCAAAGCTGTAGTGTGACTGTTGAAAACTCTTTAGGATTGCCTGAACCAAATGTTAATGTTAAGATTTATTATTCTGATGGAAGTGAATTCGGAAGTTGTGTAACTGACAGTATTTCTGGGGCATGCGAAACTAAAGATTTACAAAAAAATCCAGGAGATTATGAAGTTTATGCAATTGCGACTAAAACGGGTTATGTGAATGATGTTGACACTTATCCTAGATTTTCATATACTGTGTTTGAAGAAAAATATGAAATAATTGGATTAAAGGTTTACAATGATAAAAATTTTGAAAATGAAGATTATGATTTTTATAGAGGAGAGAATATGTATGTTAAATTCAGTGTTGAGAAGAATGGTGTTTTAGCAGAGGATATTGTGACTGAAGCAGCCCTTGTTTCTGGACCTGGAGGAAGAGTTGAATTGAATGAAATAAGAAACGAGGGTGGAAAATACTTTTATGAATTAAAACCAATTCCTACTACTCATGGATTTTTAGGAGATAGTCAAGTATTTGCATTTGCATTTAACTTTGAAGATAAATCTGGAGGACAAGAACAAGTTAATTTGATTATAAGGAATAACAAACCTGTAATTGTTGGAAAGATAAAAGATGTTAGATTAGATATGGGTGAAACAGTTATAATTGATTTAAGTGAGTTCGAATCAGATGTTGAAGATTCTGGAGATGCTTTGAGATGGGAAGTTAAGTCAAGTGATAATGTTTATTTTGATACTAATGTTGTAGGAAAGAATTTATTTATAATTGGAAAGAAAGATGGTAAAGATATTATAAAATTAAGATTGATTGATTTGGATAAAGATTACGATGAAACTTCATTTAATGTTTTTGTAAACGTAGAAGATGACGAGGGTAATAGAGATAAACCTCGAGGAGAATCTAGAACCGGAGATTCACATGAGGTTAATAATTATTATTCTGGATGGAGTGAATGTGTTAATGGAATGCAAACAAGAACATATTATGATTTATATTCTGAAGAGCAAGGATTTAATACTGAAATAGAAGTAAGAGCATGTGAATTAACAAAAAATATTGTAGAAGATTCAAAAGTTAAAGGTAATGGTTTTCCTTGGCTGTTATTATTAATTATTGGAGTTGTAGCATTATTGATTTTAGTTTTTTTAATTGGCTTGATAAAGGGATAATTGATTTATCATAAAATTAATAAAGCAACGCCGAGTTATTTATGTATGAAAAAAGATGGAATAAAAGTTTTGATTGTTATATTTTTAGTATTTTCAGTAGGGGTATTTTTTATAGGTTTGTTTAGCAATTTAAGAGGAGAAGTTTCTAGTGGGACTTTTAGTATAAGTGGAAATGTTGTAGATTATGGAACATTTGACGATTCTGTAAATATTGATTTTTATAATAAGATGGAGAGTAAATTCTTGGAAAATATAGGGAATGGAAAGAGAACGTATTTTATTTATGGGGACGATAAAGAAATAAAGATTTCAACTTTTGATTCTTTAGATAAGGGCAATATTAATTTGCTCGTTGGAGAAAACACCCAAACATTTAAATTA
>Ga0209542_10010477_pt1 | contig 16707 bp, 19 predicted proteins | sample RifCSPhighO2_01_FD_184028 | JGI IMG/M metagenome (GOLD analysis project Ga0209542, IMG submission 184028) | Soil microbial communities from Rifle, Colorado - Rifle CSP2_plank highO2_0.1 (SPAdes) (version 2) | ecosystem: Environmental > Terrestrial > Deep subsurface > Rock core/Sediment ...
AGCGGCAATTTGGCCTGCGACCCCACCGGCCAGTGCAATGTTTATACCGATCCGCAGGCCGCCGGCTGTCCGGTGAGTTTTACCGACCCGGTCGTTTGCCAGCTGGCCTGCGACGAATCCTCCGGTAATTGGTGCAGCCAATAATATGAAAAAAGGCTTTACTCTGGTCGAACTATTAGTCGTCATTACCATCATCGGGATTTTGTCCAGTATCGGCTTAAACACCTTTACTTCGGCGCAAATGAAATCCCGCGACGCCAGAAGAAAAACCCAGTTAAAACAATTAACCGATGCCTTCGAAGCCTATTACAATGATCATGGCGGCTATCCGGCCGACGACGGCGGCGGCAACCTGGACGGTTTTACCTGGGGAAGCAGCCGTTTCGAGGACGATAAAGGCGCGGTCTATATGGTCAAACTGCCGCAAGACCCGACCGTGGGCCTGACTTACTTTTACGACGCTCTGCCCGCGGCTACCGGCCTAAATACCGGTTTTCAGCTTTATGCCCGCTTGGAAAACACCAATGACCCGGGGCTTTTAACCTTTACCAGTCCCCCGGCCTGCGGTACCAAAGAGTGCAACTACGGGGTATCCAGCAGTAATACCACGCCGGGGGCAGGAAGATGAGATAATGGTTACTGCCGATTGCGGTAAGCCAAACGCTTCTTGAGCAAGTTTTCCCTAAAGCCGCCTTTCTTGACAAATTCTTCCTCGAGCCAACGCAGTTTTTGGTCAAGTAATCTGTTGGTTTGGTTAATTAAAGTAACCATGGCATTGGCCGCTGTCTCCGGGCGGGAAAGATAACCACTATAATTTTTATAATTGTTATAACGGTTATAAACGAGCCGTCTTACGGCTCGTGCTTCCGGGGAGTTTTTATCCCAAATTGGTAATTGTTTTTGCCTCGAAAAATCCTGGTAATCATTTAGCAGTTCCTCAAGCGAACCGCGGCTGACTGCTAAAAGTTTAAGTTTGGATGCCGTGCTTTTTTGTAAATACCCTTCGGCTATATTCTGTTTGCCGGATCGGGCAGCCTGAACCATTTGGTCGCGGGTACGGGTATAGCCGGTGACGTAGCGATCGCAAAAGGCAACAGTGAAGTCGTAAATAATTTCTACTTGGGCAAAAAAGGGCAATGCTTTGTAGCCACCGGCCATAGTTGTTATAATGATTATAACAACTATAATTAGTATATGAAAAGCAATAAGGGTTTCACCCTGATAGAGTTGATCGTCGTCATCTCGATCATCGGGGTGCTGTCGACGCTGATCATCAACAACTTGAACGACGCCCGCGCCCGCGCCCGCGACGCCAAAAGAAAACAGGAACTGTCCAGCCTCAAAACCGCCCTGCGGCTCTATTACAACGACTGGCAAACCTACCCCGTCAACCTTGATGATTTTTCAGCTACTTACATCAAGCAGCTGCCGGAGTTCAGCTATTATTCCCTGGATGATGGCGGCGACGGTTTTACCGTAAAAGCCACCCTGGAAAACCTCTCGGACCAGGATTTAACCCTTTCCCAGTCCCGTTGTCCGGGAGTTCACGAAACCACTGATTTCGTGGTTTGTGAAGACTAAAAAAAGTTAAAAAATTAACTTTTTTTGCCTATTGACATATAATCATTATAACTGTTATAACTTTTATAATGATTATAAAATACTCCTACCGCCTGGCTTTATTTTTCCTCATGGCAGTACCGGCGGCGATTCCCCTTTTTTACCTGCCTTTGACCACCGACTTTTACCAATTTAACAAACTGGTGCTGTTTTACGTTTTAACCGGACTGGGATTAATCGCCTGGTTAATTTATTCGATTGCCGCAAAAACCGTCCGCCTGACCCTCTCCCCCGTTCTTTTACCAATGTTTATTTTGGCAATAGCCGCCGCCGCCGCCACCTGGCTCAATTCGCCGCGCACCCCGGAAATTTGGCTCAACCATAGCGGCATTTACCTGGCTTTCCCGATCTACTTTTTACTGGCCACCACCGTGGTCCAAAACGCCCCCCAGGTCAAAACCGCTTTACTCTTAATCACCGGCGCCATCGGCCTGGCCAGCCTGGGCGCGGCGGCTAACTTTAACCCGGCCGGTCCCGGTCTGGCTTTAATCGGCCTGATCGTTTCCTGGCTGCCGGCAGGGCTGGTGTTGGCTTTAAAAACCAAGTCCGGCCTTAAAAAAATCAGCTACTTTCTCCTCTCCGGATTGATGCTTTCCGGCTTGATCTTAACCGGCTACCCCATGTTCGCGGGGCAAGCTCAACAAAGACCGGTGTTACTACCGAAACCGGCCGGCTGGTCGATCGCCGTCGATACCTTAAAAACCAAGCTGTTTTTCGGTACCGGCCCCGGCCGGTTTTCCGAAAGCTTCACCCGGTTTAAACCGATCGATTTAAACCTTAATAATTTCTGGAACATCAATTTCACCGTTTCCGGCAACGTCTATTTAGAACTGCTGACGACTCTCGGCGCGGCCGGTTTGGCTGTCTTTGTCTGGCTGGTCCTGGCCGCTAAAAAATTAGTCAAGCGCCGGCCGGACACGCGGATTACTTCGAGCCAGCTGGCCTTAATTTTGAGTTTAATCACCCAACTTTTAGTCGGGCTGGTTATTCCTTTTACCGTCGTCAACTGGGTACTTTTTGTCTCCGCTTTGAGCTTATTGGTAGTGACCCAAAAATCCAAACAAGCGCCCCAGGTCAAAGACGTACTGCTGACTTTAAGTGCCATTTCAGTCATAGAGCCCAGTGACCCCGCTACGCTAAAGCTTCGCGGGGTTATGCTTCCTTGGCTGATTACTGTACCTGCCCTTTTAGGCTTAATCATAGTATTCTTTAATCTGACTAAGGTTTACGCCGCCGATTATTATTTTCAGCAAAGCCTGATTGCCGCCGGCCAAAATCAAGGCAAAGCCACTTATGACCTCCAGATTAAAACCGTCGATTTGGCCCCAAGGAGCGACCGCTACCGCGTCGCTTATTCAAACACCAATTTGGCCCTGGCCAACTCGCTGGCTTCCGCCGGCGACCTTTCCGACCAGGACCGGCAAACCGTGGCCACGCTCATCCAGCAGGCAATCCGCGAGGCCCGATTGGCCACCCAGATCAACCCCAACCGGGCCGGCAACTGGGCCAATCTGGCCAACGTTTACAAAAACCTGATCAACTTTGCCGACGGCGCCGACCAGTTTGCCCAGGCGGCTTACGTGCGGGCAATCCAGCTCGACCCGGCCAACCCGGCGCTGCGCCTGGACTTGGGCGGGCTGTTTTATTCGCAAAGCAACTATGACTTGGCCCGGGACCGCTTTCTGGAAGCGATTCAATTAAAGCCGAATTTAGCCAACGCTTATTACAATCTGTCTTACGTTTACCAGCGGCAGGAAAAGTGGCTGGAGGCTTACCAGGCAATGCAGCAGGTGGCGGCGCTGGTCGAACCGGACACGGCCGACGGCGGCAAAGCCGTCAATGAGCTGAATGATTTAGCCAAGAAACTACCAGCTACAGCCCCGAGCGGAGTCGAGGCGGCCACCGGCAGTGGTCAGCTGGCGGTCCCGGCGCCGGCGCCCACCGCCCCGCCGGACTTACCCGAGATTAATTTGTAGAGTGGACCACGTTCAGTTTACATGAACGTGGGTGGACCTGGGGAGAATCGAACTCCCGTCACCGCAATGCGAATGCGGTACACTACCGCTGTGCTACAGGCCCGTTAAAACCAATTGTATCATGCGTTTAAGGCGGTCTAAATTCTTGTGGCTGGCGGCGCTGATGGGAATATACTTCAGTTTTAATTTTGGCAGTTTGGGCACCAGGTCGATTTTGTTTAAAACAATTATCTCCGGCTTTTCCAGTAACTTTGAAGAGTATTGGCCCAGCTCGTTCCGAACGGAAAGATAATCGTTATAAAAATCATAACCTTTATAAACATTATACTTAGAGCCATCGAGAACATGCACCAATACCCGGCAGCGTTCAACGTGGCGCAAAAACTCGATCCCTAAACCCTTCCCTCGGGAGGCGCCTTCGATCAGACCGGGAATATCGGCGATGACCAAATCATCCATCACCCCCAGATTGGGTTCGAGCGTGGTGAAGGGATAGTCGGCTATTTTCGGCCGGGCTTTGGTCAAAACAGACAGTAGAGTGGATTTCCCGGCATTGGGCAGGCCGATCAGGCCGACGTCGGCCAAAAGTTTTAATTCCAGGGTGAGGGTTTTGGTTTCCCCCGGTCCTCCCGGCTCGGCGGTTTTGGGGGTGGTGTTGGTGGGCGAACGAAAGACCCAGTTGCCCCGGCCGCCGCTGCCGCCTCGGGCAACGCAGATTTTTTCACCTGGCTTAACCAAATCAATGGTTTTATTAACCACGGTTCCGACCGGAACTTTGATCACCAAATCTTCCCCGCCCCTGCCGGTCCTTTTGGCTTTACCGCCCATCTGGCCGGATTCGGCCCTAAACTTTTTTTGAAACTGGAAATTTTTCAGGGTATTTAAATCCGGATCGACTTCGAGCCAAACCGAGCCGCCCCTTCCCCCATTGCCGCCGTCGGGGCCGCCTTTCCGGACAAACTTGTCCTGGCGCCAAGCCACTTTGCCGGCACCGCCGTTGCCCGCAGTCACGGTTATTTTCGCAAAATCTATCATGCTCTATTTTAGCATAACCGGCTATTGACAGTAAGAACCGAACCTACCATAATTAAGTTATGCCGAGTCTGTATTTACAAAGAAATTTTAAATCGAAACACTACTATCATATCTTCAACCGGGGCGGATTCAAGCAGAAAATTTTTCTTAAAAAGAAAGATTACAACATCTTTATTGATATCTTAAAATACTATCTCCGCTACCCCAAAATTAATTCCTTATCTAGGTTAACGCAAAAAAAATTAATCAAGGCTCAAAAAAGAACTGTCCCCAAACCGTTTCGACTGCTCGCCTACTGTTTAATGCCCAACCATTTTCATCTGCTTCTGCTCCAAAACCTACCCAGCCCGACCCTAACCGATCTGCTTAGAAAAGTCGGAGTGACTTACGCCATGTATTTTCAGCACCAATATAAACATTCCGGAGCGCTTTTTCAAGGCAGATTTCGCTGTGTTACGGTTTTTGACGACGAACAGCTGCTTTACCTAACCAAGTATATTCATCTCAATCCGCAAAAATCAGTAGGTTCGGTTCCTACTGATTTTCCCTACTCGTCGCTAAGAGATTATTTGCGGCTGAACCAGATCCATAAAGACTGGTTGGACTCGCAAATAATTTATGATAAATTTTTTCCCCGATCAATCAATCCTCCAGCTGATTATTTGTCTTTTCTGTCCTCAAAAAAAGACGAAGAAAAATTATTCCGACTATTAAAACAAAAAACTCTCGAGTAAAACAGTAGGTTCGGTTCTTACTATCTTAGGAACTGGAGGGGGTCGAGGAGTTCGCCGCCGCGACGGATTTCAAAGTGGAGGTGCGGCCCGGTGGAGCGGCCGGTCGAACCCATGACGCCGATGACGTCGCCGCGGTTGACGGTTTGGCCGGGAGCGACGCTGATCGAAGACAAGTGGGCGTACAAAGTTTCCAGGCCGTTGCCGTGGCTCAAAATCACCCGGTTGCCGTAGCCGTTGCCGTCAGGCCAGCCGGCCACCGTGACCGTCCCCGAATCGGCCGCCAACACCGCCGGCGTGGCTTTGTTGGCAATATCCAAACCCCGGTGGTACCAAACGTAACGCTGGGAAATACTGCCGGAAACCGGCCAGATAAACTGGCCGGTGGCGGACACGACCCCGGCGTTGGGAGTGAGCTGGGCCACATAGCGTTTCGGGTCCCAGAGCACTTCGGCCGGCTTGACGCCGTCGGGCACGACCAGAGTTTGGCCAGCGGCCAGCGCGAAAGTTTCATCGTTACCGTAAGTGTTAAACGGCCAGTTGATGATCTGCTGGGGGTCGACGTCGTACTTTTTGGCGACCGAGTAAACCGTCTCCCCCCGCTTCACCTGATGGACCATTCCGGTTACCGGCGGAATCTCGATGGTTTGCCCCGGCTTGATCGCATCAATTGATTTTAAGTCATTTTGCCAGCGGATCGTATCGATACTGACATCAAATTTTTTGGCAATCGAAGAAACAGTATCGCCGGGTTCGACAATGTAAGCGATCACGTTATCCCGCGGTTTGACCGATACCGACGTCGTCGTGTCAAAAGCAAAAGTGCCGCCGGTACCCAAAACCTCTCCTTCGTTCTGGCCGGAAACCGCCCGGGAAAGCAAAGGCGTCAGCATCAAGCCGACTAAAAACAGCCCGGTCATGCCGGTATGTAAAAACGGCCGGGTGTAACGGCCGCGTTTAGCCGTCAAACCGTCGACGACCACGTCTTTACCGGCTTCAAAATCGGCAATAAAATCCACGATCCTATCGATTAAATAATCTTTTAAAAAGCGGCAGAAATCTTTGAGGTCCAGCCACCACACCAGCAAAGGGTTAAGGCGCAGACGCTTAAAAATTGTCATTTAGACTGCCTCCGGTTCGGCCACTATCAATAGGCGCTTCCAGGTTGTGCCCGGCGGCCAGCAGGTTTGTAAAACTAATCGGCGGGGGGAAGAAACGTCGGTAATGTCGGATAAATCGGTCGGGTCGACCACTTTTTTGTACTTGACCCGGTAACGGTAGTCTTTACCCCGGTAATAAACGATGATCAAATCATCGGCTTCCAGTTTGCGCAGCAGGTAAAACACGGCATTAAACCGGGCCACGTTAAAATTAGAGTCGGTCGAGTGGCCGAAAATGTAAACCACGCCGTCTTCGCCCGGCACCGCCGAACCGGCCGCGTGGGCCACTCCCCCGGCTTGACGCAGAATATTCTGATAAATTTCCGGATTGGCCGGGTTGACGTCTTCGCTGACGGCGACGTTGGCCAAAATTTTAGGAATGACCACGCCAAACTCGGTAGATAACGGCGCAATCAGCACTTCCGCACCCTGGTTTAATTGGCTAAACCCTTGGTTGACCGAGTAAAACAAACTGCCAAAGCCGGAGATCGGAGCGGCCAAAATGGAAGGGTCGGACCCTTCCACCTTGATCTGTTGGGGGCGAAATTGATAACCCGCTTCCAACCATAAACTCGGGCCGAAAATCCAGACCAGGGCGGCCAGAGCGCCAACTAAGGCGCCGTTTAAAATACCGCGGAAAAGTTTAGTTTTGGGCATTGGGTATAACTTTTATAAATTTTATAACGATTATACTTAAAGCCAAAGAGAGGGTCAGCCAGGTAGGCGTGCCGGTATCCGGCTGGGCGGGGGCCGGGTCAATGATCCCGAGCGAAGCCGAGGGGCTGGGCGAAGCCGAGGGGCTGGGCGACGGCGAGGCAAGCGGGCTGGCTTCGGGCGAGGGCGACGGCGAGGGCGATGGCGAGGGGCTGGGCGAGGCGGCCGCGCCCAATTGAGTAATCACGATTTCAAAATCGTCGTACGGATCGGTGTCGTTTTCATCATCCTGCCAGCACTGGATCGAAATAATCGCCTCGCCGGCGGCGGCGGCAATTTCTTCGGAGCCATCGGTCGCGTCTTCACAATACCGGGTGTTGGGAGCAGTTTCCGGCAACCAGCCATACGGCGCAAAATCACAATACTTATTGACGCAGACGGTTAAATTAACCGTTTCGCCCGGTTTGACTGAAAATGCCGTGGCGGCATTTTGGTTCGGATTGGTTTGATAGTCATAGACTTGATTATTGTATATAAATCTAAAAGCCAAGTAGACACCGCCGATATTGTAAACTTTTATTTTTCCTTCACGGGTAAAACCGGAAAGATTAAAAGGATTAGTAGTCACTCCGGCAGTAACCTCGGCAATTTGCGGTTCGGCCCGGTTGAGGCTGGCCCGGTAGGTCCAGACCGAGGCGGCCAAAGTGAAAACTAACAACAGACTGGAAAAAGCCAAAGCTTTTTTCATATAACGATTATAACAGTTATAACGATTATTTCCCGAGGCTGGCCAAAAACTCTTTATTATCTTTCGTCTTGGCGAGGCGCTCGAGGATCACTTCGGTGGCTTCGTTTTCATCCAAAACGTCGATCATCCGGCGCATGGTGACCACTTTTTCGTAGTCCTGTGGACTAAACAACAGCTGCTCCTGGCGCGTGCCGGAGCGGCGGATGTCGATGGCCGGGTAGATCCGGCGCTCGGCCAGTTTTCTGGACAAATGAAGCTCCATATTGCCGGTGCCTTTGAACTCTTCGTAAATCAGCTCGTCCATTCTTGAACCGGTGTCCACCAGGGCCGTGCCCAAAATCGTTAAACTGGTCCCATTCTCAAAGTTTCTGGCCGCCCCGAAAAAGCGTTTGGGCGGATACAGGGCGACCGGGTCAAAGCCGCCGGATAAAGTCCGGCCGGAAGTCGGGATCGCCAGATTGTAGGCTCGCGCCAAGCGGGTAATCGAATCGAGCAAAATCACCACGTCTTTGCCCGATTCGACCAAGCGCTTGGCCCGCTCCAGGGCCAATTCGGCCACTTGGGTTTGCCGCTGGGCGGCTTCGTCGAAATTGGAGGCGGCGACTTCACCTTTGACGTGTTTGCGGATATCGGTCACTTCTTCCGGCCGCTCGCCCACCAAGACGGCCATCAAAACGATGTCCGGATAGTTGGCGGCAATGCCTTCGGCGATTTCTTTTAAGACAGTGGTTTTACCCGCCTTCGGCGGGCTGACGATCAAGCCGCGCTGGCCTTTGCCGACCGGAGCGACCAGGTCAATCACCCGGGTGAGCAACTTCTTTTTATCGGTTTCCAAAACCAGTTTCTCATTGGGGAAAATCGGGATCAGACGGTCAAACACCGGCCGCTTGACGCCGTCGACAAACGCCATACCGTTGACTTTTTCAACTTTTAAAAGGCCCCAGTAACGTTCATTCTCTTTGGGTTGGCGCGCCGGGCCGGTGACCACGTCGCCGGGACGCAAATCAAAGCGCCTAATTTGCGAAGCGGAAATGTAGATGTCTTTGCCGCCGGGAGAAAAATCAGCCCGCAAGACCCCGTGCTGGTCGCCGGCAAGTTCGAGCATGCCGGTGACTTCTTCGGTCGGCAAATCGGCATCGGGAATGACGCGATTGTCGACCACGCCGGTAAAATTCTGCTGGGGATAAGGACGTCGATTCATTGGCCGGTAGGGTTTGCGAAACGCGGGCCGGTTGACCATGACTCTGCCGCCATAGCTTTGACGCGCCGGCGGAGCCGGAGTCGGTGCTGGGACCGGACTGGGCACAATCGGCGAGCTAATCAAATCATCAACTGAAGGTTCGGAAACTTTTTTTGAAACCATAAAAATAAAACACTCTTCGCTGGGGAAACTCCAAACAACAATCTTAAGTATAGCAAACCCCGGCTAGCTGTCAAGCTCAAAAGGAGGATGATAGGCCTGCCCAACTTATCATCCTCCATTTCAGCCGCCCAAAAAACTTGACAAGTGATCGGGCAAGTGCTATTTAATTTTCAGGTCGACTTAATCTGTCCAAGTCACCTAACTTAAAGGGCATTACTATTCGAGCCTCAAAACTGCGGTAGTGATGCTCTTTTCTTAAGCCGATTTTGTCACGATTTTCACTTCTTGTCAAGCCTATAGCTATAATAACGATTATAATTGTTATAACCTGTAATAATTATTATAAATATAATACTCAAGAAAATATCGACTAATCCCCGATTATTTCAACAGTGTGGATAAGTTTTTAGAAGTGGCCGGAGAGATGATTTGGCTGTAACCCAGTTTTTTGGCTTCAGCAATACGCTTGGAACTAAAACCCACCCGGCGCACCTCGCCCAACAGCCCGACTTCGCCAAAAACCGCGGTTTTGGGACCGACCGCTTTGTTTCTAAAACTACTGGCAATCGCCAAACAAACGGCCAGATCGGCCGCCGGTTCTTTGAGGTTTAGGCCGCCGGCAACATTGACATAAACGTCGTAGGTGCCCAGCGGCAACTTAAGGCGTTTGGATAAAACCGCCACCAAAAGCTGGAGCCGTCTCATATCAATACCGCTGGCCACCCGCCGCGGGATGGCTAATTGGGAAGGAATCACTAAAGCCTGAATCTCGACGAGCATCGGCCGGGTGCCTTCCATCACCACGGCGACGGCACTGCCGGCCACGTTAGTCTGTCTTTCCTCAAGAAAAACGTCCGAGGGGTTGGCGACTTCGGTCAAACCTTTATCGGTCATCAAAAACACGCCGACCTCGTCGACCGAGCCGAAGCGGTTCTTTTGGGAACGCAGGATCCGAAACTGGTGGTTTTTGTCGCCCTCGAGATACAAAACCGTGTCCACTAAGTGTTCGAGGACTTTGGGGCCGGCGATCGCCCCCTCTTTGGTGACGTGGCCGACGAGAATAACGGTTAACCCCTGTTCTTTGGCCAGTCTTTGCCAGCGGTAAGCCGATTCGCGGATCTGGCCGACCGAGCCGGCCATGCCGGTTAGATCGGCGGTATACATGGTTTGGATCGAGTCGACGATTATTAATGTCGGCGCCGGCGTCAAATTAACGACACTGGCAATCGCCGAGTCGGTGTCCGTTTCGGGCAGAAACGATAATGGAAGGGTCGGACCCTTCCAGTTTATCCTGTCTATACGCAACTTAATCTGTTCTGGGCTTTCTTCTCCACAGACATAAATTGACTCCCGGACAATTTTTAAGCATAATTGAGTAATTAATGTGCTCTTGCCGATTCCCGGCTCGCCGGCCAGCAGAATCACGCTCCCGGGGACGATCCCTCCGCCCAGGACTCTGTCTAATTCGCCAATACCGGTTTTAATTCTGGCTAAAGTTTTGCCTTTGATTTGCGAGAGTTTAATCGGAGTTTTGACACTTCGGCCAGAGGCCGACCGGCCTTTGGCCGGCATCACCGCGGTTTCCACCAAAGAATTCCACGTTCCGCATTGCGGGCACTGCCCCTGCCATTTGGGGGTGGCCGCGCCACACTGCTGGCAGACGTATTGGGTGGTGTTTTTGGGCATTTAACGCCAGTATAGCATTAGTGCAAAACTACTTCCCACCATTTATCGTTTCTGTCCTGATTAAGGGAGACCTCCTGAACACGGAAACCATAATGTTTCATATTAGTAATGATTCTTTCCGGCGAGTCAAACAACCAGTCGTTATCTTTGAGCGCTTTAAAAAACTTTCTATCATCATGGCTTCTGAATTCTGTCTGTTCGAGTAAGTTGGGATGATGAAAATAAAAAATGGCTGTGCCTTTGGGGCCCAGCACCCGGCGGGCTTCGCTAAACGCCTCCCTGGGCATAAAGTCAATGGCGTGGTGGCTGATAACCAAACCGAAATATTTGTTGGAAAAAGGCAATTGAGTTCCGTCCGCCCGAGAATGCGTTGTCTAATCATGTTTGGCGGCCAATAATTGCCGCGAAGCCAAATGGCTAAAATCAATGGTGGCGATCTGCCAATCGGCAAAAATTCGTTGGCAAACCGGAGAATCAGTTAATAGTTATTTAACTAAAGCCTGACGGCCGGCACCGATGTCTAATAGCTTATGTGGGGCGGAAAAATCCGGAGAAACAGCCAGGTTTTTCATCCTGGAAATCATTGACGTCGGGCTACCAAGAGGGCAATCGTGTTTGTCAGCCAAATACAGATTAGAGTCCGGGAACAGGTTTTCTGCCATTACTAATTATACTATAGGTTATAGGGTAAGATCAACAAACCTGCAAAGACAGTCTTTAGAAGTTATCTGATCAGTTCGATCACTTTGGGGCCGTTCAATTTGACGACGACCTCAACCGCGTTTTGGAGCAGTCGCTCTTGATTGATGCCGAACTTATCCGCCGCCCAAGCGTCAATAATAAAGCAAGAGCCGTCGGGCTCCAAGGTCATATCGGGAATAAAGTTAACCATCACTCTCTGTTCTTCGTGCTCCCCGTCCAGCTCAATATATTGGCCACCTTCTTCGTTAACAATTTCGCTAACCCTCTCCAAACTGACATTCAATCGAGGCACATTGTCTAATTTACCCTCGCTCCAAAGGCGACCGAAGCCACAGCCCTTTTTACCGTGTTTGGTATCACCGTGGACCGACGGGGTAAAGCCGGCGGCTTTAATATCCCGGCAGGCTAAACGGATATCATACTCCCCGATCGTTTGCGCAGCAGCCTTACCCGAACCCAAAGCGGCTTTGCCCAAAACTCCGCCCAAAATCTTCGGCGCTCTTAACTTAATCTGCGTATCTTTTGGCTTCCGGCCATCGCCACAGGGGCCAAAGCCGTCTGCTTCAACCGGAACCAGCTTATCCCGATTGCCTTCTTTAACCTCCCAGCCTTGCCGAACCAAATCGTCAAACATAGACTCTTACTCTGTCATTTTAATCTTTGACTGAATCCAGGTATTCCTGCAGTTCTTTTTCGACTTTTTCCCAGTTGCCTTTTTCCTCGCGGATGGCCTTGAACACCAGGCGAAAATCGATCAAGATGGTGTCGTCGCGGATAATCATTTTAGTGTTATCCATAGAACTCCTTTTTTATTTATAGCCTACCGGCTTTTTAATTAATGCTAAGCTCAAACTGATGCGCCGGTGCTCGGGGTCGACCTGCTCGACAAAACACTCGATACTCTCCCCGACTTTAAACTCTTTATCCGCCGGGATCTTGGAAATGTGGATCAGGCCGTCAACGCCACTAGACAGATTGACAAAGGCGCCGTAAGCCGCCAAGCGGGTAATCTGGCCTTTGACTTTTTTGCCCTCGGTATATTTTTTGGCCAACTCCAGCCAGGGGTCAGGCAGAAGTTGTTTGACCGACAGATGAAGCCGGGTGCTTTTGACGTCGACGCCGATGACCTTGACTTTAACCTGATCGCCGACCTTGTAGTGGTTGGCGGGGTTGTCCACTTTTTCCCAGGAAATTTCGCTGATGTGGACCAAGCCCTCCAAGAATAAGTCTTTGGTGGTTTTAGCGCCATTAACGTCGGCCCGGACGAAAATGCCAAAGGGCATGATGCCGGAAACGACGCCGCTTAGAGTGTCTCCGGGTTTAACTTTCCTGAGCGCTTCGGCCTGATGGGCCAAAGCCGCTTGTTCGGAAACGGCTTTTTCGGAAAAGATCAAACGGTTGTTTTTGCGGTTGACCTCGATAACCTTGACGTCAAAACTTTTGTTCTGCAACTCTTCCAAGCGGCCCAAATACGTCCGGCCGAATTGCGAGGCCGGGACAAAGCCGCGGACTCCCGCGACCTTGACGATGATGCCGCCTTTGTTGACCTCCAAACCTTTGACCCGGACAACTTCGCCGCTTTTAATCAACTCGTCAAAATATTCCCAGCGTTTATTAAGCAGGGTTTGTTTTAAGGACAAAAGAATTTGGCCGCGTTCGTTTTCCGGGTTGTAAATGTAGGCTTCAATTTTGTCGCCGACTTTTAAGCCGGAGAGCATTTCCCGGGACAGTTCCAATTCTTTATCGGCCACGATCCCTTCGGTTTTGGCGCCGATGTCGATCATCACCATCCGGGCATTGATGTCGGTGACGATGCCTTTAACTTTTTGGCCGCGCTTGAGGCCGCGCAAGGCGTAGCCGGTTTTCTTGAGGAGCTGCTCCATTGTCGTAGGAACCGTTCCTACGGTTTTCTTGAGGGTTGGCTTTACTTTTTGAGGCTTAGATTTTTTGACAGTTTTTTTTGTCGGCATTGCATAATTCCCCTTTCAGTGAGAATAGAGAGAGTATAGCACGAAATGGAAATTCTGGCTAACTTACACCGACAATGCGTTTAAATCAATCCTGCCCACCGTTGCCGGCAAGGTTATTGATACCGACGGGCCTTGATCCACCCAGCCAATAGTCAAACCGGCTATATTATTACCAACCTCAAAACCGGAAAATTGAACATTTTTTGGTTGCCACAAACTATTTCGCCTAGGTTGGAAAATAACCGGCTCCTGTTGACCAAAAGGGTAAACATTTTGAAATTGTCCCTTACCAACTGATCTGATTCCAAACTTTTGGTTCTCTAAATTAAATTCAAAATCAACTACGTCTTGTAAATTGCCATAAAGACGCGGGGAATTAGCATTTACCGCTCCACCGTAATAGGCAAAAAATAAATCATGATTTAAATCCGTTGGTTTGAATTTAAGAAACAATTGAGTTGAACCATCGGTGGAGTTAAATAATCGAATATCGATATAACCTAAATACTTCTCAAAACCAGTCACCGCCAATAAATCACTCGGATAACCTCGGCGGGAAAATTGTAAATCTCTACTATCTTTACTTCTAGCAGCCTCTCCCAAAGCCCGGGCCAAAGTATGATTTCCCTCGGCCAATGCCGGGATGACATCGGTAATTACTTGAAGAACATCGGCACATGTTGGGATTTCTTTTGGCATTTACCCCGGATAATACGCTCTCTCTCTGGAAAAGTCAATGAGGAAAAGTTATAGGACCTTCGGGGAGAGTTCCTGAAGGCTACTCACAGCCGTAGGCTTTGGCAAAGCCGGCGGCTTGCGCCTCCTTTTCACTGCAGAAAAATTCTTCGCCGCGGTCGCGGTCGATTTTGACCCGATCGTAATCGCGGCAACTGGGTAAATGATAGGATTTTTTAAGCGTGTCTTCATCAATATTGGCCTTGATCTGACACTTAGGATTTTCGGACTCGGCATCGGTGCAATTCATCCCAAAAATTCCCTGCTTGTTTTCCTGGGCAAATTTATAGGCGGCTTTTAAGGCTTCTTTTTGAGAATTGGGATTGTAGTGAAGCCGACCCCAGCCTTCTTTGATCATGATGGCATTAATTAGCCTATTGCCCTGATAAACTAAGCCGTTATGGCGATTAAACTCCTCATAGGTCAATTCTTTTACTGTGACAAATTTGCCCAAAACCAGTTCTTCGAGGCGGTGTTTGGCGGCCGCGGCGCCGCATAAACCCATTTCCGGGCTTTCGACATCCAACAGCCGGACCCGGGTGCCGTTTTTTAAATCGAAAGTATCGCCGTCCCAAACTTTAACGACCGTATTGCCGGAATAATAGTTCCAACCGAAAAAGACATTAACAATTAATGAAGCAAAAACAATAATCCGAACCAACCAGTGCCGGGCCATTAAAATCAGTATAGCACTTTTCCCCACAAAAAATCCGGCCTTGAGGTATTTTCATAGCGGTGAAAACCGTTACTATCGTTCCCGCTGCTGCCTTTCACGGTTCTGTTCGGAATGGGAAGAAGTGGTACGACAGCGCTCTAAAGACCGGACTATGATTTTAGCACGGACTTGCCTCGCCGGCAAGGCGGACTCTTTCAAAAGTGAAGAGAATATAAAGTCAAAAGATCTAATTTCGATCAACCGATTAGTACAGCTAGGCTTAAAGCCTTACGGCTCTTGCACCGGCTGCCTATCAACCTGGTAGTCTACCAGGGGTTTATAGGGATTCCTTATCTTAGGAAAGGCTTCCCGCTTAGATGCTTTCAGCGGTTATCCTAAATCAGTGTAGCTACCCGGCGCTGCGACTGATGTCACAACCGGCACACTAGGGACTGACTCAACCCGGTCCTCTCGTACTAGGGTCAAACTCCTTCAAGAATCCAACGTTGACTGCGGATAGAGACCGACAATTATGTTATCCCGACGTGACGTCGGGAGTCTGAATATTTCTATTAGACTCTCTGCATCGCTGCAGAGTTCGGACTATATCTTGTACGTTCATGTTAACTGAACGTACTCCTGCGTATAGTCTCTGAGGTGTCTTCAAAAATTCTTTTGAAGTTCCCTGCTGATTGTCCGCACCTAACAGATTTTCAGTCGCCTGAGGCGACTACTGTAGGATACTCGGAGTTTCCAGCATATAGCAGAATTTATAGACAGCAAAGTCTCTCTTTTCTTACTGTCTTGCGCGTGATAATCCATTATTACTAATGGCACAGACTATACCTTCACCCGCCAAAAATTTCATATTTAGGCGGGGCTGACGTTTTATGTCCCCTAATTGGCGGACATCTTCATCACATTCATGTTAACTGAACGTGACTCCAGTCGTTACGGGGACAAAAGATCGTGTGTTTGTAAATATTCTTTCACTTCTAAAGCCGTCCGCCAACGCTTTTTTGAATAATTCAGCTTGGCAAACTGATCAACTTCTTTGGCAAGTTTTAACAATAATTCCGGCGTATATCTTTTTCCGCCCGGTGTTTGCTTAATCACCTTGAGCGCTAATTTTGCCTGCCTTATTTTAAGTTTTAAATAAGGCAAAAGTAATTTCAGCACTCGTTTCACCGAAGCATAGCCGACGATGGTGTATTCACTCATACCATCGTTTCTATCTCTGACATACCCGTCTTTCAATTGTTTTTTTAACCAAAAAAGAAAATCTTTATACTGCGTTTTCTGGTAAAAGACGATGCTGGCTCTAATCTGATATCCCAAGACATAATCATGTCTGAAAATCAGTTGGAGCATCACGCATCCGTCTCCGTCCAGAAAACCGGCAATATAAGCTTTAGTAGTTTTATTCACACTCTCTTTTGTCTTCCCTCGGTATTACCCTCAGAAACGTGCTCGTTTCCGTTCGGGTTTCACCGATATGAGTCAGTACTAGCATAACACATTGCTGTGTTGCAACGCAACGTAAATTACGTTCTGAACCCAGCTCACGTAGGGTTTTAATGGGCGAACAGACCAACCCTTGGAAGCTTCTTCACCTCCAGGATACCCTGAGCCGACATCGAGGTAGCGAACCGCACCGTCGCTGTGGACGCTT
>Ga0209542_10010478_pt1 | contig 16706 bp, 21 predicted proteins | sample RifCSPhighO2_01_FD_184028 | JGI IMG/M metagenome (GOLD analysis project Ga0209542, IMG submission 184028) | Soil microbial communities from Rifle, Colorado - Rifle CSP2_plank highO2_0.1 (SPAdes) (version 2) | ecosystem: Environmental > Terrestrial > Deep subsurface > Rock core/Sediment ...
ATAGGGATACGGATGGCATCGGTGATGTGTGTGATTCCTGTCCGGACATCAGGAATTCGGAGCAGGAAGATAATAATGAGAATGGCATCGGTGATGCATGCGAGGAAGCGATTCAGGATCCGGATGGGGACGGACTCGAAAACGATCAAGATAATTGCCCGAGTGTTGCGAACGGAGATCAGAATGATGCTGATAACGATGGGAAAGGAGATCTCTGCGATAACTGTCCCACGCTCCAGAACTTTGATCAGCAGGATAGGAATAAGGATGGCCAGGGTGATGTTTGCACCGACGAGGACGGAGATGGATTTCTTCCACACATCGATAACTGCTCTGGCGTTCCGAATGCAGATCAATCCGATAAGGATAACGATGGTGCAGGCGATGCCTGCGAGGATGACGATAACGATGGCATTGTGAATGCTCTCGATAACTGCAAGTTGAAGAGCAATCGGGACCAGGGAGATGAGGATGCAGACGGCATCGGAAACGCCTGCGATGATGCAGATGATCGTTTCTCGGAGAAGTATCCCTGGGTGATGTGGGGTGGAATGACCTTCCTCGTGCTCATTCTCCTCTCACTCGTCGTGCGAATGATTTTGAAGATTCAAAAGGATCACGGTGCAATGCCACCATCCTGAAAATGGTATCCATGTCCTACTCTTCTCATTCGCCTGCTATTTTAGGATCTTGTCCCTTCAATGATTCGTAAATTCTCTCCCCCCACGATCGTGATGATGCGCGATTGTAGAGGAGTGAGATCATCTGTCATGAGAAGGATGAAGAAACAGTAGAGAGGAATTCATGGTTATGGATTTATAGGTGCGCTATGGAATCCGCGGTGATTCTCATTTCTCACCTGATGGATAATACGGTTGGTATTATCATACGTATTCGTCCCTCGTGCTGATCGGTTCTTCTGGTACCAATCAAGGAGTTTCTGCGCTCCATCGCGATGATACTGTCGATGCACCTCCGTTCCATGTGAATCGATCGAGTGGATAATTGCCCATTCGGGACTTGGACCCTCGAAGAATCCGTTGTCTGGTTGATTCATCGTCGGAAGAGTTTGTGCGAAGGCTGGTGAAGCGAGTGCGCCGAATGAAGTAATTAAAAAGCCGATAGTTATGATACGGTTTTTCATAATGGGTTTTGGGGTGAATACAGTAATGATGACGGTTGAAGGGCAATAAGCTTACTGCGTATCTCACCGAACACGCATTCTATGCAACCAAGGGAGCCATTCGGATGCCTGGAGGTGGGTCTTTCAGCAGGAATCGCAAGTGTCGCATTCCTCGGCAGATGCGGACAGAAACCGCGTTCGGAGTCTCACCTGTGATAGTGGCAATTTCCCCGGGACCCAGTCCCAGAATGAAGCGACGGTACAGCACCTGTCTGTATGGGCTTTGCATCTTGCTGAGTATCTTCAATGGTCTCTCTGCGTCAAGATGGCTGTATGTGTGATGCCACAGGTCGATTGCAGGTTCGAACCCAATCTCCAGAAGCTGATCAAGTGAGGCTTCTTTCTTCCTACGCACGTGATCTATAAAGAGGTTATATGCAATACGGTACAGGAACCCTCGTATATGCCGAATGTGTTCCTTGCGCTCAAGACACAGACCGAAACGGAGAAATGTCTCCTGTGTGAGATCCTCTGCTACTTCACGATTGTGGCACTTCCAAAGATAATAACGAAAGATGGAAGCCTGGTAGAGATTATAGGTGTCGGTGAAATCGTTCGTCATCATCATTAAAGGGGGGGAAAGGAAGATGGGTATTGCCTAGGCATTTTCAGAAGGAAAGCTGCCTCGCACATGAGTACTCAGTGCGAGGCTCTGCATAGGGAAGGAGGGAATGATAATAAGATCGATGAGAAGAAATGAGAGGAAGTCCCTGAGGTGCGAGGAAAAGTGGTGCTGCAGAAAAAACGGCTGGGATATCCATTTCGTTCCATGCATGTTGCATGCGGAGAAACACCTCACGGATATGCGTGAGGAAGATCAGATGACCGCCGGGATATAGCACTGTGCTGTGGAGCCGGATGTGATGCGCTAATTTGCGTATGATCGGTAATGGCACGATCGTATCGTTCCTGCCATGCCACAGAATGACTGGTATGTTCTTTGGAAAATCATGCATATCAAATCCCCAATGAAAATAGAGATGCACTTCATTGATCAATCCATATATTCCATTGATTTGCAGGAAAACATTCTCATAGTCCGACCACAAGACGTCATTGATTCCTTCAAGATGCTTTTGGTTCAGCTCGCGCATGGATGATTTCTTTTTCATTTGATGGTGGATCCATTTTGGAAACCATCTACCAATGAGAAAGATCCACCATAGGAATGTTGCCATCGCGCCTGGCCAATTCTCGAAGCTGAAGAGCGTGAAGCGACGGAACCAGTGCATGTTTCTCCAGTTTTGCGATGTACTAAGTGGAGCCATGCTGCTCGCTACTCCAAGAAGTCGAACTCTGTTTGGAAGAGCGTGAGCGCATGCCAGAGCAAAGCACCCTCCACCGGATATGCCAAAAATAGCGAATTGATCGATTTTTAGAGCATCTGCCAGCTGTGCAATGTCGTCAGCGTACTCGATCATGCAAGAAAATCGTTTGGGTGTGGAATTCCCAATGCCGGGGCGATTAGGCGCAATGATGCGTATGCCATGTTCATGAGCCAGCGCATCCGAGAGTGCCGCCTGCGAACAAGAACCCAGGAAGCTGTGAAAATAGAAGACAGGCTTTGCATCCACATCTCCATATTCTGCGAATTCCGCAGTTCGATTGTCCCGAAGCCGGAGAGTGCGTAGTGGATTCTGCATTGGAATGATGGCGTTACGTTTCATGCGAGAAAATAAGAAGACAGGGGAGGGAAAGAAACATTACAAAGACAACTCATGCGCGCTTCAGTGTCTGTCGTACGGCGGACTGAATGATGCCGGCGCCAGTCGTCCCCGGGAAAGTTTTCTGATGAATCTTGGGAAACCATGATTGCAGGACGCGGGAGAATCCCCAGATGGGCAGGAGGGAAGTGCGATAAGAACGATGGGTGTGCATAGGAGTGTGGGGGAATGGACTTACCACAATAGATGCTTGCGCTTATTCAGCAAGCGTATGCGAATACACCAAGTCGCCAGAATAAAACACTCTAGACACTGGTTTGGACCGCAGTCGATTCCCCCCCTGTTTTCGGTAACCAAGTAGTGAGGAAATCCGTTGGCATCAGGTCGATGATTTTCTTTGCTTGCACATCAGGATGAAGGAATCTGTTGTTGTACTTCCATTCAAGTTCCTTGAGATAGAAGCCTGTATTCCGTTTCCAGATGCCATGGTGGCTGCGTACCCGTTCCCGAATCCATGTCCATAGTTGCTCTGCACCTTCCTTCGCCTGCTCATCCTTTGTGAAGCGATGGAACTTGCCGCAGCAAATAAAACCCGCGTAGCCCTCGCGACGGCCGGGGGCCTCTTCCCGTGCACCAAACGTATGGAAGTGGAGCACTGCTTCATCATCTTTGAGCGGATCAATGTAGACCTCGCCGCCGCTACGGAACTGCACACCGAACACGGGGGCTTCCCCCCCCCTGCCTTTACCAGGACGTATTTTGCTCTTGCACCATCTGCACCGGGATTTATCGTGCAGTACTTGTATATCTCCCTTGTGTGCGGAGAGGAGCTGGATTTTTTCCTTTGGCAGATTCTTTTCGGTAAGGAGTTTGCGAAAGTGATCGTAGAATGTAGAGACCAGTCGGTAGCGATGATGCGTAATCTGTGCTGTGCGATGCGCCGAGAAATCGAGACAGAAGCATAGGAGAATCTCGGCACACTGCTGCAATTTGTTCTCTTCTGTCACTTTGTGCACGCGGAATTTCTTGCCGCAAACAGTGCATTTCCTGCGTCCATCTCCCAATGTATTCAGTTTTGTTCGTATTCCGCAATCGGGACACAGTAAGTGGCGAGAAGTATCGCTATGGGTTAGGCGCACTTTCTCCTTGAGATGCGGTAGGAGAGAATCTGCGTTAATAATCATTGTGGGAGCGGAAAAGAGTGATTGCGAACGATCAGTATAGTCCTTTCCATGGAAAAAGCATAAGAAATGACTCCTCATCGACAAAATTTGATGATGTGTTGCTTGGCGACTATTCATCGGTTTAGAGCATCTTCTTCGGTAATGTCACTCCTTCATTTCTTCTTTTCAGAAATGGACGCAATAAGAGCCGGGGAGAGACGAGCTTTCAATCTATTCTCCTGCAACTCTCAGAAGATTACTGATGTCCTCGAGCACCAGATCCGCTTCATTTGCAGTTCCTTTGGGTGTCTCATTCGTTGGAATGATGCAGCTCTGCATACCCGCAGCTTTTGCGGCTTTTACATCCACATCCTGATCTCCTATGTACATGCACGATGTGGGATCAACGTTGAGTTTTTCCGCGAGGAGCAGTAATCCATAGGGATCCGGCTTCATGCGATCGCCCGTATCGTCGTAGGTGACGATGCTTTTGAAGAGGCGGGAGAGTTTGAGCTTAGGTTCGAGCGCATCGATAAAACTCTTTTTCGATCCCGTCATCAGGCCAAGCGGCATCTTCTCCGCGCACTTTCGCAGAACATCACCTGCAGAACCGATCCATTCCACATTCTTTCCGAGGAGTTCGATGTAGAGATCGTCCCTTTTGGGGTAGAACGTATCTCCAAGCGAGAGATCAAGACCACACTTTTCAAGAATGCCCTTAAAGTGGAGTCCCTTCTGGTAGTACTCCTGAAGGAATACTTTTTGATCCATCTGGATTCCAAACTCTTTGAGGATCCTTATATTTGCCTCGATCCATGTTGGAATGGTATCGACGAGCGTGCCATCGAGATCGAAGAGGAGAGCTTTCATCATGCGGGAATTCCCTCAAGTTTCCGCATCCACCGAATTATAACGATAGTGAATGGTGTAAAGAGCACCTCGATGCCGACTTTGAAGAGGTAATTTGCAAGAATCAGACTCACCGCGATTTCCCAGGGAAACACCTTAAATGCACAGGCGATGAGAACGAAGCTTACGGTATCGAGCCCTTGGCCGATCATCGTGGAGCCGATGGTGCGAAGCGGCAAGAACTTTCCCTGTGTCCACTTCTTCATGCGATCCATCGTGAACGAGTTCGAAAATTCTCCGAGGAGGTAAGCGGAAAGACTCGCAATCACAATGCCACCGGAACTCACGCCTCCGAGGATTGCAGCGTATGCATCATCGCCTGCATACGTGAGCCATGCGGCTTCCCCGGGCATCATCCCAACGAGCCAAAGGTAAGCACTCATTGCAGCGCTTAAGATGAAGCCCGTCCAAATCACCCGACGCGACCCCTTAAACCCATAGATCTCCGTGAGGATATCGCCGAAGATGTAACTGAGGGGGAAGAGGAGCGTTCCGGCATCAAACGCGAGGGGAATTCCAGCGAGCGAAACGCCAAAATCCACGATCTTCGCCGCGGAGCTTATGTTACTCACGAGAACCGTAGCGACGAACGCGGCCATCACCGTTGCATAGGTGCGTGATTGCATGGCGATAGTGTACTTCATACAACCTCCCCCACCCACCACTCCGGTTCCCCAATGACACCAGCCTTTTCCTGCGCTTGTACCATTTCATCTTTGTTCTTGAATTTGTGTGAGGCGATGAAGTTATCCCAGTTCTCCTTCCCGGGCCACGTGTTGATCACTGCGATATCTGTCGGATCATCATTGATCTGCACCACCCATGTGCCGATGACTCCCGCATTCTCGAGCATCGGCACATTCGCATCAAACGCTTTACGCCAGTGTTCATAGTCCTGAACGCGGTGGCGTGTGTAGGTCAAGTACATCAGGAAAAGTGTACCAGAATGAGAACTTGTTATTCCCTGGAGGAAGAGGATGCACTGACCGGCTTTTTATCCATTTCCTCATCTTCGGACGCTTCGGATGAGTAACCACGATTCTGCTCATCACCCATCTTCTGCGCCTCGCCACGATCAGCATTCATATTGCCTTCCCCACGTTGGGGATTGCCAATGCGATTCTGCCAATTGGGTCCGGATTCATTTTTCTTTTTGTTACTGAATGAAGATTTCTGATTACCCATAATAAAAAGGAGGAAGAAAATAAAATTGAATGTACCTCTGATGACGTGATGAAGCCTTGGGTCTGACATTCATTTTTGACGCTAGGGAGTGGTACGTTCCTCGGATTGCAAATATTAATATTTATGATATAATATTAATAACACCAACACTCTATGAATATTCGAGAACCAAGAATGCTTTTCTATGGAGTTGAATCTCCGGTTCCCTCTCACCCCGAGGAGGGGCCATCGAAGGAGAATAGCAATAAGAAACTGAAGGAGGATATCGATTATCTTGCGCTGAATATTGATGGGCTCAGCAAAAATCTTCGCTTCCGGGCAAAAACCGCAGCAACGTATATCGATTCCAAGTTCCAGGGCTACAGGTTTAGAGATGGCAGGGGATTTTTCGTCATCCGCGATATCCCAAGTCTCAAGGCCGCAATCAATCTGGCAGAGCAGCGCGGAGAAGGGAGTGCATGGGAAGGATGGGCTGTGTACTTACAGAACTATATTGCAGATGAAGGGAGACTGCGCGAATTGCAAACATCCCTTCGAGAGAAGCAATCAGAGCTCTCACGTTTCCAGGGAGAGAGAACGAGGGAATCGCTTTCTAAGTTGCGGGCACAGGTAGAAAGCAATCTTCCCCGTGAGCAGGGCCCCATTCCTGTTCTTAAGAGTTTCCGAAGAGATGCAGCAAACATAATCACTGCACTCCTGAATACAGCAGGGAACGGAGGGGAGGAAGAGAAGTTAGCGAAAGAGTATTTCCGCCTCCAGGATGTCTACGAATCGTTCTACCGCAATGCGTACATTCGGGCGAAGGATCAATTTGATAACGGTAATACAAAACTCCTCATACCCATTCGATGGAGGAAGCTTGGTGTAGATGCCAATCATCCCGCGGTTCTCGCTATGCAAAAGATCCGGGATGAGTACACCGGGATTACAGCGATGGAAGGATTCATTGATCTCTCTCACCGCGATATTCTCAAAAAGCGAAATGATCTTGAGTTCGTTGAGGCAATTTTGAAGAAATACAAGAAGAAGCGTTGAGGAGAAATCGAAGCTGGGGTATACTTCGCAGTCTATGAAGAGAAGGTTTTTACTGGCTGCGGTCATGATGCTCTTCTTCGGTTGTACAGTGATGGAGCCGCCATCATCCACATCCAATGGGAGTACGAGCAGTCAAACGAGTTCACAAACACAACCTTCTGATCGGAGTGTCGTTGCAGAGAATCTGGAGATCCCCTGGGATATTGCGTTCCTCCCGTCGGGAGAGCTCCTCGTGACGGAGCGACCGGGGATCCTTCTCCGTATTGGGGAAGATCGAAAGCAGTACCCAATCGAAGGAGTGCACCATCGGGGAGAGGGTGGATTACTCGGGATCGCGCTTCACCCGGATTTTGAGAGGAATAAGCTCCTCTACCTCTACCTCACAACAAATGATGGGAGCGATGTTACAAACCGCATCGAACGGTACCACTTTGGTAATGACGAACTTTCGGATCGCACGGAGATCCTCTCCAACATTCCAGGATCGCTCTACCACGATGGCGGCCGCATGGCATTCGGACCAGATGGGTTCCTCTACATTACGACGGGTGATGCAGGGAATTCAGAGCGCTCGCAAGATACAAGTTCACTCGCAGGAAAAATTTTGAGGATAGGAGATGATGGATCGATCCCAGCCGATAATCCGTTCGGCAATGCGATCTACTCCTATGGTCATAGGAATCCCCAGGGACTCACGTGGGATCAAGAGGGGAGGCTCTGGAGTACGGAGCACGGGCGAAGCGGGGTGCTTTCTGGCTATGATGAGCTCAACCTGATCGAGAAAGGGAAGAACTATGGCTGGCCAGTGATCCAGGGATCAGAAACGCGAGAGGGGATGCTCGCTCCGATCCTCCATTCCGGGGCGAGCGATACATGGGCTCCCGCCTCAGCACTCTTCTACGAGGGGAGTATCTTCTTTGGAGGACTCAAGGGAGAGGCGCTCTACGAAGTAGCAATCGATGATTCTCCCTTAGGATCTGTGCCGCATCTCCTCCATGCGTATGGGAGGATTCGAACAGTCACTCTCAGTCCCGATGGGTTCTTCTACCTCACGACCAGCAATACCGATGGGCGCGGCGATGCTGCAGTGACTGATGACAGAATCATTCGTATCGACCCTAAGAGCCTGCAATAATATGTCAGGCTGAGCGGAGTCAAAGCATCAATATTTCTATAGTCGAATCGATGAACCAGTGGTAGAATTCCGCTTTGTCTTTCCCCCCCCTTCCTATGCTCGATGTGTTCTACGATTACGGAGATCTCGCTGTTCTCCTCCTCCGCCTTTCGCTCGCGGCGATTTTCCTCGTCCATGGTCCAAAAAAACTGAATGGTGCGATGGGGAACTTCATGACGTTCATTGGAGTGGCAGAAACCGCAGGTGGCCTCGCGATGCTCTTTGGGTTTCTCACACAGCTCGCAGCTATTGGCCTTGGCATTATCATGATTGGTGCAATGTACAAGAAGATCAACGAGTGGCATGTTCCATTCACCTCTATGGAAAAGACAGGATGGGAACTTGATCTCATCATCCTTGCCTCGTGCATCGTCCTCCTGACCCTCGGAGCTGGAGCCTACAGTGTGGATGTGATGTGGATGTGAGATACCCTTACTCATGAAACAATTTTTCACTCTTGCTGCGAGCGTGCTCCTCATCGGCTGTGCTGCTGAACCGATTGTTCCCTCTCCCCGTGCTATGACAGATGCCAATGGTTCTTACTCTCGGCCATCGGAGGAGAAAATTAAAGAGATGCTCACCCCGCTCCAGTATGAGGTTACTCAGGAAGAGGGAACGGAGCCGCCGTTTAAAAATGAGTACAACGAGAATAAAGAAGAGGGGATCTATGTGGACATCGTCTCCGGTGAGCCGCTTTTTAGCTCAACAGATAAATTTGATTCTGGTACGGGTTGGCCGAGCTTCACAAAGCCGATTGATCCAGAGTTTATTGTCGAAAAGACCGACCGAAAATTGTTTCTCTCGCGCACGGAGGTACGGAGTCACTATGGTGATTCGCATCTGGGTCACGTCTTCAACGATGGACCGGAGCCAACGGGATTCAGGTATTGTATGAATAGCGCTGCGCTGAGGTTTGTTCCAAAGGAGAATCTGGAAGAGGAAGGGTATGAGGAATATGAAGAGCTCTTCGAATAATCATTTAGCTCTCTTCCTCTCAGTCTCTGTGAGTAGTTTCTTCCTCAAACGAATATTCTTTGGCGTCACTTCCACAAGTTCATCTTCCGCAATGTACTCAAGCGCCTGCTCGAGTGTCATCGGTCGCACAGGAACAAGGTTGATTGCTTCGTCAGCCCCCGAAGAGCGCATGTTGCTCAGCTTCTTTTCTTTTGTAGGGTTCACGGGGATATCCTCGGATTTTGCGCTCTCGCCGATAATCATCCCTTCGTAGACGAGGGTCTGCGGCGTGATGAAGAGGAAACCGCGTTCCTGAAGGTTCCAGAGGGCGAATGCCACGGCTTCGCCCGTGATCATGCTGATGATGGAGCCGCGGGTGCGGCCGGGGATCGCTCCCTTTTCCGGTTCGAACCGGAGGAACGAATGGCTGAGGATTCCTTCCCCCTTCGTTTCGATGATGAAGTCGCCACGGAATCCGAGGAGCCCGCGCGTGGGGATCAAAAATTCCATGCGCGTGTGTCCGTCCTTACTGCGCATATCCTGCATCAATCCTCCTCTGCGGCCGAGCATCGTGATGACGGAGCCGCTTGATTCCTCCGGCGTATCGATGATCACCTGTTCAACGGGTTCGTGCCGTTTCCCGTTGATCTCGCGGAAAATGACTTCTGGGCGCGATACCTGGAGCTCAAATCCTTCGCGGCGCATGGCTTCGATCAAAACTGCAAGATGGAGCTCTCCGCGACCAGAGACTTTGTAGCTATCTGTTCCGACAATCGGTTCCACATGGAGACCAACGTTTACTTCGCGCTCACGCTCGAGTCTTGCACGGATATGGCGAGTGGTGAGGAGCGTGCCTTCCTTTCCTGCAAAGGGGGAATTATTCACAAGGAAGTTCATGCTGATCGTTGGGGGATCCACGATGATCGCGGGCAGCGGTTCCACATCACTTGATCCTGCTATCGTTTCGCCGACGTAGATATCCGGAATACCGGCGATAGTTGCGATATCACCTGCTAAGGCTTCCTGTACTTCTTTCTTCTTTAAGCCATCCGCAAGGAATATTTTTGTAATTTTTCCTGTGCGCTTGGTGCCATCTGTTGCTATCACGGTGACTATTTGTCCTACTTTTGCCACACCTTCATAAATTCTGCCGATGCCCATACGGCCGACGTAATCATCGTAGGCAAGACTCGAGGGTTGCATGCGAAGCGGCGTATTGGTGATCGCTGGGGCCTTAGTGACATGTTCCAGAATGAGATCGAAGAGGGGAGTTAAATCCGTGCTCTTTTCATCGAGTTTTCGTTTTGCGATTCCCTCGCGGGCTATGGTGAAGATATACGGAAAATCGAGCTGTTCATCACTTGCTCCAAGCACTCCAAAGAGATCGAAAACTTGATCCACCACAGCGAGTGGTTCCGCTGCCGGCTTATCAATCTTATTAATCACGACGATCGGTCGGATGCCAAGCTCCAACGACTTCTTCAGCACGAACTTGGTCTGTGGCATCGGACCCTCCTGTGCATCTACGAGGAGGAGGACACAATCAATCATGCGCAGGATTCGCTCTACCTCACTTCCAAAATCCGCGTGGCCCGGCGTATCCACAATATTGATCTTGGTATCTTTGTAGTGAATCGATGTGTTCTTTGCGTAGATTGTGATGCCACGCTCTCGCTCCTGCTCGTTACTATCCATCGCTAGCTCCTGCACTTCTTCGTGCGCGGCGTAAGCACCGCCCTGTTTGAGGAGTGCATCCACGAGAGTGGTTTTCCCATGGTCCACGTGGGCTATGATGGCGATATTACGAATGTCCATAATGAGGGGGAGCGACTTGCCCCGCGAAGCGCGCTTCGACTGTGCTCAGCACAAGCTCCGCGCGAAGTGGGGTGATGGCAATGTTGCGGATATCCATGCAAAGAGCGCTTATTCTACAGGATGATGGGAGAATGGGTAGGGGAATGGTTACTGTTTTTGCACGTTTCCATTGGTTCCGTTTGAAAGGCTCCCGAGGAATGGCAGTGGCAATCCGCGGCTTCTGCGTACGTAACACCATGCTACGAGTGCTGCAATGAGGAGCACCATCACCAGCGTGAGAACGGTTTCCGCAGTTTCCAGTCCTCGCATCATTCCAATAATCACATCGGTGCCATAGAACCCGACGAGCACGAACGAGAGATCCCGCACGAAGCACCCAAGGAAGGTGACAGCGATGAATGTGTGGAGGCGGATCCTGATGACCCCGCAGAGGATCGAGATTGGGGCGCTCGGGATTGCAGGGATTGCCCGAAGGAAGAAGAGTAGAACATCATCCTTCCATCCTTTACCAAGTCTATCCCCGAGATGTTCCACTGCCTTATGCGATAGGCCAAGTTTTTTTCCCCAATGCCCGAGGACAAGATCCTCCAGTTTATCGCCGATAACGTAGAGCACCCATGCACCAATTGTCTTTCCAAGCGATCCCAGGAAGGCAAGGAGGAAGAGCGAGGGCAGCGTGTAGCCACGCGTTGCGGCAACCATCCCTGCGACCGCCATCACCACAAACGAAGGGATAGGCGCAATTACCTCCTCTGTGATGGATCCAAGGAATACAAACCACTCGAGCGGCATGCCTGCCGCAAGATTCTGGAAGAAGGAAAGAAGGTGAAGAAACACGGGCGAGAGTGTACGGGAGCTTTGGATCCCTTGGAAACACTATTCCCGGTATATCCCGCGAATTTCGAACAATAACCAGTAGCCGATGAGTATCCCAATGACACCTCCAATTGCGCCGCCGTAGCTTAAGAGCAGATTGATGATCACCGTGGTGGTGGAGAGCGTGTTAGCGTAGAAGAGGAAATTCCATCCTTTCTTCCGACGTGCTTGCAACGGTTTAAAAGCAAGAACCTGAAGCACAGAAGCAATGCCACCAATCACGAGCGTCACGATCGCGACGGGGTACATTGTTCTGATTCCGGGGATGACGACGTTGTGAGGAATGGCAGAGAACATCGAGAGCATATTGAAGATGCTGAAAATCCCAAGAATACCAATGATGCCAAAGATAAGTGCGGCCCATGGTGCAATCGTCGCAAGACCCTGACGAATGTTCTCAGGGAGGTGCGGTGCTTTTCCAAAGAGAGGTGCCATCCAGGTTTCCAGCGCATTCATCTGCTTTTCAGCATGTGCCTTCCATGAGGAACCTGTGGGTGGAGTATCCATGAAGAGGAGGGGGAGGAAAGAACCTATGCAGAATATTCTGGGGGAGAGCAGCCTGGCAAATTTCTTCTTTCAAAAAAAGAGGGGCATATGCCCCTCTTCTTATTGAGAGCGGGTTAGATTAACCGCGTTCCGCCATAAAGCATTCGCGGCAGAGGACAGGCTTTCCGCCTTCCTCGACTGGGCGAGGCTTGAATGGCACCTGGCACGAGGCACCGCATTTTGCACACACGGCATCGTGCATCTGGCGCTGACCGCCGCCATTGCGGTCGGTTTTGCGCTTATCGCGGCAAGCCTTGCACCGCTGTGGAGCGGAAAGGTCTTTGCTCGCATAGAATTCCTGTTCGCCCTCCGTGAAGACGAACGTTGCGCCGCAGTCGCGGCAGGTGATCTCCTGATCAGCCATAAGAGTAAAAAAAGAAGGAAGTAATGACAGTTCCTTCTCGTAAACCACGAATGGCACTCTGAAGGATGCTGTTTTAAGCATTATGAATGTTCGTATGGGAATGTCAACGCTTTTTGGCTGTTTTTGAAGCCATGAAAGGCGTGATCTTTCGATATTTGTGAGGATGAGAACCCTCCCCCTTATGGAATTTTTTTTGAAATTCTGCTATTATGGGGAGATTCATACATCCAATGAAGAATCCTATTCATTCCCCACACCACCTGCATAAAGCAGCTGTGAGCATGTGCCTTGCAGGGATTCTCTTCTTTCTCTACGGGGTTATTGTGAGCGTGCCGGAGTTTTTTAATGGAGCGTTGTTTCTCCGCGCGTCACTTCTTCCTCACAATGATCCCTCTCCTGCACTCATTGGCATTGATCCCATGAGTGGGAGGGGAGTGTTCTTCCTTGCAATAGTGCTGATCGTCATCGGTGCTACGATTGATGTGTGGCGAAGATTGCACCACGAAGAGTGGAAGTCTTTGTGAGCTGTTCATAGGCAGGGGAGTTTAGAAGGTATGCTTCTTTCCTAAATCATCCCTGTGGTACTTTCCGAATTCCGCGATGTTCTGCACGATCTCATTTTTTACTACGGGCCCATCAATGCAGAGTCGAATGCCAAGCGGATCCACGACGCAGTTACCACAGAGGCCATAGCCACACTTCATGTAGCGCTCCAGGCTCATCGCGCAGTCTACTTTCTTTGCTACACAGATATCGGAGATGCGCTTCATCATCATTTCTGGACCGCAGGCGAAGACAGAGATTGGGTTAGGGCTTGGGCTGGGGTTGAGATTGAGGAGCTTCTCGAGAACTTCTGTGTTGTAGCCTTTATACCCCATTGATCCATCATCCGTTGCGATGTGGAGAGTGGTGTTCTTGAGTCCTTTGATTTCCTCAAGATAGAGGAGATGTTCCTTTCCTCTCGCACCGACCACAAAGTCGATCGTGCAGTTATCCTTGATTGCTTCATTTGCTACAAAGTACATAGGAGCAGCTCCATAGCCGCCGGCCATGAGAATAAGGCGCTGATCCTTTTGCCATGTGTAATGTGTGCCAAACGGTCCTCGCAGTCCAACGAGATCTCCTTCGTTCAGTTTGAAGAGCTCTTTCGTCATATCACCAACATCGAAGAAGGTGATTTTGAGTTCTTCACCATCATCCATGGCAATGCTCATCGGCACTTCGTCGAAGCCTGGGAGCCACGTCATCACAAATTGACCGGGCTTTGCGCCAAAGCTGAGAGGGAAGGTGAAGGTCTTTACGTGCTCGGTCTCCTGAACAATCTTTGCGATGCGATACGTTCTCGGAAGCCGGTCCTCGAGCGGAATTTCCTTCATGCGTGCTTCATGGAAGTCCCCTTGATACCGCGCTTGATGAGCTCCCGCTGCATTGCCCCCGTGAGTTCTGAGATTTCTTTGATCCCTTCGCTTGTGCACCAGGAATCCATATCTTTTGCGATTTTCGCAAAGAGGTCTGCCCCGTGATCTGCGAGTGCAGTGCCGATGCCAACGAGTGATGCACCTGCGAGCATGAGCTCAATTGCATCTTCTGCAGTGTAGACTCCTCCCGTGCCGATAATTGGTACTTTCCCCTCCGTTGCTTCGTAGATTTCTGCAATGCACCGCACCGCAATCGGTTTAAGCGCAGGACCGGAGAGTCCTCCCTTGTGCGCAGCGAGGATTGGCATGCGACTCCGTAAATCAATTGCCATCCCCGGACCCACAGTATTGATTGCGGTGATCCCATCGGCACCTGCTCTCACCGCCGCCGCCGCGATCTCGCCGATATTGGGGACATTCGGTGTGAGCTTTACGAACATGGGGATCTTCCCGATCTCCTTCTTCACACTCTTCAAGATATCTTCTACCTCCTTCTCATCCTCTGCGAACAACTTCCCGCGCAGCTTGAGGAATGTGGGAGTGGAGAGATTTACCTCAAAGGCATCGGGTTTGAATGGTGCAATCTCTCGCGCAATCGCAGAGAACTCTTCAGCGGAAAGTCCAACGATATTTACAATCAGGGGAACCGGATGTTCTTTCATGTACTCTCCGATTTCCTCACGCGACTTCACAGGGCCTGCATCCGGCACACCCACGGCATTCAGCATCCAGTGCTCGGTCGAAATGATCGTTGGATTTGGGTTCCCCTTGTGCTCATGTGGCCAGAGAGATTTTGTAGTCACAGCCCCCGCTCCACCCCGTGCTACTTCCTTCCAGCTACTTGCTGTGATTCCCCAAATACCGGAGGCAAGGACGAGAGGGTTTTTAAAGTGGATGCCGAGGATCTCTTGAGAGAGGTTCACTAAGCGCTAGTGTAGCAGGACCGTTTTCCCTTATGATTATTCCTCTTTATAAAGAGGAATGGGCATTGCCTCTCCGTCGTTTCGCTCATCTTCCGAACGATAGATCGTGGGGATATGGGTCACACGTCCTACAGGAGAAACCTCCTTCGCGGGTGAAGATTTCTCCATCCTTGTAAGAGGATGTTTCACTGCTGCATATGCAAGGAAGCCTCCTGCAACCAAAATCATCATGACATTGGCTATTTTCTCAGAGGTGCGTCTCCTGGTATTGATGATGATCTCATGATGCCCGTCGTTGCTATCAACAGTGATGCTCAATCCCTGTTGAAGCAGAGATCGAAGTTCGGGCAGAGATCGGGAATCATGTGTTGTGTGCTCTGGTTTCATTACTGCTAAAATAATACATCAAATACAATATGTCAAGTATTCGTCACACAGATCGATGTTGAGGGAATAACGAATCTCGACGCCACCAGACTACCCCAAAGAGGATGAGGCCAAAGAGGATGAGTTGTGCAGGCCCGCGAATGGAGGATGCAAGGGGGACAAAGCGGATGGCCTCCTTGAGAGTGATAAGGAGGAGCGTTGCTGCAATGGTGCCTTTCACGCTCCCTGGCTTTCCCGCGATTACGATCATTACAAAGAAGATCATGACAGGGAACATATAATCCGTTGGTGAGAGGAGGAAAATATACTGAGGAAACAGAATATTGGAGATGAGTGATCCCAAGCCGGCGACGAGGAATGCAATGACATGGATGGTAGAACGCTCGATGCCAAGTGACTGTGCATGCCAGGGATGCTCCGAGAGAGCGGCAAGCGCGCGACCGAATTTTCCACGATCGAGAAGCCAGATGCCTATGCACCAGAGGATTGTGATAATGATGACTACCACTGCAAAACTCATGAAATCCATCGGCCACGGCACACGTGGAATCTTTGGAATCCCAAGAGCCCCACGAGTGAACTCCTGCCAGTTAAGGACAACCGCAAGCACCATGAGGTGAACAGCGATTGAGAGCACGCCGAATCCATCGGGTTCGAGCCGCAGCGAGAGCCATGCAAAGAGAAGCACAATGAGGAGGGTTGCAACAACGGAAGTAGCGAGCGCCGAAGGGAACGAAAATCCCTTTACCATCATCGATGCCCAGAGCGAATACGATGCAATGAGTGCTATGCCCTCCTGTCCAAAGTGGAGGATTTTCCCTTTCCCAAAAACAATGTTGTACCCGAGAGCAGGAATGATGGTGAGACAGGCCAGAATGATAATGTGTAGGAAAAAATTCATACTATGCAGAGCGGAGACGTGTGCCGAACAAACCGTTCGGTTTTAGGAGGAGGAACACAATGATCACCGCGAGCGCCACAGTCTGCTGGTACCCCGCACCGATGTACGCTCCGCCAAACCATGGCACGCCGATCGCGAGTTGCTCTAGAAGTGCAATCAAATAGGCGCAGAGGATGGCGCCCCACAAGTGCCCTTTGCCTCCTGCGATG
>Ga0209542_10010479_pt1 | contig 16706 bp, 19 predicted proteins | sample RifCSPhighO2_01_FD_184028 | JGI IMG/M metagenome (GOLD analysis project Ga0209542, IMG submission 184028) | Soil microbial communities from Rifle, Colorado - Rifle CSP2_plank highO2_0.1 (SPAdes) (version 2) | ecosystem: Environmental > Terrestrial > Deep subsurface > Rock core/Sediment ...
CGCGATGACGCCGCGTTCTTCGGTGTATTTGGCCGCATTGGTCAGGAGGTTCACGAATATTTGCTCGAGCCGCACTGGGTCGGCCTCGACCGGTATCGGCTCGTCCGGCAGCGTGAGCGATAGCGTGTGGTTGCGTGCACGGATTATCGACTGCGCCGTCTCCACGGACCGCTCCACGAGCCTGCAGAGAAGTACCGTTTTCTTTTCCAGTTCCAATTTCTTCTGCGAGATGCGCGACACATCCAGAAGGTCGTCGAGTAGTTTGCCCATGGTACGCGAACGGTTGTCCACGGTTGCAAGGAGTTTCGTTGATTCGTCGCGCGGCATGTCGCCTATCTTGAGAAGCTCGACGCTGCTCAAGATCGACGCGAGTGGATTGCGCAGTTCGTGCGCGAGCATCGCCATGAATTCGCTCTTTGCTTCGTCTTCCGAGCTCAACCGCTGCATCGCCGTCTCCAGCCTAGCTATGTGTGATTCCAATGACTTCGACGTCTCGCGCCGTTCTTTCATGAGAGCCGCAGATGTGAGAAAAATGGGCGCGAGAAGTATGATGAAAAGCTCGGTGGCAAAGAGCCGCTGGTTGGGCGGCGTCGTTGAGGACTGCGGCACGAAAAGCGGACCGGTCATCCCGAATGCGGTGACCAAAAAAAGCGCGAGCACCATGGCCCGGATATTCAAACGCAATACGACCCAAAAAAGGACCGCGAGAAGAATAGCGATCAGCAGGAAAGAGAATGATTGCGCAAGAGTCGTCCAAAAAAGCCCATATATCGAGCCGGTAAGGACCCCGAAAACAAGAGCCATCTCCAGTTTCTCCCGGACGCTTTGAAAAGAGAGCGACCTCCACGGCAGCCACGCGATGATGAGCGGCGTAAGAACAAGCATGCTCAAGAGACGTCCGGTCCACGACCTCGTCCACGAAACATAGAGAGTATCCGATAACGCGCCCGAAAGCGCTTGGACGCCGACAAGTACCGTCGGAACTACCGTGGCAAGCAGGAACGCGGTCGCGCCGAATATAAGGGCGCTCCGGATGGTGTTGAATGAGTTGTCAAAGCCGAGCCGCTTGAGCGCAAAGGCGCCAAGGAGTGGCGCGGCCGTTTGTGTGACAGTCGACGCGAGGATAAGAGTGAACGTAGGATGCGAAGGACTGATGAGAGCGGAGACGAGAAAGGCGCAGGCGATCGGGATCCACATCCGATAGCCGAGTATCAGGACCGCGGCGAGCGCTATGCCTGAAGGCGGCCAAATGACGGCGGGCGAAATGTCCGCGACATAGAACACATACTGTCCCAGTGCAGCGGTCGCGACGAGCACCACAAAAAGTGCCGCCGATAGCAAGAGGTTGTCCGAGCGAGCTTGTGCGTGTCTCACGACGTGGCCCGAGGCAGCCAGTACTATTGTCTCGATGCGGGATATCATACCTATCTTACGAGACCAGCCGGTATCCGACCCCGCGCACGGTCTCGAAGCGGATGCTGTCATCGTCGGTTGAAAGTTTCTTGCGCAAATTCTTCATGTGCACATCAAGCACGTTGCTCATCGTGAGCGCGTTGAAATCCCAGACCCGGTTGCACAATTCTTCGCGCGTGAGGACCTCGTTGGGTTGGCGGATAAAACACTCCAAGAGCCCGTATTCCTTGAGGGTGAGCTGCACGTCTTTTCCCTGCGCACGCACCATGCGGGTCGTCGTATTGACCTCAACATCGCCGATCGCGTAGACGAGCGGTATGGAAACCGCCGGACGCCGTAGGACGGAATTGATGCGGGCGAGAAGCTCGTCGACCGAGAAGGGCTTCACCACATAATCGTCGGCACCGCTGTTGAGGAGGGCAACTTTGTATTCGGTCTGACTCCTTCCCGTGAGGATGATGATGGGGGTTGCAACACCTTCGGAGCGCAGTTCTTGCGTAAGCACGGAACCGTCCATGCCCGGAAGCGTAAGGTCGAGGAGGATGAGGTCGTAGTCATCACGGTACATTAAAAGGCGCGTGCGCGCCTTTTGTGCATCCGCGAGCCAGTCCACCGCGTGCCCCTTCAACTCAAGCAACCTCTTCAGGTTTTTCGCGAGGTCCTCTTCGTCTTCGATTATGATGAGGCGCATAGAAGTTTCCCTTTCTGGAATACACCTAGTATATGCGCATTCTTCCTGAAGAAATCATGAAGAATGAACATATTCCCCTCCATACTTGACCGTGCTTTGCTCGCTGTCAAGAAGTACATCGAGTATCTTGTAGAGGTCTCGCCTGCGCACCCTTCTTCCCTCCACTATCTCGTCCCAGGACCGTAAGAATACCCTTTGGGTAAGAAACAAAGCCTGCCGACGGTCCTTGAGCCGCGCCAAACAACGCCGAAAGAGGTCGTCTGCATGAGTGTCGAAAAGCGTCAGCAACGCATGGTCTTGGGGTACGTCTGCCGTGTCCATATATAGAGCGCGTCGAGCGCCCCACGATGATACACGGGCGTTTTTGCACACGGCGAATATTTGACCTCTCGCGTCTTGCATAAAAGGCTTACTTCCTTGATGTAATGCGGGAGAGGCGCTTTTCCCCTTATTCTTAAGCGATTATGAAGAAACGTGTTCCGCAGAACGATTCATAAGCTCAATGACCCCGGCGTCTTCCACTTGCTCGAATCGAAGATAGTGTGCCCCGACAGCGCCCAAAAATTGCTCGGGCGGTTCAAGCACCACTACTTCATCAGCCCCTTCTTCCTTCAGCGTTTGCACGGAATCGGACGGCGCGACGGGCACGGCGACGATTACCTTTTCTGGTTTTTGTATTTTTACGGAGCGGACGGCAAGACGCATCGTAAGGCCCGTGGCAATGCCGTCGTCCACAATGATGACGGTTTTGCCTTTTATCGTAAGCGCTTTTTCTCCCCCACGATACACCAGGCTGCGTCGGCGCGCCTCCGCCTTCTCTCGCCTGATCTCTTCTTTGAGCCACGACGGGTCGACCGAGGCCGTTTCTGTTTCATTCAAAATGGCAGTTCCCTTCTCATCCACTGCTGCGATCGCGTACTCGGGATTGTCGGGATGTCCTACTTTCCGCACTGCAATAATATCAAGCGGAAGCTTAAGACCTCTCGCGACCGCATACCCAGTGACGACGCCGCCACGCGGAAGTGCGAGTACGAGCGCATCCTTCTCCCGATACGGGGCGAGTTTTTCCGCAAGTTGTCTTCCCGATTCTTTTCTATCCGCAAACATAGCTCCGTGGCAGCGCTCCGGCTCGTCAGTGGCGCTTGCTCCTGAGTTGATAATCTTTGCGCTCTCGTTGCGTATGTCCTTGCATTTTGCGCGGGCTGTCGGCCTCCGCACGCGGTTTCTTTGCCTTGCGCACTGGCTGCATCATGGCCTCTTTCACCTTGCCCTCAAGGCGCGGGGGACGCACCAGGCGCGTGAGACGTCTTGCTTCCTTCATCGTTCGTTTTGTGTTCGACCTGATACCTTTCATATGCCTTTTCTACCCAATGTTTGCACGCGGGCGAGCCATTTTTGTTTGCGGGCTTGCGGGACATGCTCCGACGGGCCGAACCACGTGGTTCGCACCCAGAAGCCGGCGAACCAGAGTATACCCCATTTGAGTTGTGCATTGACGTTGCCGGGAAGAAGCCGGACCATCCACGGAGCCGTGCCGCTCGCCATGATGATGCGGGCTGTTTTCCCCTGGAAAAGACGGTGCCAGAAGATGCTGCGATTGCCATCGGGTAATTTCATGTAGCGGAATGCCGAACCGGGGAGCCAAGCGCGATCAAAGAGACCTTTCAGGAGTGCCGGCATGCCCACCCACCACACGGGGTATACGATGACGAAGTGGTCGGCGGCGGTAATGAGTTCTTGGAAGCGCAGGAGGTCGGGCTCAAGCTCTTGTCGCACTCGATAGCCATGATGAAGGACGGGATCGAACCGCATTTCTCCGATATTCAGGCGCGAGACATCGTGACCCGTAGCGCGCGCGACTTCTTCGTATGCATCGGCGAGCGCGCCACATAAACCGCTTTTGTCTGGGTGCCCGAGAAGCACCAGTATCTTCTTGCGGGGCATACGGTATCAATATCCGCCGCTTAGGTTCTTGCCCGCCACTTCACTCTCTTCGTCGTCCTCATCTTCTTCCTCTTCTTCGGCAATATCGGTCTTTGCATATCCCTCGTTGGCGTCGGAAGCGTCATCTTTGCCTTCCGAGCCTGCTCCCGAACGATCTTTCTGCCTGCCAAATGTAAAGGCTCCGAACAAAGATGACGGAGTCGATGCTGACACCGTTCGTCTGGAAAACAAAGTGGGCTCATCTTCGGCGAGAGCCGCGTCCTCATCGAATTCCGCAACGTTCTCGCGCTTGCCTATCTGATGGAGGATGAACGCGCGGACCGTCTTCATGCTGAAATAGAATGCGACAAGGAAGATGATGGCGATGAGCTCCCGCAAAATGAATTGCACCCACGTGCTCGTACTATATTCGGACAATCCCCAGAATGCGTACACGACGAGCCCGACGCCCGCGGCGATCGCATTGGCAAGCAAGAGAGGTTTGTTGTGCGGGTTCACGAGTGCCGCAAGACCCGCCAGTATCAAAGCGGCCAGTATCTCGTACAGCAATTCCGCAGAGAGAGAATCCGCATAGAAGGGCGCGCCAACAACGATGAGAATCGCACCCGCGATAAAAAGTTGGCGCACGATGTCGCCATAGTAGTGCGGCACCCCCGGTCGCACAGTAACACTGCGCGTGTACTCCCCGCCTGTATTGTCCATACGGCATCATTGTGCCCCGTCAGCGTGTTTTGGCAAGAGCAACAATTGCGTCCGAGTTGTCGGCCGGGCGGACTATATTCCGCCGCTCGAAGCCGCAGCGCAGGCAGCGGTGAAGCAGCGTATAGTGCGGCGTCGTACCCTCCACCGCGGAGGGCTTCATCATGCCACCGCAAGGGGCAGCGCGGTCGCCCGGATCCACGTCTACATGCTTGCTCCAGAGACAGTGTGGGCAGTGATTGGTGTATCCGCCTCCGGAAACTGCGATACCGCAGTGTTCGCAAACAAAGTCTTCGATAACTCTCTTGAATGTCATTTTATTGAAACCGACGTCGCCTGCTGCGTAATGATGCTCCCCGCAATGCTCGTGCACCGGAGCGAGAAACTCCAGGAGACGGGCGGAGTCGCGATATCCGTCGGGACCTGTTGCGAACCCTCGTTACCTTGCCCGACGGTGCTCGTGCCGTTGCCCGTGAAAAGAAGTACCTGACAGGGGGCGCTCAAGCTCATGCCGACCGATGACCAGGAGACGACGACAGGATTACCACGAACCACCTGGCGCGGCTGGGCGATGATGCTCGCGATCGGTTGTACCGTCGGCTGTTGTGTTTGCGGAATCGTGGCAGGAGTTTGCACCGGTTGTCCCGAAAGTATCTGCTGCGAAACGGGTTGCTGCACGGGCTGTTGCGGTTGTTGCTGCACGGGCTGCGCTGGCCGCGCAGGGTTTGCGGACGCAGACGCGGTCCGTACGGACGAGTTGTAGCAATTCGAGGGAAACGGTGCCCCCGCGGGAATCGTGTAGATAACTTCCGGTTGCAGGCTTGTTATGCAGTATGTTTGGCCGTTGTAAACGCTGCCCGCCGAAAAATTTTGATTTCCAGCCGTGGAATAGTCCGAGGACGAAAAGAGGCTCCCGAACGGGCTCATGCCGCTCCTGGCGAGGATATCGCTGCCGGGAAATACCGAGCCCTGTGCGACCAGAAGACCGCCGAGGCCCGGGTCGGCGATGCCCGTCGCGACGGCAACTCCCTGACGAAGCGTCCCGTATCGCCCGAGAATACCGTTCACCGCATCTGCGCCAACGGCGCCGGAGTTCAGACAAACCTTATTGCTGCAGAGAGCGCTAAGGGCGGGTCCGTTCAATTGCATACCGAATATAGAGGACGGGTCGCTTGACGTCAGTGCGCGAACTGTCTGCGTCGGCATGAGCTGATACATCATGTGCATCGCCGCCTGTTGGTCATTCGTTGCCGCCTGTATTCCCGGCTCGACCCGCGCGTGATTGGCAACGGCGGCGGCTGTATTGCACAGATGGTCGCCTCGCCCGTCGCCATTGCACGATTGCTGAACATAATTACAAACGCTGGATGATGAGTCGCAATTTTGCGCAAACGCCTGAATACCCTTCGAATATTCATCCTGCGACAAGGCAAAAGAGCCTGCATATGAACGCCCATGTCCCATGCAGTTGGCGCGGCCGCCGCATTCCTGATAGAACGTGGCTATCATGCCGTTCTCGAACTGTTTGCAGTCCTGAATACCGTATGTCTGACAAACTGCCTGCGCCGTCGAACGTATTTGCTCGTTAGCGCTTTGCTGAGGAAGCGGCACGGCCGGTTGCATCTGCGGATCCGTGTCGGGATCCGTAGACACCTGTTGTGGATCGAACCCTGTCGTCTGCTCCCGCGCGTCTAATTCCTTGATAGTTGCCTGCTGTTGCGGAGTGAGAGCGCCCGCATCGTCAAGCGCGGCTGCGAATTCGGAAGGTTTCAATTGTGAGATGTTCGTTTTTACATCCTCATTGAGGGCAAGTTTGTCCGCAAGAGCTTTCACATCATCCGCTTCACAGTCTTTATTGATCTGACAGAGCAAATATTTTTGGGCGTTCTCGGCCGTATTTGGGTCGTCCTTGATGGACGCGACCGTGTCGGGAGACGCATCATTGCCTTTGAAAATATCCGCGAGCTGCTGCCTTCCCGCATCGGTCGACGTATCAATCTTTTTCACCGCTTCGCCGTTGATGCTCGTGAGCGTGTGGTCGGAAAGGTCTCCCGGCGATACCCCAGTCGTGCATTCCGACACTTTCTTGGCAATTTCATCTTCCGGGGAGCATTTCGATATCGGCTCGCACGATTTATTTGCCATGTTGACGATGGTAAGCGTGCCGCATAGATCGATGCATGCAGGGTCCTTAGTATCCTTTGTGCATTTCTTCTCTTCGCACGCATCATAGTTCTCTCCCTGCGTCTCCGTCGTCACCAACTTCCCGTTTTTCATGACGCTATTCCCACTGATACATGGATCCTCGGAGCCGACGAATGGATCAGGAGTTTCTATCTTTGGGTCGGCGGTGGGTGATGTGTTGGCAAGCGCGAATATGGGCGCCAAAAGCGCTAGCAACAAAAAAGCACGGGCGTAGGCTCGCATTGGCTTCATTGTAGCGCTCCATAAATCTCGAGCGATGGGAACGTGTTGAAAACCCCGCGCCGGAGGCATTGTTTATCGCGTCCGACCGGACGAGATAAACAAGAATGGATTAGACAAGAATGGGACTAGAGGAGCACGACGGCGCGGTTGCCCGAGCACTCGAGCACGCCGCTTTCGATGGGAAATTCTTTCGGGGCATCGCCGGACGTGCGCACCGTCATGGTTCCCGCTTTCAGAGTCGCCACAAGCGGCTCGTGGTGCGGCAAGATGGTTATCTCCCCTGCTGTGGTCGGAAGAGTCACGGACACAGCGGCACCGTCGAAGCGCGTCTCTCCGACGCTCGCTATGGTGAGATGAAAGGTGTTAGCCATAGCAAATTTTCAATTCTCAATTTCCAATTTTCAATCAATGACCAATGAATTAATTTTCAAATTGGATCATTGAAAATTCACTGAAAATTGATACTTGTAAAATTGAAAATTATGATTGCACTTCTGCAATCGACCCTTTCATATAAAAAGCCTGCTCATTCTGCGCGTCGTGCTTGCCCTCGAGGATTTCCGCGAAGCTGCGCACCGTATCCGCAAGTGAGACGTATTTGCCCTTAGCTCCTGTAAACGTTTCGGCGACCGCAAACGGCTGCGAGAGGAAGCGCTGGATTTTGCGCGCGCGGTAGACGAGTTTTTTGTCCTCGTCGGAAAGTTCTTCGATACCGAGAATCGCGATGATGTCTTGGAGGTCTTTGTAGCGTTGCAAGACGCGGCGGGTTTCGTTGGCGACGCGGTAGTGCTCTTCGCCGACTATCTCGGGCGTAAGCGCGGTCGAGCCGGAGTCGAGCGGGTCGATGGCGGGGTAGATTCCCAACGATGCAAGCTGGCGCGAGAGAACGACGGTTGAATCGAGGTGCGAGAAGGTCGTCGCGGGCGCCGGATCCGTGAGGTCGTCGGCGGGTACGTAGATGGCCTGTACCGAGGTAATGGACCCTTCGGTCGTCGAGGTGATACGCTCTTGCAAAAGTCCCATTTCCTCCGCGAGTGTCGGCTGGTAGCCCACCGCCGACGGCACGCGGCCGAGGAGCGACGAGACTTCGGAGCCGGCCTGCACGAAACGGAATACGTTGTCCATAAAAAAGAGTACGTCCTTGCCGCCCGCGTCGCGGAACTCTTCGGCCATCGTGAGGCCGGAGAGCGCGACGCGCGCGCGGGCACCCGGCACTTCGTTCATCTGCCCGAATACGAGCGCGGTCTTTTCCAAGACGCCGGAGTCTTTCATTTCGTGATAGAGGTCGTTGCCCTCGCGGACGCGCTCGCCGACGCCGGCGAACACCGAATAGCCGCCGTGCTCCGATGCGACGTTGTGAATGAGCTCCTGAATCAAGACCGTCTTCCCCACTCCTGCGCCGCCGAAAAGACCGACTTTGCCGCCCTTGATGAAGGGTGCGAGAAGATCGACCGCCTTGATGCCGGTCTCGAAAAGTTCCGCTTTGGTCGACTGGCGCGTGAAGGCCGGAGGGTCACGATGGATGGGCAGACGTTTTGAACCTTTCGGCACATCCGCGATGCCGTCGATGGGGTCGCCAACGACGTTGAACATCCTGCCGAGCGCAATTTCTCCCACCGGCACCGATATCGGCGCGCCCGTGTCGGAAACTTCGCCGCCGCGCGCGAGCCCCGCGGTGTCTTGCATCGCGATGCAGCGTGCGCGGTTCAATCCTAGATGTTGCACAACTTCCAGCGTTATGAGACCTTGCCTGCCCTCCGAAGCCTTGGCGGAGGACGGGTGTTTCAAGTGGAGCGCGTTCTTGATGGAGGGCAATCCTTCGTCGAAGCGCACGTCGACGACCGGTCCGATTATCTGCGTGATGATTCCTTTGGCCATAGAATGAGGAAGATAATAAACGATAAATAAGAAATAGACTAGGGTCTGCTCACCGCATTGCTTCTATACCACTTGTAATCTCGGACACTTCGCGCGTGATGGCGGCTTGGCGGACTTTGTTGAAGGTGCGCGTGAGGCCTTTTGCCATATCACGCGCCTTGTCGGTCGCGCTCTTCATGGCGACCATGCGGGCGGAGTGTTCCGACGCTTTGGATTCGAGCAGAGCATGGAATACGGCGACGTTGAGGAGCTTAGGCAAAAGAGCGTCGAGCACGCTGTCGGGATCTGGCTCAATGGTATACGCAGCGGGTTTCGTTTCCTCCTTGTCAGCGGGTGAAGGAGCATATTTGCCGCGCGCCGGGCGGATGTTCGCGATTATTTCCCTCATCGTCTCGGGCCGTATGGGGACTATCTGCCGCACCGTCGGATGCTGCTCAAATGTAGAGATGAAATTTTGGTATGCGACAAGGACGCTTGCGACATCCGTACGGCCGAGGATATTTCGAGTGAGTTCCGACATTTCAGTCTCTGAAATACCGTCACTCACGTTGGTGTAAGTGGTCACGACGTTGTACCCACGCGTTGCAAAATATTCTCCGCCTTTGCGGCCGAAGGCGTAGACGACGACGTCCTGTGTCCCCAGGTTACGCTCGCGCAGTTCGGTCTCGAGTTTGCGGATGACACCGCTGTTGAGTGCCCCTGCCAGCCCCTTGTCGCTCGTCACGACAATGAGTGCGGTCTTCCCTACTCGCTCTTGCATAAGCGGGTGACGCGCAATTTCGGCAGTACCGGAGAGGCGTTCGAGCACGGAAAGCGCGGCGGCGGCATACGCGCGACCGTTAAGCGCGCGCTCTTGCCCCTTGCGCATCTTCACCGCAGAGACTGCTTCCATGGCATGGGTTACCGTGCCCGTTTTCCTGTAGGAAAGAATTTTCGTCTTAATTAATTTGAGATTGGCCATAGCAGCTTACAATTTTCAATTTACAATTCTCAATTTTCAATCAATTCTCAATGTATTAATTTGAAAATTGGAAATTGATAATTGGAAATTCTTGCTCATTGCGAAAACATTTCGCTGTGAGCAAGTCTAAACTCTTCCATCGCTTTGTTCAATTCTTTTTTATCGTCCTCCGAGAGTTGACCGCTCTTGCGGATAGCCGCGAGCGTCTTTGCGTACTGGCCGTCGAGGAAGTCCATGAGGAGTCCTTCGACTTCAGTGACCTTGCCTACCGGCACATCGAGGAAAAACGCGTGGCTAGCTGCATACAAGGCAGCCACCTGACGCTCGAGCGGGATTGGAGCGCCATTTTTCTGCTTCAAGACTTCCACCATGCGGCGGCCGGATTCGATGCGGTCCGCGGTCGCCTTGTCGAGGTCGGACGCGAATTGCATGAACGCTTCGAGCTCGCGGAATTGCGCGAGCTCCAGCTTGATGCCGCCCGCCACCGCTTTCATCGCCTTGGTCTGCGCGGCAGAACCCACGCGGGAGACCGAAATACCGACGTCAATCGCGGGGCGGATGCCTTTGTTGAAAAGGTCGGTCACGAGGAACATCTGCCCGTCGGTGATGGAAATGACGTTGGTCGGAATGTAGCCGGAGACGTCGCCTTCCTGCGTCTCGATGATGGGAAGCGCCGTGATAGAGCCGCCACCTTTCTCCTCGCTCAAGCGGCACGCACGCTCAAGAAGTCGTGAGTGCAAATAGAAGACGTCGCCCGGATATGCTTCGCGGCCGGGCGGACGCCGCAAGAGAAGCGAGAGTTGGCGGTACGCGGTCGCCTGCTTCGAGAGGTCGTCGTAGACGATGAGGACATCTTTGCCCTTGTCCATGAAGTATTCGCCGATAGCAACGCCGGAAAACGGTGCGAGGTATTGGAGCGCGGCCGGAGCCGACGCGGGAGCGTCAACGATGATGGTGTAGTCCATCGCCCCTTGTTCGCGGAGCTGTTGCGCGATGCGCGCGGTCTTCGATTCCTTCTGCCCGATGGCGACGTAGATGCAGATGGGGCGCGTCTCTTCCGGCTCGTATTTTTGGTTGATGATGGCGTCGATGGCGACGGTCGTTTTGCCGGTACCGCGGTCGCCGATGATGAGCTCACGCTGACCGCGGCCAATGGGTATCATCGCGTCGATGGCCTTGGTACCAGTCGCAAGCGGCACCGATACCCCCTTGCGGTAAATGACGCCTGCCGCCTGTCGCTCTACCGGCATGAGCGTGGTCTTCTTGAAAGGTCCTTTGCCGTCTTGTGGTTCGCCCAAGGCATTGACCACGCGACCGAGCAACTCCTCGCTCGATGGCACTGAAAGTATTTTGCCGGTCGATTTGACCGTCATGCCTTCGCTTACGCGCGCAGTATCGCCCAAAATAGTCGCACGCACGCCGTCTTCTTCGAGGTTCAAAATGAGACCGTAGAGCTCGGCCTCTGCACTCATCGCGTCGGCGAGCTTCTTTCCCTTTCCTTCTTCAAACATGACGATCTCGCTCAATACCGCTTTCGAAAGACCGTCGATAGCCACGACGCCGTCGCCGACCGCGGTCACGCGCCCCACGTGTTCACTTTCCGCCGCAGGAGCGAACTTCTCTATCTCTTTCAGTATCTTCTCTACGGTCGTTGAATCCATATAAATAGCTAGTGATTAAGAATTTGTAGCCCTGGCGTAGAGCGAAAGCAAGTATTTTTTGTAGCTCGCGTCAATAAGGTGTTCGCGGCCTTCCAAGCGCCACCCGCCTGTCTGCGTCTCATCGATGCGGGTCGTAAGGTCTTTCGCGGATGCACCCATCTCGTCAAGGAATTTCTTGGCCTCTTTGTGCGCGGCATGCGAGTCTTTTTCACGTGCGAGCGTTAGCACAAGCCCACTCTTTTGCATTTCACGCTGCGCGATGTGCGAGAAGGCACGCGCGATGCGCGACATGAGCCCTTCCCTGCCCTCGGCGATGAGCCGTTCGCGGACTGCAGTTACGGCCTTTTTCGGCTCCATGCCGCCTTCGACCATCTTGAAAAGCGCTTGTGCGTAGACTTGTTCCATATGATGATTACGCCGATTTTTCTCGGAGGATCTTCTCCGCCGCGAGCATCGCCGCGCGTGCTATCTCCCGCTGGCTTTCCTGGAGCGCCTGCCGTTTGGCCTCCTCCGCGCGGGCCGCGGCGTCCTTCAGGACCGCGTCCGCCTGCGCTTGCGCTGCTTTGACTATCTCGCTTCCGCGCTCGTCCGCGCGCGTGCGCGCCGAAGCAACGATGCCTTCGGCCTCGCGCGCAGCTTCTCCCGTGATCTGGTCGCCCTCTTGCTTTGCATCCGCAAGACGTCGCGCCGCCTCTTCGGCGGTGCGCACGCCTTCCGCGATCTTCTTTTGCCGCTCGTCTATCATCTTCATGACCGGCTTGTAGAGGAAATACGTGAGCACGAAAAGAAGCAGGCCGAAATTGATAGCCTGCACGAGAAGCAGTTGCCAATTGACACCGAAAGCTTCAAATAAGGCACTCATAGGGAAAGGGGGTGGTACGCGGTGATTGTTTTTGGATGCGATTCGAGGCGTCGGAGAAAAATGGAGCGAGGCATACGAAATGTATGACGAGCGACATTTTTCGAACGACAACGATGAAGCGCGCCAAAAACAAGCGGCGCTAGGTGAATTTGATGATGAATCCGATAACCAGCGCAAAAATCGCGAGCGCGTCCGTGACCGCGATGCCGATGAACATCGTCGCCTGGATCTTCCCTGCCGCTTCCGGATTGCGTCCGATAGCTTCGAGCGCGCGTCCGACCAAAAGCCCGAGGCCTACGCCCGGTCCTATCATACCGAGGCCCACGGCGAGTGCCATGCCCAAGGTCTTTGCCACTTCTATATCCATGATGATTTTCTAATGAATAATGATTAATGCCGACGCACCGATAATACCATACTTACCTGCGAGCGCTCAATGCGGCTCCGTAACCGCCAGCTTGATGAAAAAGAGGGTGAGAAGCGCGAAGACAGCGGCTTGTAGGGTGCCGATGAAAAGTTCGAACATCATCAAGGGCACTGGCAAGAGGTACGGCACGAAGTATACCGCTACCAAGAGGACGACCTCGCCCGCGAGCACGTTGCCGAAAAGCCGGAACGAGAGCGAGACCACGCGCACCAGTTCGCCGATGAACTCGACGATGCCGATGGCAAAACTCAAAGGGCTCCGGAGGTCGAGGAATTTCTTCCCGTACTTTATGGCGCCGATGGTGAGAATGCCTGTTATCTCGACCACGAAGAACGAGATGATGGCGAGCATGAGTGGCACATTGAGGTCGGTATTTACGCTCCGGAAGAGCGGAATGAACTCTGTACCATGAAAGAAGCCGAGGCTTCCGATACCGGGAATAAATTCAAGTACGTTCGACGCGAAGACGAACAAAAATATCGTCATGAGGAGCGGAAAAAAGCGGACGGCCATTTCCTTGCTCTCAAGGGTTTCGGCGATGTAATCAAAGACCGACGAGAACATGCTCTCGAGCACCGTCTGGAATTTGCCCGGTACCATCCGCAGCTTGTTGCGGAACACGACGGCTACCACGACAAGGAGCGCGACGATTATCCAGCTCGTGAGAAGCGTGTTGGTAATGGGAATCCCGAGGAATTGTCCGACCTGCTCGGCCGAAATAGCTACATGGATGCCCTGTTCCATGCGCAGGATTCTAACATAAAAACGAGCAGCGGCACGCACATTTACCGTGTCTCGCAGGCCGACGGGCCGAGAGGCAGCGCTGCCGCAGCAGCGGCAGACAGCGACGGTAAATGCGCGTGCCGAGCGAGGCCAACTCTATTGGATCACGGTCGCTTTGGGCGGGATAAGAGCGGTGTTGATGATGTAGACGACACCGTTGCTGCCCTTGTACTGCGTGGTAATGATGGCACTACCGACCATCGGAATGTTGTTCACGTTGCTGAAGTTGAGCGCGTCTTTCGAGAGCGCGGTAATGACTCCCGAGACTTGGGCATCGACATCAATGGCCCTGCCGGCAACGATGTAGTACTCCACGAAGCGCTTCTTCTGGGCGGCGCTCAAGCTGCTGAACGTGCCCGCCGGAAGCTTCGCTATAGCCGCGTCGGTCGGCACGAAGATCGTGTACGGACCCTTTCCACTCACTTCTGCCGCGACACCCGTCGAAGCGAGCCACGAGGCGAAGGTCGAAGCGCCCGAAATGCTTGCTGCGATAGAGGCAACGTCGGAGGAAGAACGGTCCACGGTAGACACCGAACTGTTTCCGCTTCCCGTACCGGTCGTGTTTGTACTCGGCGAGGCCGTTGCCCCTTGATAGGCGGGAGCCGCCAGATTACTCGAAGAGAACCACCACAGCCCAAGCAGCACAAGTACAGCGAGCCCGATGCCGCCGAGCCATATACCTTTGTTTTCAGTCATAAAAACTATGTTTTTAATTTTCTAATATCGCCACTACAGGTGATATGACGAACGACCCTCCATGATATTTCATGAAGTGCTTCGTTCGCGGGTTATACAAGGCTCTCTACCGCGGCAACGCCGGTGGAAGTAGCGCCTGATTGATGACGTAGATAACTCCGTTGCCGACCGTGTGGGTCGCCGTAATGCGAGAGCTGTTGACGAGTGATACCGAGCCTGCGTTGCTGCTCTGGAAATTGAGCGGGTCGCCCGAGAGCGCGGTGACCGTCCCTGAAATAACGGCGTCCGCATTCACCGACCTGCCCGTAATCACGTGGTACTCGACGAAACGCTTCAGCTCTCCGCTCGTCATGCCCGAGAGCGTGCCCGACGGCAAGAGCTTCATCGCCGCGTCCGTCGGAAGGAAGAGCGCGTACGGACCTTTGCCCGATATCGTCGAGGAGACGCCCGTTTGCACGAGCAACTTATTGAACATGCTCGCCTCCGTAAGGGTAGAAGCGCGCCCTACAACGGTGTTCGGAACGGCTTTTTTCGTACCGTTCGCGGTCTTGCCGTTCGTCTGCTGACCCTGCGACGTGGAGAGCGTATCGGAGACTACGTCCGGTGCCTGACCCGCTCCGGGTGCCGTCTGCGACAACCAGAAGACGAGCGCGACGACGATGGCGATGCCGAAAAGCCACTGCAGCTCGCGGCGGACCTTCTTTTCTCTGCTCATTTTCATATACAAAAAAATTAACCCCCTGCTAACCACTCCCATCAGTCTAGCGCGGCTACCGCTGTTTTCATGAAGTTATGCACAGGAGCGGGATTAGCGGGCTGCCATCCAACTCTTGATGCTAACGGCAACTTTCGCCTCGCCGCCTTTGAAACTGTGCGGAACGCGAGGGACGACGACTATCCGGTGCGGCACGCGAAGATGTTCTTCGAACCACGCCGCGATTTTCTTCGCGGGACGGTCGCCGTATTCATCCTTCTCGGCAAGCAGTACCAAAAGCGGAACTTTCACCGACTTCAACGTTTTTGGATTCTTCTTCGCGTCCCAATACGTAAATATTTCTTCCGGTCCTCTTCCCACATAGAGACTGAGGAACCGCTGCGCGTCGGCTAGCATCTTCGGCGACCATACCGAAGTCGGAAGTAGCTCATGTTTCTTGCCTTGCTGCACAAGCGCCCGCGCTTTCCGAGTTGCCTCTGCCAGTCGTCCATTCCTGTCGGATGCAACTGCGGCGGCGTAATCGCTCATAGGCGCCAAGAGAACAATTCCTTTGACGCCATGGCCTCCTTTGTTCTTGTGAGCCCAATAGGTGGATTTTTGGCATCCGGTCGAATGTCCGGCCAAATATATATCCTTCACTCTCTGTCGGCGAACGAAATTGATGGTACCTCGAATATCATCGGCACAGTCGGTAAACACTTCATGCGCGCCGCCTGCCGCCTTCCGCACATATCCCTTTCGATTCTTGAGTATTCGCGCAACACCATGGACCTGATCGTGTCCCCGATTGTTGAACGCCAGAACGGCAGTTTTCGAATTTACAAGGTGTCCAATGATTTCCAACTTACCGAACATCGTACTCGAAAGGCCATGTATCCAAATAACAACCTTCTTCGGCCTCTTGGGACCAAACCACAATCCGTTCAAAACGAATTTCTTCGGCGTCGTTATTTCGACGACATGGCACGGCACCATACTTACGTCCCCTCTTGCCAGCTTGAGAGATATTTTTTCTGGTCGGCGGTCAGGGTGTCGATAGAGATGCCCATCGAGGCGAGTTTCATCGAGGCGACCGTCTCTTCTATTTTCTCCGGCACGTCGTAGACGGCGGGAGCGAGCTTTTTGCCGGTGGCAAGCCACTCGGTCGCAAGCGCCTGCGTCGCGAAGCTCATATCCATTACCGACGAAGGGTGCCCTTCGGCGGCGGCGAGGTTGACGAGCCGCCCTTCGGCGAGCAGGTATATTTTTTTACCCTTAATCACGTATTCATCCACGTCATCGCGTACGCGAAGGGGTTTTCCGCCCAGCTTCTCCAAGTCCTTGATGCTAACCTCCACGTCGAAATGTCCGGCGTTGCATACGAATACCCCGTCTTTCATTTTCTTGAAATGCTCGCCACGGATGACGTTGATGTCGCCCGTGACCGTGCAGAAGAGGTCGCCGAGCGACGCGGCTTCAGACATCGGCATGACGCGGAAGCCGTCCATCGCCGCTTCGAGCGCCTTTACCGCATCTACCTCGGTGACGATGACGTTGGCACCCATGCCGC
>Ga0209542_10010481_pt1 | contig 16705 bp, 21 predicted proteins | sample RifCSPhighO2_01_FD_184028 | JGI IMG/M metagenome (GOLD analysis project Ga0209542, IMG submission 184028) | Soil microbial communities from Rifle, Colorado - Rifle CSP2_plank highO2_0.1 (SPAdes) (version 2) | ecosystem: Environmental > Terrestrial > Deep subsurface > Rock core/Sediment ...
TATAGCTAACTGATACTTGCAGTGAGCTAGGCTTAGCTCACTGTTTTATATTCATTATTAGTAGAAAAACATTACCGCAATTCATCCACGAGCTAAAGCAGGTAGATTTCTTGCGGGGTCAATTAAAAAATCAGCCGATTAACTTAGTCGAAATTTTTATTTTTTATTAATTTTTTCTTACGATTGGTGTGGGTTGATTGGAAGGAGTTGGGAAATAATTATCTGGGTAAAATCACGATTGGTTGTGAGATAATTAAATGATAAAGCTAATCCGATAAAGCCGCTGGATTTCTTATTAACTAATCCCTTTTAATCGCCAGATTTTTTCTTCTGTTTCATAATCTTATTCTGCTTCTCGATTGAAACTAATTTTGCCCTTGCTTTTTCTGGATTGGATAGCGTCACATTGAGTATACCGAGCATTCTCTGGAGCAGTTCTTCATAGGATTCTCTGGAATGAATCTTCAGCTTGTCAATTCTTTCTTTTGTTTTTTTATTCAGTTTTATCGTCGTTATCTCTTCCTTTGCCATGAAGTATAACAAGGTATACCTTTTATAACACTTTCTGTGAATTTTCACTACCTACTTGTAACTATAAAATTAATCGTTTATGTTATCACCATAAAGTTTATAAAGAAGTTTTAGGGGATAATATTAACTAAATTTAAAATGTACAACAAAATGACATCAAAGACCCTAATGGGTTTGTTTGTTAGCGTGTTTTGTTTAGCTTTTCTAGCTGCAAGCGCGAGCGCATTTGGAAGCATCACTGATGTAGAAATCAATGGTGTTGATGCACTTGACGGAAGCGTAACTCTGGCAGACTTTGCCGGAAACAGAGTTCCTGTGCTTGTTGTTTTTGAAGCTACAGATAACGCAACAGATGTTAGAGTGAAAGCATGGGTTGCTGGCGAAAGGGAAAACATCGTTACATCAGAGAGATTTGATGTGATTGAAGGACGAACATACAGCAGAGTTGTTTTCTTTGACTTGCCATTTGACTTTGACGAACTAGACGAATCAAGAAGCCTTGAACTAGTCGTAGAAAGCAAGAATGACGGCACAGCAGATGAAGTTTCAATTGACTTCACTGTTCAAAGAGAATCATACCTCCTTGAAATTTTGGCTATAGATATGCAGCCAACAGTCAAGGCAGGCGATTCCCTCGTTCTGGACGTAGTCGTAAAGAACAGAGGAAGACACGAGTCTGATGACGCCTTCTTGAGAGTAAGAGTTCCTGAGCTTGGCTTAGAAACAACAACTTACTTTGGAGACTTGTCCCCGACTGACCAGAGCGACCCAGACAAAGACGACGCTGTTGAAAGAAGAACTTACTTGAAGATTCCTTCAACAACACAAGCTGGTCTTTTCACAGTGCAGATTGAGGCATTCAACGATGACTCATTCGCATCTGCTGAGAGAAGAGTTTTAGTCGTCAGTGCTGGCACAGACACAAGTGTTGTCTCCGCATCTAATAGCAAGACATTTGCTGTTGGAGAAGAAGTTACATATACAATGAGTATTGTTAACAGAGGGGACAGCGTTGGAATCTACAAGCTGACTGTGAACGCGCCGGAAGCATTGAATGTTGACGTGAGTGAACCTGTTGTGGTTGTTCCTGCTGGTTCAAGCAGAACAGTTCAACTTAACGTAATTGCTTCAGACGACGGAAAGCACAGCTTTAGCGTAGACATTGAGTCTGACTCTGAATCTGTTACAGGTGAATCATTTACAGCTAATGTAGAAGAAAGTGGATTTAGCGGTACAGGAACTGGCATAAGAGCAAACACAACTGTTTTGCTTACTGTCATCCTTGCTATAATCTTCATCGTTCTACTGGTTGTATTGATTGTCCTATTGACAAGAAGCCCTGAGAAATCAGAAGAAGCAAGCGAAAGCTACTACTAAACTTAATTTATTTTTTATTTTATTTTTTATTAAGTTTGGTTTTATACTCATGAGAGGAGATAAATGTAGAGAGATAAGAAAATGAATAGAACAACTAAATATACGGTAACTGGAATGGGGGTTGGTCTTAGTATAATGGGCAGCAGTATAGCCTATAAACTTCTTGCGAGAATGGACATTCCGGCAAAACCTGCGATAGTGCGAAGATTTGATGACGCCAATATTACATTAGCGAGATTAAAGGAAATGAGAGAAGAACTTCCATATGTTACCGAGGATTTGACGCGGGACTTTCCAGATGTTTTCTCTCGTGATAGAATCACAAATCTTGAGTCTGCCACTGAAAGAGTTAGGGGTGAGATTAATAAAATGCAGGGGCTTCCTGAAATTACCGATTATCAAGAAGGTGTTAAAAAAATTGAGAATCATAATAGAAAAGTAGATTATATATTTAATGCTGGATATTTTAGTGGTTTAATTGTCCTTGCAGCGAGTATGACAACTGAATTGAGAAATCGCAGGAAAGAAAGAATGAAAAAGTGAGCGGCAATTAATTAGCAAGTAAAATGAAAATAATAATATTTAATTTTAAAAATGAAAGGAGGGTTACTTAGAAATGAAAGGAAAAGATTTAGCTGGACTAGTTGGAGGAATTACCGCAACAGTTGGTGTAATAGCTTTGGCAATGTGGGGCTTGCCTCAATATGGAGTTTACCGAAAGGAACTTGCAGGCAAGGCTGAACTTCAGCAGGCAGATTGGAACAGACAGATTGCTATAAGAGAGGCAGAAGCCCGACTTGAAGCGGAGATGCTAAACGCCAAGTCTGAAGTAGCGAGAGCAAAAGGTATGGCAGAGGCTAACAAGATTGTCGGAGACAGTCTTCAAGGCAAGGAAGAATATCTTAGGTATCTTTGGATACAAAAGCTTGGGGAGAATAACCAGGATGTTATATACATACCAACAGAAGCAGGCATACCAATTTTGGAAGCTACGAGGAGTTGGGAATACAAACCAAAAGCACCTGCTGTCAAATAATTTTTCTTATTTTTTAAAAGAGGATTCTTTTTTTATAACTGCTTGTGTTATATTTTAGAACAATTAACTTTTTATTCATAAACTAACACAAAACAAAATGAACGACAAACAGCTAAACAGATTAAGTGACGACTGTAAGGCATCTGCTGAGAGTGTCTGGGAGATGATTCGCTATGGACTTGAGACAAAGTCGAGCGACGGCAAGAGGATAATTGATGACAGACATTTTGTAGGATTTGTTAAGGGGGTTGTTTCTTGTCAATTAAGAGAGATTTATTTCAGAGGATATGCTGATGGACTTACTGAAAGAGAAAAGTCTGGATATGGATTGGAGAATGTTCATGGAGATGGAATATAATCCTCTGCGACAATTAAGTTTTTAATCTGTTATTATCAAGAAATAAGATGGTAAACATAAGAGACTGGAGAGAATACAGAGTGGATTCGTTTAGTTTAGAATATACACTTATTGAGCCAAAAAATAAAAGGCAAATTCAAATAACTGCGGACGAGCTTGGAAGAACGAGAGTGATTCTGCTGAATAAATACCAAGACCATTTTAAAGAGGGATATGACAGCGTTACGGTTTACTCAATCAGAGATGAAATTTTCATATTTGACGTGAAAGACAACAAAAGGGCTGGAGTGAATTATGTTATAAGAATATTTGGAGATAACGATAAAAAAGGCAAAGAAAAAGTCGAAAGGGTTGCCAGAAAACTTGGATTAAAGACAACTGTTCCTGAAGATAAATCAAAATAAGTGAGAAATTAGATTCATAGCACAAGACATAAATGTTTACCCACCACAAAAACATAATTAACATAAACTCGAGATAATTTTATATTACCAAAGGTGTTTTTAATTAATCTGAATTGGCTGAAGATTAGATAAAGAATATTGGTTAAAATTTAATGTCTTTTATTTTACGTTAATTATTTGTTCTGGGAATATCTGCGTCTTGTGCTATAACTGTCAAATAACAGCAACAGAATTTTTATATACCTCTGTTATTACTTGATAAAATGGCTCACGTGAAAAAGATGGTTTTGCAGGGATTCAAATCGTTTGCAAAAAGGACAGAAATAATTTTTGATGACGGGATAAATACAATTGTGGGGCCGAACGGCTCAGGAAAATCGAACATCACAGATGCTCTCTGTTTTGTTCTTGGGAGATTGAGCATTAAATCAATGAGGGCTGCGAAAGCTGGGAACATGATTTTCATGGGAAGCAAGTTTGTGAAACCGGCGAAGGAAGCGTCTGTTGAGATTGTGTTTGACAACAATGACAGGGCGTTTAGCATGGACAATGACGAGATTATAATAAAGAGGGCGGTAAGGAGAAACGGACAAAGCATTTACAAGATAAATGACGAGACAAAGACGAGGAGCGAAATAATTGAACTGCTTGCGCACGCTGGAATTGATCCTTATGGATTTAATCTGGTTTTGCAGGGAGAGATTCAGTCGGTTGTCAGAATGCATGGGGAAGAAAGGAGGAAGATTATTGAAGAGGTTGCGGGAATTTCTATTTATGAAAGCAGGAAAGAGAAGGCGACTAGGGAGATGGAGAAAACGGAAGAGAGATTGAAAGAAATTTCCACGGTTTTGAGAGAGAGGACTTCTTTTCTTAACCAGCTTGAAAAAGAAAAGGCGCAGGCGCAGAAGCACAATGAACTTAAGCTCACCGGGAAAAGATTAAGGGCTTCAATACTAAAGAGAAAACTTGATGATAAGAATAAGGATGCTGAGAGCATTCTGAAATCAATTGAAGAAAAGACGAAAGTTAGAGACAAGGAAAGAGCGAGGGCTGAGAAAGTTCAGCTGGAAATTGATAGGTTCGCGGAGAGGATTAACCAGATTAGCAAGACAGTTCAGAAAGCGACTGGGGTTGAGCAGGGGAAATTGAGGGAAGAGATTACTTTGCTGAAGACAGAGCTTGAGGGATTGAAAGTCCGGAAAGAGCATCATGAAAGCAGAAGGGAAGAAACAGAAAGGAGAATTGGAGAGATGGAAAAGCAGATTCCTGAAATGGAAAATGAAATCAGGAACTTGAGGAATGAAAAGCCGGGGCTAGCGCGCAAGGCTAATGAATTGAAGAAGAAGAAAGACGAACTGGCTGAGCTTGAAAAAGAGAGGAAGAAGGCACTGACTGTCAAGTCTGAATTGAATAATCTAAAAGAAAGAATTAATGACAAGCAAAAGCAGCTGACGAGAAGCGTGACTGAGTCTGAAGGGATTGTAAAACAGATTGAGGAAATTTCAGAGAGCTGGGAATTTGCAAACGCTGAAGACTGTCTGAAAGCTTTAGAGAAATTGAGGGAGAAAATTTCTGAGGGGAAGAACGAATTAAACGAGATAAACGAGATTGAATCAGGATGCGGGAAAGAAATCAGCGTTGCTGAGGCAGAGATAAAGAGAAGCGAGGAGATTAAGGGAAAAGTTGAGAAGATAGACACCTGCCCGTTGTGCCAGAGCAAAATGACAGAGAGTCATGTAAGGCATGTTTTCAAAGACTGCGACGACAACATTGAAATTGCGAAGAAGAAACTTGAAAGTGCGAGCCAAAAACTTGAGAGTTTCAGGAAGGAGAGAATTAACCTTAGCAAAGGAGTCAATGAGATGGAAAAGAAGGTTTATAGTCATGAGAAAGAAATTATCGGACAGAAAAACGCTGACGAGAAAAGGGAGCGTCTTAGGAAACTTGTTGAGGGTGAGAAAGAACTCAGGAAAGAAATAAAGGAGCTTGACGTTCGAAGGGCTGGGCTTGAAGGAAAAGGAGATGAGCTTGGGAAGATTGAAGAGAAATACGAAAACAAAATACTTGAGATTGAGGAGATTTCGTCGAGGACAGAGGAAGATTTGGATACGACTTTGCTGTATAAGTCGCGCGAACTTGAGAAGATTAAAGGAATTGTTGACAGAAGCAGAGAAGATTTTAAGGATATTAATGAGCAGATTGAAGAGCTTTCGCGCGAGATTGACGAGAGGGAAGAAAGATTGAGTGAGTTTGAGGCGAAGGAAGAGGAATTGGAGAGGAGATTTGAGAAATTGTACAAGGAGAGAGAGGAGACGCAAAGGAAAGTTCAGGAAGAGAATGTCAATCTTATGAATCTGCAGAACGAAACGAGGCAGATTGAGGAGCAGATTAATTACCTGAGGATTGGGAAGGCGAAAATTGACGGGGAGAAAGAGAATTTTGAGATTGACATGGAAGGCTACCGGGGAATTGAGATAATTGCAGGCACACTAAATGTTTTGGAAGAGAGACTTGAGAAAACCCAGACAGCTCTTGAAGAAATTGGCTCTATTAACATGAGGGCTTTGGAAGTTTACGAGGAAGTTAAGAAAGAATATGACGTTGTCAAAGAGAAGGTTGATACACTGAGCAAAGAGAAGGAAGAGGTTTTTAAAATAATTGAGGAAATTGACAAGAGAAAATACAAGACGTTCATGAAAACTTTCAAGGCGATTAATGATTTGTTCTCGCGGAACTTTTCAAAGCTTTATGTCAAGGGAACTGCTTATCTGGAAGTTGAGAACAAAGATGATATTTTTGCTGGCGGGGTTGATATTGTTGTTAAGATGGCGAAGGGGAAATATTTTGACGTTAATTCTTTGTCTGGCGGGGAGAAGACGCTGGTTGCTCTTGCGCTGCTTTTTGCTATACAAGAGTATCGTCCTTACCAGTTTTATGTTTTGGATGAGATTGATGCGGCTTTAGATAAAAGAAACTCGGAGAGGCTGGCTGCGTTATTGAATCAGTATATGAAGTCTGGGCAGTATATCGTTATTACGCACAATGACGCGATTATTTTGAATTCGCAGTTATTGTATGGGGTTTCGATGCATGAGGGGGTTTCTAAGATAATTAGTTTGCAGTTGGAGAATGAGGGGAAGTGAATATTATAATTGACTAATCCAAATTAATTGAAAATACCTTCGGTAATATAAAATCGTATCGAATTTATGTTAATTATGTTTTTATGCTGGGTAAACATTTATGTCTTGTGTTATAATGGTAGTTTCTTTCCATTACCCTTCTGTCTTCCAAATGAGCTTCAAGAGGAACCTGCACAGGTTCGTCAGTATGTCTGTAAAGAACACGAAGGTCAAAAGCGCTTCTTCCGTCCTGAGTTTGCGGAACTTCAATAAGTCCCTGGACAACATAAATTCCGCCAGGTGTTCTTATGAATTTTAATTCCTGTGACTTGGGTCTGCCATATGAGAGGTCAAAGTAAGACATTCCGATTATTCCTTCTTTGCCCAAGTCTTCTTCTAAAGTTGGGCCGTAACTTCTTCCAGTTAATGCTTCAAGTTCTCTTAGGCTTAAAGAATATCCAAGTTCAGCGGTTAAACCTCTTTGATCAGGCTGATTGAAAATTCTTGTTGATTTTAAGTCTTTGTAGATTTCTTCTTTTACTAGTAGTTTTTCAAATCTTCTTGGCTTGTCTTCATGTTTCAGCTTGTCTTCATGTTTCAGCTTGTCTTCATGTTTCAGCTTGTCTTCATGTTTCATTGTGCTTCTCCTTCAAACAATTTATTTTCTCTCATGAGTTTTCTAAAAAGTTTAGCTATATAAACTTTTCTGTAGTCGTAACCGATGAGTAATTATTAAATAAGCCATAAAATATAAAAACTATAAGTATTATAATAATTATATGAAAACAACAATCGCAATTGAGCAGGAATTGAAAGAAAAGATAATGGAATTTGGGAGTAAGGGTGAAACATACTCGCAGATACTTAGGAGACTGCTTGAAAGTGCTAGAAAAAGACAACTTCACGATTTACTTATGAGCGAAGAAAATACTATACCTATAGAAGAAGCATTGTCAGAAGCCAAAAAAAGATGGCGAAAGTAATTATAACAGAATCTTTAAATCAAGAAATAAATAAAATTTTCAAAGGAGAATCGGTTGAGGTTTTTGAATTAATTTATTCCCTAAAAGAAAATCCAAAAAAAGGCAAGGCTATTGGGCAGGTCGGAGGAATTTTAATCAAAGAGTTAAAATACAAATCTTTTAGATTTTATTTTATAATAGATGGATTTAAATTAAAGGTTCTTGGTAATGAAGAGCTTGGTGATTTGATAATTAAATTTGTTAAGATGTCTGACAAGAAAAGCCAACAGAGGGTAATCGATGAGATTAAGAAAATTTTGAGAACATTGGGAGAAGAAGGATTTAGATAATTTTTTATACCTGCATTTTCGTCTTGAGGAATGGCATTTTACAATTACGCTGAAGCGCTTAGGAACGCAGAGGTTATCTCAAGAGGAATAGCAAGGGCTATGAAAAGTGCTGACGGAAGGGAAGCGGTTAGGGCTAATTTTGGCTATGAATGGCATGGGATAATGAGCGAAGATTGTTTTGGCGGGAGAGAACTTGATAAGTGGCCGTTTAGAGGCGAGATTATTGCTGATAATAATGCAACGAGAAGAGTTAAATGTGTGTTTATTGATTACGAGACGAGTGATGAAGCCGAGGATTTAATCAGGAAGTCTGTAGTTATGCATAACGCTGACGGGCAGGCCTTTGGAATGGTGAGAAGATTTAATGAGGGTGTTGGGAAACTTGTTGAGCCGGCAAAAATGCCTAACTGCTATAGAAAAAGAAGTAAGTCTTTGCCAATTACAAAGAAATAATTAATATAAATTCGATACGACTTCTGTATTACCGAAGGTGTTTTGCATAAATTAAAAGAATATTAAAATTTAATTTTTTGTTATAAAAGTTTTGGGATAAAAGGAGATTAGAGTTAATGGTAGATTCGAGCTAAGCTGGGTGAAATTAACGACTGACTCAGAGTTTCAACTGAACTTGCAATTTCACAAAACTTAAAAACTATGTGTAATTTGTCTTTTCATGTATGACACTTTGCCTGAACTTAAAAAAGAGCATGCAAAAATGAGGAAGATTTTTCGGCAAATCAACAGAATGCTTAGTGACGGGACTGCGAATATGTTTATCGTTAACAAATTCAACAGGCTTGGAAGTTTATGGAACAAGCATGAACAGAAAGAAGAGAGATTTTTTGAGTCTCTTGGCGTCAGCAAAAAGAATGAACAGCCGTTTTACAAGATGTATATCGACGAACACAGGGAACTGAAGGGGCATTGGCTTGTTTTGGAAGAGTGCCTTAATTCAGGAGACGAGCTTAAGATGAGGATTGCGATTGAGACTGATGGAATGATGCTGATTGACAAGCTTAAGAAACATATGGATGAAGAAGATAAGTTTTTTGAGAAAGTCGAGAAGAAGTATGCTAAGGTTATTGAAGTGAAGTCTTCTTGATTAGTGAAAAATAATCAAAGTGAATTCGATAAGCCTTAGAACAAGACACAAATAATTATAGCACAGGACGTAAATGTTTGCCCATCACAAAAACATAATTAACATAGACTCGATACGAATTTATATCACCGATGGTATTTTAAACTAATTTGGATTGACTGCAGCGTAGGTGGTGAATGCTGGTTAATATTTAATGTCTTTTATTATAATGTAAACTCGATACGATTGTGATATTATCGATGATGCTGTTTAATAATTATAGCACAAGACAAAAATAATTAATGTAAATTCGATACGACTTCTGTATTACCGAGGGTTTTTCAATAATCTAAATTATTATAGACTCGAACTGTTTTATATTACCGAAGGTATTTTTTTAGTTATAATTGAGGACGCTATATCCTTATTAATTTGGGTACAATCGATAATGTACAATCGGATTTTTTGATTATTGTTAATCTTCTAATATCTTGAAAATTTCTTCAAGTGAGATTTCTAATACTGAGGCGGGCATTTTTATTCCCCATTGCCTTAGCGTTTCAGGATGAACTTCTCCGAGATAGCCAACTGGAAGTTCGTTGATTTTTATCTCGGCTGTTCTGCCTTCGATTAAATCTGGATGAATTGATTCTTCAAGAGAGTAAGAGACGCCGAGGATTCTTGTAAGATAATCAAGTATTTGTTTTAATTCCGTAAAGTTTGCAGGTGATGAAATGACTAACAAGTTTGTTGTTTCTTTGATTCCTGTTTCTTCATCTTTGTCAGGAGAGAACACGGTTCCTATTTCGAAAAGTTTTTGAGGATATTCGTTGTCTTTATTTTCTGTGAGAATTCTCAGCGCCGGAATTAAAAGGTTTGGGCGGAGAATTTTATACTCGGTTTTTGAGTTTTCAACTTCAATCAGTTTTTCTTTTGGCACGGAGTTTGATTCAGCTGATTTTATTAAGTGATAGGTTGATATTTCCATGAGGTTTAATCCTGCGATGATTTCTGATAGTTTTCTTTTTATCCGGTTTTCTTTTGATTCTTCCCCTATTGTTGCTACGCTTGGCAGGATTGGAATTAATTTGTCATAACCATACGCGATTGCTATATCTTCTGCGATGTCAACTTCATGAAGGATGTCTGTTCTCCATGCAGGAATTTCAACTTGTCCTCTTGAATAATTTAAGCCCATTTTTGGGAGAAGTTTTGATAAGTCGGATTCTTTCAGATTCAGTCCTATAAGAGAATTTATGTTATCAATATTTATTTTCATTTTCTCCGGAGTTAAGTCTGGTGTTTTGACTGGCTTTTCATATTCCAAAGTCATTTGATAAATTTTGCCGCTCATTTCTGCGAGAGTTGTGATAATTATATTCAGTGTTTTTTTTAGAATCTGGAAGTCGAATCCGGAGCATTCCACGAATACGTCTTTTGTTTCGTGCGTTACTTTTCCCGTTTCGTGCGAGTTTATTATCGGAGGCATGGAAAGTATTTTGTTTTTAGCGTCGACAAAAATCGGGAACTTATCTTTGCCTTCTAGGAGGTGCGCATAATCGCGCCCTGCTGGGTGCCTCTGCAAAATCTGGAGTCCGTCCATTTCTTTTTGAGCTTCAAGCGGAATGAATTTTATTTCTTTTGGCTTACGGGCTTCGTATTTGATTGGCAGAGTTATTTTTTCCAGGGGATAAATTCCGATTGCAATTTTTTTTCTGTTTCTTCCGACTGTTGAGTGAAGTTTTTCCTGCAGTTCTATTATTTCTTTTATTTTCTCATCGTCAAATCTGAGATTTTTTACAATTGCGCAGGCTGTGAATGGCCTTATGTTTTTTACGCTCGGAGAGATTTTTACCTTGTAGTCTTTTTCAGGCGGGTTTATGGCATATTTTTTCAGCCCTTGCTCTTTTCCCAAAAATGCCTTGAATCCTCTGAGGAAGCCGTGGGTTGAGAGCAGGTCGGGGCGATTTGGGAAGATTTCAACTTCTATTTCTTCCTCGTTTATTTTTTCTAAAGGGGTTCCGAAGAGGGAGATTTTTTCTTCTACTACTTTTGTGAGTTTTATTTCTTTTTCAAATTCTTTGCGGGGGATGGTTATGTTTGCCATTTTATTCTTTCATTAATCAGAGAATTAGGAAAACAATCATCCGGCGACCCATTCCGATCACCGGGGAGCATGTTATCACTTCTATGTACTCTCTGTTTATAAGTTTTTTGGTTTACCATGTTCTATAGATTAAACTTTCTTATTTCTGTTTTTATTTTATTTTGAATATCAACTAACTCTTCATGTTTGCCTTTACTAAATAATCTGGGATCAAATAATTCATTTGGCTTATGCAACGGCACTAAGTGAAGATGCGCATGCGGAACATTAAATCCTACGATTATCATACCAATCCTTTTTGCATTTGTCGCTTCTCTAAGCGGCTTTTCCAATTTTTTAGCAGTTCTAAATAATTTATCATATAAATCTCTTTGCATATCAAATATATTATCTATATGTTCTTTTGGTATTAACATACAATGACCTTGTTTTGCTGGATTTATGTCAAGTAGTAATAAAAAATTTTCATCTTCCCAAATAACGTAATCTTCGGTCTTCTTATCTACAATCTCACAAAATTTACATATCATTTCACCCAAACCCTTTGCTCCCTTAATTTTTTAATATCATTTTCGTAAATCTCGCGCATGTCCTTGATTTCAAGAGCCATCATCATCAGCCTGTCGAATCCTGGCCCCCAGGCAAGAACTGGGACATATTCGCCGAAAAGCGGCTCGACAACTTCTGGGCGGAAAATTCCTGCTGCAAGAACTTCAACCCATTCGTGCTTTTCCTCGCTCCAGACGGCTCCTTCGACGCTGGGTTCGGTGTAAGGAAAATACGCGGGCTGGATTCTTATTTTTTCAAATCCCATTTTTTTTGCGAATTCCTTGAGATAGCCCAATAAATCCTGCAGGTTTGCATTTTTGTCTATGACTATTCCTTCTGTCTGGTTGAACTCAAATCCGTGGGACCAGTCAACTGTTTCGTTTCTGAAGCATTTTCCTATGGAAAAGAATTTTGCCGGGATGTCTGATTTTTTTAATTGAGATAAAGTGCGGGCTGAAAGGCATGTTGTGTGAGTTCTTAAGACGACACGCTTTGCATCTTCTTCTTTCCATTGGTACTGCCATCCCTTGCTTCCCTTTGTTCCAGTTTCATGGGACTGTTTTACTCTTTTTATCAGTTCTTTGTCTTTTGGCAATTTGCCGATGATATCTTTAATGTAGAAAGTATCCTGCAACTCCCGAACCGGATGATCCTGTGCCGTGAACAAAGCGTCAAAGTTCCAGAACGATGTCTGCGTCATAGAGCCCGACATCTCCTTAAATCCCATATCAAGCCAGATTCTTTTTCCGTATTCTATTGCCTGGCTCACAAAATGTTTTTTGCCTCCATGAATTGCCGGAACCTGGGATTGAATGTCGTATGCTCTGAATTTTGTTTTTCTTGAATAATTCTTTATTATATCTGGTGTGACTTCTTCTTTCAAGTCAAGCTTGATTTCCTGTCCTGCTATTTCTTTTCCTTCGCTGGTTAATTCAAAATCGGTTTCTGCGCGCTCTTCTATCTGGATTATATCTTTTCTTTTTTTCAAATTGTTCAGGGCGAACTGCTGTTCCGGCTGCAACTTGTCTTCTTCTATAGGAAGCTGTTCAAGGAAAATTTCCTCGAGGAATTTTTTTGAGAAGTCTGATTTCGCGGCTGTGAGAACCAGCTTTCCATTTTTTATTTCTGCGAGCGCCTTTGATTTTAGAACTCCTAAGGACACTTTGAATTCGTTGTCTGATAATTTGGAGAGTTTTTTTGCTTCTTCCAAAGGCAGATGATTATTTTCTTCTAAAAGGATAAGAAGTTGTCTTTCTGGGAGATGGTTTTTTTTGTAGTAAATTCCGTTTGTTCCCAAGTCTATTATTTTCTTCTTGGTTGTTTTTAATTTCAGGAGATTTTTATTTTCAAGAAATTTCAGGGCTCTTAGAAGAGAGGTTTGGTCTAAGTTGGTGAGCTCTTTTATTTCTTTTAGGGAGAGGTTTAGGTGGGGAATTACCTTGATTTCTAAGGGGGAAAGTTTGTTTAGGATGTTTTGTTTCATCGTCGGTAGAAGTTTTTTTAGATTAAAAAGGTTTGGTTGTAACTTTGGAGAGGTTAAATAGAAAAGTTTTTATATGGCTTTAAGATAATGCAGTTATGGAGAGAGACAGTAAAGAAATTAGCTTAGAAGGTATCAGAGAATTCTTAGCGGGACGTATAAGAGAAAATTGGGGAGATGTGCTTGATTTTGATAACAAAAAAGGTTTGAGAGTCAGAGGAGATAATTTTAGACAAGGTTTTAATCTTGGCTATGCTGAAATTGGATTTGATAGACATGTTTTAGTAGATATTCTTTTTAACAGAATCGGCGAGGGGAATCTGGACTCTGGATATCTCTCCAGGGAAAGAGATTCCCAACTTGCTTTATGGTTGAGGGAATATTTAATTGCATATCCTCTAAAGAATATGGAGCCATTGATAACTGAATATCGTCCCAGGAACGAAGGTATCGGGCACTCTCCTTTCGTATCGAGTTTTACTATTTCATACACAAAGAGACTTATCCACCCAGGAATAATTCTTATAGGAGAGCCACCTTTTTCTGTTTAGGTTATTTGATTAGATGTCTGTTGGCTTGAAGCCCCGAGTGATTGTAATAAAGCCTGCACATTCTTTTTGTCTTTGGCGTTAATAATTTGGATTTGGCATTTCGCCTTTCTGCAGATTTTGATGTTCTGAGCAATCCTCGCAAGTTGAATCGCTTTTTCTTTCTTGTCAAGTTTTCTCAGTCCGTCTAAATCAATCCCAATCGCAACTCCATTCTTTGAAGCAATCCTCGCCAAAACATGATTTAAGCCGGAATCCAGACTCTTTAATTTGTCCTTCCCTTTTGAAGAATGCAAATCAATCAACACATCAAACTTCCCGTACTCCAAAAGTTTTCTGTTGAATTCGTCTGACTGAGCTTTGACTATTATTGGCGGCTTTGCTTTTTTTATCTGAAGCTTCGCTTTCTCAGGATTTGTTTCTTGGATTATCATTTATTCTCCAAATTTGAAAGTCTTGCCTCATGGTCGTCCAGATTACTCTTTATGTAATCCGTTCTTATATACATTTGATTCATGAAGCTTAGCACTTTCTGATAGAAAGCCCCTGCAAAAAATGTCAAAGAGATTATTGGCAATAAAGCAAGCCACTCTGGTGAATTAATTAATCCAGTAAGCTTTCCAAATACATAAAACACCAAGACTAACAGTGATATCCAGATTATTATATCTGAAATTTCTATCTTTTTCATGTAATTAACAAAACAATAATGCTTAAATAATTTTGTAAATAAGAAAATAGTTAGTATAGGACAAATCTTGACTACGAACTAAGATTATTTTACCGAGATAACTAATATCAACCTTGGATAATTGTTCCTGTAAACTTTTCTCTTTTAAGAATTTTTGTTATATTCCCGAACTCAGAGCCAATAATGTAAGTCGTGATTTTATTTTTCATAATTATCTCCGAGGCGTTTTGGTCAAGGACAAAATGCTGTCCTGCTTTGAATTTTTTTGCTGCTGCGAGCTTGTGAAATTCTTTCCAGGATATTTCAGAAATAAATTTTGCGTTTTTGTTTTTTAGAGGATTCTTGTCGTAGAGTCCTTTTATGTTTGTTATGTTTATGAAATCAGTTCCAAGGAAATTGGCTATCTGCGCAGATGTGCTGTCTGAGGTTGAATTTTTTGTGTAACGCAATGCGCCGCAAACTACTACGTTATTTTTCTTCAAGTTATCTTTAATTTCTTTCATAGACCTGGGCAAAATATCATTCGCCTCATTTTCTCCGAACAATTTCATAACAAATTCGGCGTTCGTTCTCGTCGCTAAAATCCCAGCCATAGACAATTCCTTTTTCGGCTTTCCTTGTCTTTCCAAAACCGAGATATATTTCCTCGCAATGGCTCCTCCGCCGCAGACAATAACAAACTTGTACTTCGAATAATTATTCCTTAAAACCTTTCTGAATCTTCCAAGAGTTTCCGACTCGCCGATTATCAACGAGCCGCCGAGTGAGATTACCACGACTTTTTTACTCATGTCATCTTGAAGAGTAGTGATTATTTATATGTTGTGCAGTATAACAATTGTTTTTAACAGGGGATTGATTGGAGTTTCCTATGAGTCTGAGAATACCAAAGATTACTGCTTACAATATTGTTGAACGTATGGAAGAATGGCTTCAATCCGGAGAAAGCCCATTGTCTGGCGTTGACTTATGTCTTGATGGAAGAAATTATCTTGCAAGGCAGGGTTTAAACGTTTTTGTCAGAGTTGAAGGAAAGGAGCAGATTTGGAGTTACAGGACAGCAAATCTTCAGCCAGCACTAGCGACCGAAATCCGTTGTGATTTTAGAGTCCATAATATTGGAATGAAACCTAAAGATATAGAAAGAATGCAAAGAGCCATTCTCTCTTGGCGCGAAAGTTTCGAAAATTCCTCCGACGTAAAACATTTAGACAGAATTTTCTCATCTCCAACATATGATTATATGGAAGTTGGTTTTGGCAGCAGTTCTTACAAAGGCGTTAGCCTGTCTACAGCTTTGAAAAGAGTCGAATTAGGACAACAAGGAAGAATATCAGGCAGCCTATTCATTCTTGCAGAAAGAGGATTAGCTGAACCGCTGAGAGAACTTATTTGAAAACTTCCCCATTCTCTTTGCTCCACCAAATCAAATCCAGCTCATCCGCCGTGACTCCCTCGTCAGAAGCCCTCTTCAAAAACATTTTTTCAATCTCAAAATAATCTTTCCGCGACTTCACGCCTTCAACCCTCAAATTCCGAAGAATATGCCTGTCAAGAATTGCGATTTGGTTGTTTGATTTTCCTATGTTCCTGAGAAAATGCGACGCTTCTTTCAGACCCATTCCCTTAACATTTTCAGCCAGCCAGCTTCTTAATTCCAGGATGTTGCTATTTGATAACTGGGATTTGATATCATCCCAATTACTTATTGCTTCTATGACGTACTTTGCTTTGTTGTTGTGAAATCTGGTTTTTCTGATTAATATCTCTTTGATATTTTCTTCTGTTATTTCGCTTATTTTTTTTATTTCTTCAACTGCTTCCCAGCATTTTTGGGCTTTGCTTTGGGGAGTGAGCAGACAAAAGATTAGCTCCCATTTGTATTCTGATTCTGGGAGGGAGCGAAATTGCACGAGACGCTGTTTTATTTGCTGCATTGTTTATTCAGAGAGTTGAGATATTAATAGATATCTATTGCTGTAAATGACGTCCTCTACGCCCTAAAGGTTTTTTGCTTCGCAAAAAATCCGCCTTCGGCGGAGCGTAGTTTCCAGGACATCAGTTAAGTTACTATTGATTCTTTACGTAATCAACAACTTTTTCAAGCTC
>Ga0209542_10010486_pt1 | contig 16694 bp, 13 predicted proteins | sample RifCSPhighO2_01_FD_184028 | JGI IMG/M metagenome (GOLD analysis project Ga0209542, IMG submission 184028) | Soil microbial communities from Rifle, Colorado - Rifle CSP2_plank highO2_0.1 (SPAdes) (version 2) | ecosystem: Environmental > Terrestrial > Deep subsurface > Rock core/Sediment ...
CGAATGGGCAATGGAATTCTGCAAAGGAATGGGAGGAAATATTTGATATCTATGAAAAATATCTTGGGAAGAAATCGCTTCGAAACATGCACATGCACTTCTCGGGAATTGCGTATGGTCCTAAAGGCGAGAAGCATCATCTCCCCATTCGGGAGAGTGATGCGAAATGGAAAGAATTCTTGTCAGTGCTGAAACGAAAAGAGCTTGGAGGTGTGCTTGTGATCGAAAGTCCGGTACAGGAGGAGGATGTGTTATTCCTGAAAAAAGGCTATCAGAAGCTCTGATTTTGACATAAACCAATATTAGGTTGGCCAATTTTTGACAAGGGAATATTGAGAGCGTACGACTGTCTTATGCAGAGAGAGAATCCAGATTTTGATTATATGAGAATGTCTCGACGGCATTTTCTAAGAAATGTTGGTTCAGGAATTGGTCTTACCATTGGAGCCATTCCTCTTTTAGAGGCTGGTGAGCAGATGAAAAAAATGGAAGGTACGATTCCCCGAGTGAGTCAGGAGATGAGGAAGGAAGCGGACGCAGTACTTATGCTTTGGCTGGAAGGCGGACCTGGAAATGATGATCTCTGGAATCCTTCGCAGGGAGGGGAAGAATTTCGTGGGCCGTTTAAGCCAATACAAACAAGCATTCCAAGTTATCAAATGACTGAACTATTTCCTAAAACTGCGCGAAATATGGATCACATTGCAGTTGTTAATAGCTTGTACGTATCGACTTCGGATCATTTCAAATCTTCTGAAGAGATACTTATGTCAGATGGTAAAACAACTCTTGCAACAGAAATTGGTCAGAAGAAAATGGCTGGTGGAATTCCCAATCCATTTTTTTGGGTTAAAGGGCAGTATCAACCCGATAGTGCTCATAAGGCTGATCAACAATTCCGTTTTAATGATGACGGAAATGGAAAATTTGAAAGGCCTCCTCTTCCTCGTACTGATGTTGAGCGTTTGAAAGATAGATCCCAACTATTGCAAAATTTGGAAAAGAGCTCCGGTTTTTCGATTAATACACAGCATCTCTCACGCAATGAAACCAAGTATACAGAGAGTAGAAGCAGTGGGATCGATCTTTTTCTCAATGGAGGAGAGCTTATGAGCTCACTGGATATTCCAAAGGGCATGGAGGAAGATTTTGGAAATAATCCTTTTGGACGTGCTACTGCAACGGCTCTTCGCTTCCTGGAATCTGGCTCTGGTTTTGCAACAGTTCATCACAGTATGGAGAGTGGTTGGGATCGTCATGATGATGTTGGAAAATTCAGACCTCTCGCAGAGCCGCTGGATCATGTCATTTCAACAACGATTCGATACATGCGCGAAGGGCGATTTAAGAGGAATATAGTCGTTCTGTGTATGGGTGAATTTGCACGCACACCGAAAATTAACAATTCCGGTGGAAGAGATCATTGGGCACAAGGCTTTGGTGCGCTCTTTTTTGGTCATGGAGTAAAAGGAAAACAGATAATAGGAGCAGCTCAGAAAGGAGAAATAAAGGACCGCCCGATTGCTGCTGAATGGACAGTGGGAAATACCATTCGTAAAATTGTAGGAATGCCGACTCCGGAAGGAGCTCCCAGAAGGTATATCGAAGAGGTGAGTAATGTTTGATCATCATTTTTTTCGATATGCGTTCGTGATAGAGTCTCAGCATGAACCTCGCGATTAACGGTTTCGGCCGCATTGGACGTCAAGCGCTCAGGATTATTCAAACGAAGTATCCAGAGATCGAGGTCGTGCTCATTAATGATCTCACAGATGGTCACACGCTTGCGCATCTTTTTGAATTTGATTCCACATATGGACACTTTGATTGCGGAGATTCCTGCTACAAAGATGGTCTTCTATCGACCAAGCACGGCGCGATCCGGGTCACCGCAAGCAGGGATCCAGCCACACTCCCCCACCGCGAGCTCAAAGTAGATGTTGTTCTTGAGTGCACGGGAGCATTTACGAAGAGGGAGGATGCTGCAAAGCATCTTGATGCAGGAGCAAAGAAAGTGATTCTCTCATCCCCTGCAAAAGGTGATATCGATGGAACATTCTGCATTGGGGTGAACGAAAAGGATTACGATCCAAAGACGATGCATGTGATCTCGAATGCCTCCTGCACCACAAACTGCCTGGCACCGATGGCCAAAGTCATTCATGAGAACTTTACGATTAAGCAGGGATTCATGACGACAATCCATAGCTATACGAATGATCAGAATCTGCTCGATCTCCCACACAAAGATCTGCGACGCGCGCGCGCCGCTGCGGAAAACCTCGTGCCAACCACCACAGGTGCTGCAAAAGCAGTTGGCCTCGTGCTCCCAGCGCTCAAAGGCAAACTGGATGGCTTTGCGATCCGTGTACCCACCCCCACAGGCTCTATGACAGATTTGACCGTGATAGTGGAAAAAGAAACCTCAGTAGAGAAAGTGAACGCAGCGTTTAAAAAAGCTTCTGAGGGGCCCCTCAAGGGCATTTTAGGGTATGAGGAGAGACCACTCGTGCTCAAAGACTTCGTTGGTGATCCACGGAGCTGCATCATCGATGCGGCACTCACAAGTGTTCGCACTGAGAACGGTCAAACCCTCGTCAAGGTTCTCGGTTGGTACGATAATGAGTGGGGGTATGCGAATAGATTGGTGGAGCTGGCAGAATTGGTCGGATCGAAGCTGTAAACAAAAACAAAACATCCCCTTCTCCCATAGGGAGAAGGGTTAGGGATGAGGGGTAAAACATACAGCAAACAATGTTTTGTTTTGTTACCCTCACCCCAGCCTTCTCCCTTTGGGAGAGGGAGTGTATGTTGTTTGTTTTTTTACGGGATGAATCCCGTGCGGCGCGCAATAAATTGCGCGGCTATCAGGTTACTGCGATCTAATAGCCGTGGGCTTTCCTGCCCCTCGTAGTCCGCCCAAGGCGGACGAAGTGGGGAGCACGCACCCCGCAGGTTTAACCTGCCGGGACTATAAAAAAACGCAGATCGAAAATCTGCTCTGCATATGTCATTATTGCCACATACAGAGAGCCTCATCGAGGCGTGATGTGTTTATTTTTCTTGATGTTCGGTAAGAAGATTTTGCACTCCCTCAATGCGTGTGTTCTGAACTACAGTTTTTGTAAATCGCGTAAGGTTCTTTGTGTGACGATAAACATGCTGATAGATAATATGAATGATATAACGCCGAAAATTTTAAGAATGAAAAAATCGTCTGTTGAAAGAGAAGCTACAAATTTTGCAACAAAACTGCCTACAAGAAAGAGAAAGATAAGAAAAACTATGAATATCTGACTTCCTCGAAGAATGTACTTTTCCCGCTTTGTAAAATACGTATCGAGTTCATTTTGTGTGAGCGACGAAAGATATCCTGCATTCAGTCCATTAATAAAAAAGCTTAGGCCCCACAAAACAAGGAGAGAGGGATGTAACCAACCAAAGAGTATCGTGACTACTCCACCGATAACAACATATGCAAAAGCTACCTTCCTATATCTCTTCGGCGACCATTGTCTGACCTTTATTGCTTGTTTCATTCTCTCGTAGCTTGAGAGGGTGTGTAGCTCTTTTCCGATCATCCAATAGGATTTAAAGCGAAAATACGTCATTGCAAAGAATAGATACAGCAATCCCAAGCCGATGACGCTAACTGCCATTTGCTCTTTGAATGAGAGCGCGGCGAATTCACTCAAAAAAGAACTCATGGCGAGGATGCTATTCCTTATTCTTATCATCAACAACCTCCGCATCCACAACATTCTCTTTCTTGTCCCCTCCTTTCCCCTCTTCCGCTGCAGCTTTGTAGATAACCTCTCCGATCTTCTGTGCATGCGTCCCCAGATCCTCCGTTGCCTTCTTTAGCATCTCGGGTGAGGCGTTCTCATCTTTGAGGAGATCTTTGAGTGCATTCAAATCCGTATTCACGGTCTTCTTCACGTCATCCGGGATTTTTGCATCGTGCTCACGCATTTGCTTCTCTAGGTTAAAGACGAGTGCATCGGCCTGGTTACGGATATCCACAGCTTCGCGCTTCTTCTTATCTTCTTCTGCATGGAGTTCTGCATCCTTCTTCATCTTCTCTACTTCATCAGCAGAAAGCCCCGTAGAACCCTGGATCATGATGTGCTGCTCCTTGCCCGTGCCCTTATCCTTGGCCTTCACATTCAAAATACCATTTGCATCAATATCAAAGGTCACTTCGATTTGTGGAATACCGCGCGGGGAGGGTGGAATGCCATCCAGAATGAAACGCCCGAGTGATTTATTATCCTTGGCCATTTCGCGTTCGCCCTGTGTGATGTGCACTTCTACCGATGGTTGGCTGTCGGCAGCGGTACTGAAGACCTGGCTCTTTGTCGTTGGGATTTTCGTATTCTTCTCGATGAGCTTTGTTGCAACACCGCCAAGGGTCTCGATGCCAAGGGAGAGCGGTGTGACATCTACGAGAACAAGGTCGCGATCGAGATCGCCCGAGAGCACTCCCGCCTGAATCGCGGCACCAATTGCGACAACTTCATCTGGATTCACGCTGCGGTTTGGCTCTTTGCCGAAGAGTTCCTTCACCTTTGCAATGACTGCAGGCATACGGGTCATACCGCCAACCAGGACGACTTCGTCGATATTCTTCTTATCGATTCCTGCATCTTTGAGTGCTTGTTCGCAGGGCTTTACAGTGCGATCTACGAGATCCGCCACGAGTGCCTCCAGCTTTGCGCGCGAGAGCTTGAGGTTAAGGTGCTTCGGGCCGCTTGCATCTGCCGTAATGAACGGGAGATTGATATCGGTCTCCATCGAGGAGGAGAGCTCTATCTTCGCCTTCTCTGCGGCCTCCTTAAGACGCTGCACTGCCACTGCATCCTTACTGAGATCGATGCCCTGATCCTTTTTAAATTCACCGAGGAGCCAATCTATAACCTTCTGATCAAAGTCATCTCCACCAAGATGCGTATCACCGTTCGTGGAGATCACTTCGAAGACTCCGTCGCCAAGCTCCAGGACCGAGATGTCGAACGTTCCGCCTCCAAGATCGTAGACGATGATCTTTTCATCCTTATGCTTATCGAGTCCGTAGGCGAGTGCTGCTGCAGTTGGCTCATTAATGATTCGGAGAACTTTAAGCCCTGCGATTTCCCCTGCTTCCTTGGTGGCCTGGCGCTGAGAATCATTGAAGTACGCCGGAACCGTGATCACAGCCTCTGTGACCCCCGTGCCGATGTAATCCTCTGCGTCTTTTTTGAGCTTAGAAAGCACCATGGCGGAAATCGCCTGTGGCAAATTTTCCGCTTTGCCCATCTTGATCATGGCGCGACCCTCTTTTCCCTCTACCACCTCGAACGGCATATTTTCAGCTTCCTTCACTACTTCCACGTACGTATGACCCATGAACCGCTTCGCGGAAAATATCGTATTCTTGGGGTTCGTGACAGCCTGCCTCTTGGCGGAAACACCCACGAGGCGCTCGCCATCGCGAATTGCAACCACAGAGGGAGTAGTGCGGTTACCCTCGGAATTCGGGATCACCGTGGGCTCGCCACCTTCGATAAAGGCGACGCAGGAGTTTGTAGTGCCAAGATCAATGCCTATTGCCTTTGCCATAGTGAGTAAAAGGAATGAAATTCGGCGAAGCGGGATCAGAACGAAAGGAGTGGGATACCGCGAAGCCGATTAGCACTCACTATTTTAGAGTGCTAATAGAGGGGGTGTCAAAGGAAAAATGGGTTACGATAGGAAGGTGTACGCCACAGTTATCCTCAATACCCGGCAAGGAGGGATCGGGAACGGTCTTACCTATGCTGTTCCCTCAAATGTATTCGTTTCTATCGGGAGCCTCATAAAAGCACCTCTCCGCAAGCGTCTCATCGAAGGTATCGTTACTGATCTCCATCGGGAGAAGCCGGAGGGCGATTACGATGTAAAGGATATTGCAAAGGTTCTTAGTGATGAACCCCTCCTCACGAAGAATCAGATCGAAACTACGAGATGGATCGCAGAGTACTACGTGTGCCCACTCAGGCAGGCACTCGGGTTATGGCTCCCGGGTGGCGAGTGGGAGAAGCTTCTCCCTGAGAAGGAGGAATTTGTGCATTATACTATTCAATTGAATAGTTTAGTAACGAAAAAGTATGGAAAGAAGCAAGCGGCGCTCCTCGATTACCTTCAAGGGAAGGAGTGGGTACGCTGGGAGGAGGTGAAGGAGGCGACGGGAGTGGGAAGAGATATTCTTAAGCGATTCCTTGAGCAAGGATTAGTGGAATCTAAATTCGAGCTTCGTAGGAACGCTATACATGGCGTCTCTATAACAACGAATGATGTCTCCCTCACTCCACGCCAGACTGCTGCACACAAGGCAATCACATTGGATCCCCGCCCCACACTCCTCTTTGGCATCACAGGTTCGGGGAAGACAGAGATCTATGCTGCGCTCATACGCGATGCTGTGAGCGAAGGAAAATCTGCGATCCTCCTCCTCCCGGAGATCCTCCTCACCGAAAACTTTGTGGGGAGGTTCCAAAAACTCATTGATCGCGAGGCGATTGCCATTATTCATAGTCGTCTTACGCCTTCGCAAAGACGCGAGGCATGGCGCAGATGCCGCGATGGATCAATTCGCCTTGTGATTGGATCGAGGAGTGCTCTCTTCTCCCCTCTTTCAAATCTCTCACTCATTATCATTGATGAGGAACACGAGTGGACCTACAAGAACGAACAAATGCCGAGGTACCACGCGGGGAAGGTTGCCGAGTATATGAGTAACCCATTACGTCATGCTGAGCGAAGTGGAGGCGGAGCGGTAGCGGAGCCGGAACGAAGTCGAAGCACGTCGCAAGGTAACCAGCAATCACCATTAAAGTTAATGCGAGGTCCTTCGACTCCGCCCGTCGCGGAGCCTGTCTTGAGTGCCGTCGAAGGGGCGCCGGGCTCCGCTCAGGATGACGTAGCTCAGCATGACATGAAATTGGTTCTTGGCTCCGCCACTCCTTCTGTTGAATCCTGGTTTAAGGCGAAGAATGGAACCTACCAATTGGTCGAGCTCCCGGAGCGCTACGGAGGAGCTCTGCTCCCATCAGTGCAGATCGTTGATCTTGGCACTCTCCAGTTTGGGCGCTTCTACCCGCTCTCCCCAACCCTCATCAATGGAATCAGACTGAGGCTCCAAAAGCACGAGCAGGTTATTCTCTTCCTCAATCGCAGGGGGTTTGCCACATCGCTCCTCTGTATGGAATGCAGGTACCGATTCGAAGATCCGGAGACCCGCCTCCCCTACACCGTGCATTTCCGTGGGCAACATCCTTATCTTTTAAGTCACCATACGGGAGGCACGCTCGAAATCCCTGCAAAATGCCCGAAGTGCGGTGCAGCGAATCTTCGCCCAGTGGGTGCGGGTACACAGAAGATAGAATCGATCCTGAGCGAGCTCTTCCCAGAGGCGAGAATTTTGCGGGGAGATGCAGATACGTTGAGCTCGCCCGAAAAAATGCGAGTACTCCTCGAAACTATGAAGGAAGGACGAGCGGATATCCTCCTTGGAACGCAATCTGTGGTAAAAGGTCTCGATCTCCCGAAAGTGACTCTCGCCGCAGTGATCCTTGCGGATATCGGCCTCTCGCTCCCCCACTTCCGTGCGGGGGAACGCGTATTCCAGCTTCTCACGCAGCTCACAGGGCGATCCGGTCGAAGGGATCCCGGGGAAGTGATCATCCAGACATTCAGACCCAAAGCCCTGGAGGTAGAGCTTGCATCGCGACATGATGTGAGGACATACCTCGATCAAGAACTCGTGGAGCGGCAAAAAGTTCACTATCCTCCGGATACCGAGATGGTGCGATTTGTGTTTACCGAGAATGCGGAAAAAGAAAGTAGGGTTTTCTTCGAGCGAGCCCGACTTCTCGATTCGTCAGGCAGCCGCGGGCTGCCTTCCTCACTCGAAGAGAACAAGGCCGGGCGAGTCGAGAAGCTTTTTATTTCCCGGGCACCTTCGCTCTTTGGTGGTGGCAAAGTTTGGCAGGTGTTTTTACGAGGAAAAGGAGTGAGAGAGTCCCTCAAAAACTTGCCGGAATTCAATGGTGTTGTGGATGTGGATCCCATAGAATGCCTGTGATGGGTATTTTTGAAAAATTTAGAGAGGGTATTGTGGCTCCTACCTCTGCAACAATCCTTGCAGCAGCGGTTTCTGGTTGTGGTTCGAAAATTGAGGATGTTCAGAAGAGTGAACGTACAGAGGTGCGTGAGAAAATCACGAATATTCAACCTGAATCTCGTGGAGGGTATCGTTCGGTTACACCGTCTCAGGTTGATGTTGATGATAGCAGCGCGCAGAAGGATCCATTAGGTGAATTGCTCGGGGCGAAGCAATCAATGTTGAATTCTCTTAAAGGAAGAATTCCAGATGAGGAATACAGGGATCTCGAGCAGAAGTTTTTGGAGCTTGAAAAGGGAGTTGAAGAAACAAAGAAAAAGAAGCAGTGAGATGTGAAAATTCTCTCACACTTATTTACGCAGCTTCTCCTCCGAGCTTTAGAATTTTCGTCCCCGTTAATGACTGATGAATGGGATCTATGATTGTTTCCAATTTCTTTTTTACTGGGTGTGGTGCATTTACGTTATATCCTTTTTCGCTTATATCGATCTTAGCCCTATTAATTCGAATTTGATCTAAAGTGACAGAGTCCAACGTTAAAGAGGTGACAGAAAGACTCTGATCTGGGAATTCTGCTTCAATCGCGCCTAGATATTGCTCGGTTCGAGGGAGCATACTAACTATAGTTTACTTGTTTCCTTGCTTGCGTCACGTAAAAAATCCTCTATCCTGCCTTTAACTATGCCAGTCATTAAATCAGCTATGAAGCGTATGCGGCAGGAGAAGGTGCGTACCACGCGCCGGACGCCCTACCGTACACGCATGAAGACCATGGTGAAGAAGGTGATGACCCTCGCAAAGGAGGGGAAGAAAGATGACGCAGCAAAAGCACTCCCCGAGGCATTCAAGGCAGTGGATATGGCAATGAAGAGGAACATCATCCACTGGAAGAACGCAGCGAGAAAGAAGAGCCTCTTGAGTAGGACTGTGGCGGCGATGAAGAAGTAAATATGAAAAATTATCTAGGAATTGATCTTGGCCGTAAACACACGGGACTTGCTTTTGCAGATAGCAGAGTGAACGTGGCACTCCCTCTTACCACCATTCATCATAAAGATGAACCAGAGCTCTTGGAGGCATTAGAAAAAATCATCAGAGACCGGGAAGTAGGTATTATCGTCGTTGGTCTTCCGATTCTCATGAGCGGAGAGGAAGGCGAAGAAGCGCTCCATGTGCGCACCGTAACAGAGCTCATTCAAGAAGCTCACCCCGAGTGCGCTATTTCATTTTTAGATGAACGTGAAACAAGCAAGATCTACTCTGCAGAAGGATCCAGGGATCGTCATGCGGAAGCAGCGGTGAGGATTTTGGCTACTTTTCTCGAGCGGGAAGAAAGTAAATAAAGTTTTCTTCGAGCGATCGAGCCGCAGCGAGTGAGTCGAGAAGCACAAAAACGAGAGCTTCTCGACTGCCTGCTTTGTCACCATTTTCTATTCAAAGCAGGGCTGACTCATGAACCGAAACGCTCGAAGAGAACAATCAAACATTCACCTCCTCTTTCCTTTTGACCGATACTTTGCCCTCGGGCAAGAATTCGATCTTTTCCTCTCCGTGGAGAATTACTTTGACCGTGTCGCCTTTCTTAAAGATGCCACGGAGGATGTGCTCCGCAATGCCATCTTCGAGCTTCTCTTGCACTTTTCTACGCACGGGTCTCGCACCGTACTCTGGATCAAATCCTTCCTTTGCGATCAAGGAAACTACTTTCTTTGCCACATCGAGCTGATACCCCTGCTGCTTCAACCTCTCTGCGAGCTTCCCAATGTGGAGTTCCACGATCTTCTGGATATCATCCTGGTGCAAGGGGTTAAACACAATCACATGATCGAGGCGGTTTAAAAACTCTGGACGCATAATCTCCTTCAATTCCTTTAAGACCTCCTGTCGCTTCTCTTCGTACTCTGCCTCTTCTGTTTTTGCTGAATCATCCGAAAGCTTGAATCCAATCTTCGCAGCCTGCTTCGTGAGCTTTGCGGCACCTACGTTACTCGTCATCACGATGATGGTGTTCGTGAAGTCTACTTTCTTCCCCTTTCCATCTGTGAGGCAACCATCCTCCATAATCTGGAGGAGGATGTTGAAGAAATCAGGGTGAGCTTTTTCGATCTCATCGAAGAGTACAACGCTGTAAGGCTTCCTGCGTACAGATTCCGTGAGCTGACCGCCTTCCTCGTAACCAACGTACCCCGCTGTGGTTCCGGTGAGCCTGGAGACGTTGTGGCGCTCCATGAACTCGGACATATCGATCTTAATAAGTGCATCCTCGCGGTTAAAGACTTCCAGAGCGATCTGCTTCACAAGCTCCGTCTTCCCGACTCCCGTAGGACCAAGGAAGAGGAACGTGCCAATCGGGCGCTTCTCATCACTAATGCCAACGCGTGAGCGGCGGATGGCGCGGGCAACTTTCTCGATTGCATCGTCCTGACCAACGACGTGCTTCCGGAGGACACTCTCGAGCGATTGGAGTCGCTTGGTTTCGCTCTTCATGAGCTTTGTAACAGGGATGCCCGTCATCTTCCCTACAACATGCATGATGTCATCCTCTGTGATTTCTACGGGAGTGCGTCGATCACCATCGACGTTTGATCTCGCATCCTGCATCTTCTTCTGGAGCTCATCTTCCTTCTGGCGGAGCGCAAGTGCTTTATGGTACTTCTGCTCTTTTACAGCAGCAATCTTGGCATTCTCCAGCTTCTCGAGCTCCTTCCGTATGCCCTTTGTCTTTCCCTGATCACCCTCTGCGGTGATTCCACGCCATGCGGCTGCTTCATCCAGGAGATCGATTGCTTTATCGGGGAGGTAGCGCTCGGTGAGGTAGCGCTTGCTTAGTCTCACGGAAGCCTCGATCGCGCCATCGCTGATCGAAAGATGATGGAATTCCTCATAGGACTTCTTGAGTCCAAGGAGAATACGAATGCTATCCTCGGCGCTTGGTTCATCCACCATGATAGATTGGAACCTGCGCTCGAGAGCGCGATCCTTCTCCACGCTCTTCCTATACTCATCGGTGGTGGTTGCTCCAATCACCTGGAGTGATCCACGGGAGAGCGCGGGCTTGAGGATATTTGCAGCATCGAGTGATCCTTCGGCGGAACCCGCCCCTACAATCGTGTGAATTTCGTCGATGAAGAGAATGATCTCGTTCTCGCTCTCGGATGCCTCCTTAATGATGTCATCGAACCTCTGTTCAAACTCGCCGCGGTACTTGGTACCGGCGATGATGGAGCCAAGGTTCAGGATGAGGACACGCTTTGCAAGGAGCGAAGAAGGAACTTCCTCACGAACGATCTTCTGTGCCAATCCCTCTACAATTGCCGTTTTCCCTACTCCCGGTTCGCCGATAAGCACGGGATTATTCTTAGTCTTTCTATTCAGGATATGGATTACACGCTCGATCTCGGTATCGCGACCGATGATGGGATCGAGCTCGCCTTTCTTCGCCTTTTCGATTAAGTCTGTGGTGAAGTAATCGAGGACGGGAGTCTTACTCTTGCCCTGTGCTTTCCTGCGCTGCAGACCCTCAGGCTCCCCTGCCATCCCCTGCTGCATGCCTGCGATTGCGCCCTGCAACCCCTGGAAGAAGTTCTCGAGCGAATATTCCAAATTTCGATTCTGCTGTTTGAATTGGTTGATCTGACCGAACATTTCCTCAATGTGCATTTTCAAATCTTCTGGATCCACCTGCATATTCTCGAGGAGAAGAATCGCAGCGTTCCTGCCCCCCGTGAGGAGAGCGTAGAGGAGGTGCTCGGTTCCGACGTTTGCATGGCGGAATTTGTGTGCAGTAATAACGCTCTGCTCAATAACATCGTGGAGGTAGGTGGAGAGGCCGTGCTTCGTATCCTTGCCCTCAATTTCATTCGTTTTGCTCGCTCGGAGGAGAATCCGTACATTTTCCTGAGTAACTCCTGCTCCAGTCAAAATGGAGAACCCGAGTGACTTTGGAATACTCAAAATTCCAAGGAGAAGATGCTCCGTTCCAATGTAGGTGCTCTTCATATTCTTTGCCTCCTGCTCTGCGATCTGGAGTGCAAGTTTGGCATTCGGTGTAAAGCGATCAAATGGATGCATGAGGTGTGGAGGTAGTACTCTTTAAAACGTAGGACGAGACCTTCCGTTTCGGGACTATTTTATCACTCTTCGTATGAGAGTGCTAAATAATCAAGATAAAAATCAGAAGTTCAGGAAATAATACCATAATTCGCATCATTTTGCTTTGGGTGATTGTTGACGTGTGATTAAATTGTTTCTAAGTGAGTCAAGAAAGATTTTCATCGGCATTTGAGGGAAAAGAACGGGAGCGCATCCTTGCGGTACGGGCCCAAAACGATCACGCAATTCTCCCGAGTGTTCTTGGGCAACTTGGTTATCAGAGTATACGCACACGATCATGTTCTCAGGTTGAAACGGAAGATCCAAGAATGTCTTGGACGACTCTTCACACGGATAGGTGCGATGACTCTTCTTACAAGAGAGCAATGAATCTCATTGAACGACTGGTTCCCGTTATGAGTGTTCATGACTGTGCTCCAGATGGAAACGAGATTGAGCTTCGTCAGCATGTTCGTGTTCGTGTGGAGTGCATGAGTCGAGAGATCCAAGAAGAATTGGATGGAATTCTTCAAGAATTTGGTGCGAAACATGCAGGGAATTCTCATACCACTCGCTATGCCTCTCTCACCTCGACGCCGTGTGGGGTGGAGCAATTTCTCCATACGATTGAGGAACTTACCTCTGATTTTAGCTCCAGGAGAAACCCTCCTCTTGTGAATACGTTTGACGTGGAAAAGAGAGCAAAAGATTCAAATGCATCGCTGGATTCGATATGGGACGGTGATGCATTTGAGGAAGAAAATAAAAAAAGAAAAATTATTCTTGTAACACTCCATCGTTCCAAGGAAACAGCGGGAGTCGTTAGCGGTCTTCTGTTCCAACTAACTGGTAGAAATATTCGTATCCATGCATGTAGTCAAACAGAAATCGATCACTATCCAGACTATTGCCGCGTTACTCTCTATGTAGATGGCATTAGTAAGGAACGTCTTGAGCAAGTTCTTAGGCAAATAGATAAGGCACCGGGAGTCATTCGCGCGAATGTCATTCCTGAGAAGTTTGCAAATCAGCATGCTGTTTTTTCTGTGGAGGATACAGTATCTGCTCCTCAGGTTTCGGAGGTGATTACAAAAGCGGGAGGCAAGATCATTTATCGGATGGGAGGGAGAGATGTTCTTGCAAAATTGACAGCTCAACCGATGGAATTGGTACGAAAACTGAAAGAATTTTCTGAGTGGGGCAAACTCCGCTTTGCACGTTTTGCACCAGTGACTCAAATTGAGGGCGACACGAAAGGATTTTAACTCTTCTTATGATTGGAGGCCTTTCTTCCATTCCTTCCCTCTCATTGGTTTCTTCCCCGGTGACTGCGCGGTGAGGATAAAGAGAGTTGTTCCCTTTGCACAGGCGAGCTCAAGTGCATCTGGATGAGGATCAAGACTCGCCTCGATGAGCTTTACTTCTCTCCCTTTAATTTTCGTTGTCACACCAGGCCACGGCACCAACGCGCGTACAAAGTGATCGATTTCCTCCGCAGTCATGGTACTTGGATCGGTCACTCCCCTACTCCTCGTCAATTTAGAACAGAATGTTGCTTCACCCTCGTTCTGTGGAGTTTCTTTGAGCGGATTCTTCAATGTTTCTATGAGGAGGGAGGCACCAAGCTCGGAAAGCTTATCGTGGAGCGCTTGAAATGTTTCCCGCGGAGCGATCGCGGTACTCTCCTGAGCGAGGATTGGCCCTGTGTCTAGCTTCTCTGCCATTCGCTGCACACTTATTCCAGTTTCCTGATCCCCCATCAGAATTGCATGCTGAATCGGGGAGGCACCTCTCCATCGTGGTAGGAGTGATGCATGGAGGTTGATCGGAGCAATCGTTGGCCACGCTAGAAGCTCTTTACTAAAGATTTGGCCATAAGCCACAACGACCAGGAAATCGGGGGCTTTGAGCTTGGATGTGCCCCCTGTGAGCAAGATATTAATGTTCGAAGGCTGCAGAACAGGAATACCAAGCTTTTCTGCGAGAGACTTTACAGGAGGCGCGACGAGTGTCTGCCTTCTCCCTTTTGGTTTATCCGGCTGCGTGATGACGTGAGTTACCTCGAATGCAGAATCATTCCTCAATGCTAAGAGAGAAGGGCAGGCGAATTCCGGAGTACCGCAGAAGATGATAGTTTTAGGGGACATAATTTTTATGAGTGTAGCAGTGAGTAGGGCTGTAGGGCTATCGGGCAGTTAGGACGAAGAGGATTTTCTATGTAAGTCTGGATTGCCCTAACGCCCTAACTGCCCTAATTCCTCATACCCCGCAACATCAACAATGTTGAGACAGCGTACCAATGGATTTATCCTCCCCTCCTTGCTCAATGTGAACCAAACATCACAGGCGCTCGATGCAATGGAGAAATCAGGTCGAATCGTCTGCATGTGCCATGCAAACCCCGATGGTGATGCGGTGGGATCGCTCCTTGGGCTTGTTTCGATCCTCCAAAAGAAGTATCCAGAGAAGAATATCCTTGCGATCTGTAAGGATCCCGCGCCTGATTCGTTCCGATACCTCCCAGGTGTACGGGAAATTACTCCCTCCTATGTTCCAACATCCGGAGATCTCTTCCTCTCGCTTGATTCCGGTGATGCCAAGCAAACGGGATACCTCGAGGAGCTCCCAGAGCTCTTTGATCCAAAGAGAGCGAAGGAGAAGGGCATTGTGACGATGAAGCTGGATCACCACCATACTGGGAGTGATTTTGCAGAGTTCAACTTTGTAGATTCCACAGCTGCCTCTACCGCGGAAATCGTGGTGGATGTAGCAGATGCGCTGAACTTCGAAATCCCGAAGGATGCTGCCACCTGCCTTCTCACCGGAATCTTCACGGATACCGGATCGATGATGCACAGCAACACCTCAACGCGTGTGTATCGCACAGCAGCACGGCTTCTTAAAGCAGGAGCAGATCACGGAGCGATGACGCACCATGTCTTCCGCACATCCAAGCTCTCCACCCTCAAGCTCTGGGGAAGAATGCTGGAAAAAATTTCCCTCTCTGAGGAAGGCGCTGCAATTTCCGCTGTGACTGCGGGTGATTTCCGTGCAACAGGTGCAGATTTCTCCGAGCTCACGGGGGCAATCGATTACGTGAACTCTATCCCCGGCATGAAGTTCTCCCTGATCTTAAGCGAACGCGACGGCAAGGTGAAGGGATCACTCAGGACACTGCGCGATGATGTTGATGTCTCTGCCATGGCAAAGAAGTTTGATGGCGGTGGACACAAAAGAGCCGCAGGGTTTTCGGTCGATGGGAAATTGGAAGAAGAGACGCGATGGAAGGTGGTTCCATCAAAGGAATCATTACAGCAGAAGTGATAGGCTATGAAAGATGAATGCATTTGTGCCTGTAGCTCAATTGGATAGAGCGTCAGCCTCCGAAGCTGAAGGCTGTGGGTTCAAGTCCCACCAGGCACACCATTTTAAGAATACAGCCAATACACTACTGTTCGATAGATTCCAAACGATGCAGTGACGAGTGCAAGGCCAACGAGCGAGCCGATCATCGCGGTTTTTCCAGCTTGAATTTCTGTTTCTCGACCCGCAGAAATTGTCATGCGAAATGCTCCGATGAGAAAGATAGCGAGTGCGATGAGTGCTGCAATATAAAAAAAAGCGTCGTTCATCGTTGTGAAGAGTGTTGCAGGCGGAATACACGGAATCCCCCCCCAGCAAACATTCAGCTTTATTCCAACGGGATTAGGTGCCTGCGCTACAGCACTTGATATCGGCAATATCGCCGCAATGCTTATTCCGCCTCTCCAGAAGAGCCTCTGAATGCGAGAGAAACCTTTCATATCTATCAAAGTAGTATACCTCAAATCTGGGTATTCCCCTAGCTACCGTAGGGAGAGGGATGTATGCTCATGTCCTTTCTTTGGAATATTGATTTATCTTAATTATTATGTTATAATAACATGATGGCATTTCCTCCATTATCACCTCGGCGATATGCCTGATTCAGCTCATCAACTGGCGAAAAAATTCATTGAGGAGCACTCCAAGTTCCTCATCATCCCACATGCAAATGTGGATCCGGATGGGCTTTCCTCGGCGCTCGCCTGTTACCTGCTCTTCACCGCTCTCGGAAAAGAATGCACGGTGATCTGCCCCGACACGCTCCCGGAATCACTGGAGTTTCTCCCAGGGTACGAAAAACTGACTCAGGAACTCAAGGATACACAGGATACGATCATTACATTGGACTGCAGCAAGGGGGTGGAGATCGATAAGTTGCGCTATTCGATCGAGGAGAACAAGGTGAACATCATCGTGACCCCGAAGAAGGGATCATTCGTCGCGAGTGATGTCGGATTTACAGAGGGAACGTTTCCTTACGATGGGGTGGTGATTGTAGATACTGCGGAGCTCAAACTCCTCGGGACTCTCTACGCAGAGCATGAGCGGTTCTTCCGCAAAGTCCCGATATTGAACATTGATCATCACTTGAGTAATA
>Ga0209542_10010487_pt1 | contig 16692 bp, 13 predicted proteins | sample RifCSPhighO2_01_FD_184028 | JGI IMG/M metagenome (GOLD analysis project Ga0209542, IMG submission 184028) | Soil microbial communities from Rifle, Colorado - Rifle CSP2_plank highO2_0.1 (SPAdes) (version 2) | ecosystem: Environmental > Terrestrial > Deep subsurface > Rock core/Sediment ...
AGAGAGCTGTCTTTGTACGGTCTGTCCAAAATCGTCCTCGAGCGAGAGATTGAGCGCGTAGGCGCTTTCCGGAATGAGGCCGTAGTAGAGCGCGCTTTCAAATTCTCCGGCGACACACGGGCTTCCGGGATATGGCACCTCTACCTTGTGCGGTCCGCTCCAGTTCCAGCGGCCAATCGTTAGGTTCGATGTCACCTTTCGGTAAAATTCGGCCTCTTCCGGAGCCTTGATGGGAGTGTTCGAACAAATTCTAAGTTCAGTAAGTTTCGCTCCTTTCGTTCCGGTTTCTGGAGAGGTCTTTCGAATGGCAAGCTTAGGATAAGTCTTGGCACTACGAAGGAGTGGCTTCCCGATCAGTGAGACACCTCTCACATTCACGATTTTTTTGAACTCGATTGTTATCTCCTCGCTGTTTCCGAAGGCGTCTTTATCGAAGGAAAGTGAGAGAAGCGTCTTGTCCTCAACTTTCTCGCAATCTGTTCCAAGGTAAACGGCGTTGCCGTACTCATCCTCTGCGCATTTTTCACCATACTTTATGGAGGCGAGGTGTGGGGCGCTGATACTCGTCGCGCCCTTGTCAATCTCTTCATGGAAACGCACGAGGAGCTCCCCCATGGGGTCAAACACATCGGGAGTTACGAGCATTGAGCGAGGGGACTTCGCGGAGATTTCCGCGATGACCTCCGGAACACTGAAGAAGTAGGAACGCTTCTCGTCAAGAATGATATCCCCTTCCAAGGGAAAGGCCTTTTGTGCCGAAACCGAATAGGTCGAGTTAAAATCCCAGAAGCGAGGGCGCCCATTCCTATCCGCCGCGTTGTAGATCGCGAGCACGGATGTATCGGTGTACGTCTTCTCTTCCTCGCTTTGTTCGTCGAAAAGAGTTCGCGTTCCGTATTCCACGATAACCGGCAGGAGCTGACCCCTCGCTCCCATCACCTTGATTTCGGACTTGGTGCGGGCCAGGTCCACCGGCTGATTGAAAGTCAGGGTAAAGGGCTGATTGTGCAATACAGGCTCCGCGGGGGAACCTAGCATTAGAATTTCTCCCGGCGGTGGCGGAGGCGGCGAGGTAAGTTCATCGCCCACTATCATAAAATCTTCTTCTCCCGGAGAGTAGGGCGAAGGAGCTCCACCTCCGGATGGCCCATCGAAACTGTCTCCATATCGAAGCGGGCGCGTGATGAACGTGTGCGTCGCGCCCTTAAGCGGCAGGCCGTCAACGGAGCGCAGTCCTTCCCCTACTCCAACCGTATAGTTCGCCGAGCGGACAAGACGCTTTTCCGGAATGAACTGAAGATTTCTAGTGCTTATCCACTTGAATTTGCCTTTGGTCGGAGGAGTGATCTTTACGGGAACATCGCGCTGATCCAGTTCATCTAAAGTGGTGAGCGGCACCATGGGGCGGTTGAACACGATGGTGATTTCGCTGTTCTCCGGCGCTTCGGATTTCGCCCGCGGGAAGATGGAAAGTATTTTCGGATCTTCATCAATGAGGAAATCCTTTGAGAGAATGCCGTCCGGAGTTTCGAGCGAGACTGTGTAATAGCTCCCAAGCGTCAGTTTGTCTTCTGGTTCGAAGAAAAGCTCTCCTTTTTCGCTCCCCGCCGTCCAGCTTCCTTCAAGCGGGGGCTCGAAAGTAACCTTCGCCTGCGCTTCCGCCGCGGTCATCTCCACGCCCTTGGGGAGCGCGAGCGCGATCGCCGCGCTACTCGATATCTTGTCGCGAACAAGCGTGTAAGTCTCCTCGGCCACTCTATAAGGAATCCCACGCTGTGAAGGCAACGCGAAAAACGCCCCCACGCCTATGATGACTAGCAAGAGAAAAGCGCCCGCGATTCCCTTCCAATTTCGCTTGCACCACCGGAGAAAGTTTGCGCCTCTCCCCGATGTTTCAGAGGACGCTATGGGCGTTTGAGCCATGACAAGTGGGAGTGTACTACGTTTGATTTCGATCAGCAATGGGCTGTGCTATGATTCTCTGATGCTGGTATCAGAAAAAAAGCTAACCGTGTGGGGACCCATCCTTATCTTTATCGCAGCGATGCTGTGGGCGACAGATGCGCCGTTTCGGTTCTATCTCACGCGCACGCTTGACCCCAGTTTCATCGTGCTTATGGAGCACGCGGTGAATGTGCTCCTTATTCTTCCGTTCATCGTTTCAGGATGGAGTGAGATAAAAAGTCTTAATCGAAGGCAGTGGTTTTCTCTTCTCATCATCGGTATCGGAGCCTCCGCGCTCGCTTCCATTCTCTTCACGAAGGCATTTTCGTACGTGAACCCTTCGGTCGCGATTGTCCTCCAAAAGCTTCAGCCGGTTATTGTTATCGCGCTTGCGACCTCATTTCTTCGTGAGCGCCTCGGCAAACGCTTCTTCCTCTTCGCACTCCTCGCCCTAGGAGGAGCCTATGTGATTTCATTCCCCGACTTAGTGCCGCGACTCTACTACGGAGAAACCTGGAATCCGAACACGATCGGCGTGTTACTCGCGGTCGGCGCGGCAGTGCTTTGGGGTCTCGGGACCGTGCTCGGGAGGTACGTTCTCGGCTCATCCGTGACTTTTAAAACGGTTACCGCCCTCCGATTCCTGATCGCGTTTCTCTTCCTCATCGCGCTTAATTTCCGGCAGGTTTCCCTTGATGCCCTCCGCGAGCTGGGCGAAAAGGATATTCTGTTCATCATCATCGTCGCGATTACCTCCGGCTTCACCTCTCTCTTTATTTACTACAAGGGTCTCGCGACCACAGGGGCGAGTGTCGCCACGCTCGCGGAGCTTGGGTTCCCGTTTCTGGCGGTCGTGGTTAACGCCGCGGCGCTCGGCTTCTTCCTCCGGCCAATACAAATCGCGGCGATGCTAATTCTGCTGTTCGCCGTGTGGGGACTCGCGAGAGTAAATGCGGAGGCTATCGCTTCAGACTCTGTTCCAAGAACGTGAGTGTTTTTTCCCACGCATCCTTTGTTTCCGCGGGCGCGTAGTTCATGCCCGAAGGGTTGGCGAACGCATGCCCGACTTCCGGATATACGTAGATTTCATTTTCGATGCCGAGCCTATCGAGCGCCGCGTCAAACTCTCTCACCGTGGAAGTGGAGATGGACTGATCCTTCCCCCCAAAGATTCCGAGCACCGGCCACTTCAAAGCCGAAAGTTTCTCCGGATCCGTGCTAAGCTGCCCATAATAGATCACCGTCGCGTCAAGCGGCTCCCCTGACAGGGCGAGCTCAAGCGATTTTCCTCCGCCATAGCACCACCCGAGCGATGCGACCTTGATTGCGCCTTCCGCCTTTAGAAAAGCAACGGCCTCTCTTAGCACTTTAGTCGTTTCCTCGGGAGTCCTCGCGGCGCGATACTTTTGTGCGTCTGCCGTACTCGTCGCAACCTTGCCATTGTACAAATCGACCGCCAAGACTTTATATCCTTGCCCGGCGAGTTCTCGCGCCATATCCTTGACCTCTTTGGTGAGGCCCCACCACTCGTGAATCATGACGACACCCGGGTATGCGCCTACGTCAAGCGGCTCCGCGAAAAATTCTTTTCGGCCGTCCTCGAAATTGACGTCACGCTCCATGATCGCGAGGCGATTCGCACTTTCGAGCATGTCGGAATTATTCACCTCCTTTATTTCCTCTGCGGGAGTGTCAAGTCTGTCCACGAGAAACCAAATTCCTCCAACGACGAGGATGAGCACGATAATGATGATGGGTACGCTCCTCATAGAAGTTTGTTCTTCCATTGTAATTCATCCGATATCTGATGCAACTTTAGCAATAGTATACGAACGTACACTATTGCTAAGTTATTCCCTTTGTCTCTCTACTACCTACTCACTACTATCTACTCCGCCGCCAGCCGGCGGACTATTTCCCGTCCTTCCGCTTCGCGCGGCTCCGATCCACGTCGGTAAGGTGGTGCTTGCGCAGACGAACACTCTTCGGGGTAATCTCCAGATACTCATCTTCGGCCATCACCTCAAGTCCTCGCTCAATCGTAAGTTCGTAGGGCGGGACAAGATCAATTGCTTCGTCGGTGCCGGAGGCTCGCACGTTGGTGAGCTGTTTTCCCTTAGTCGGGTTAACTGCCATCTGTTCGCCCTTTGAGGTGTTGCCGATGACCATGCCCTCATACACTTCCGTGCCGGGGCCGATGTAGAGCACCCCGCGCTCCTGGAATCCCCAAAGCGCGTAACCGAGTGCCTTTCCCGTGGCCATCGAAATCATGGAACCTACCGCACGCTTGCTGATCTCGCCGGCGTAGGGCCGAAAGCCGATAACGCGCGAGGACATGATGCCTTCGCCTCGTGTGTCGATTATGAATTGACTGCGATATCCGAGTATTCCTCGAGTTGGTCCCTCGAGGATGAGCCTGACCGCTCCGCCGTGTTCTCGCAAATCCTTAAGAATGAAGGCCCGCCGTCCAAGTTTTTCTATGACCACGCCCTGGAATTCCTGCGGAGTATCGATAATAACCTCCTCGAACGGCTCGAGAATCTCGCCGTCATCTTGCTTGCGCAAAATGACCTTCGGCTGTGAGACCTGCACCTCATACCCCGCGCGGCGCATGTTTTCAAGAAGGATGGCTATATGGAGTTCGCCGCGACCAAGTACCTTCAGATATTCATTTGAGGAAAAGTCCACTTTGAGTCCAACGTTCACCTCAAGTTCTCGCTCAAGGTATTCACGGATCTGGCGGGAAGTAACATACTTACCCTCTCGTCCGCCGAAGGGCGAATTATTCACCAGGAATTGAAGTTCGATCGTCGGCTCGTCAATCGCGATCATGGGGAGGGCTTCGGCGTCCTCCCCCTCCGAAACGGTTTCGCCAATCTCGATATCGGTGAGTCCCGCGATGAGCGCGATGTCTCCGGCCTGCACTTCATTTGTCTCGACTTTTTCCATTCCCTTCCAGGTAAAGAGCTTAAGAATTTTCCCCTTGCGGATGGCCTTCTTTTCCCCCTCTTTAGAGGGGGAAAGTAAGAGGGGGTGCTGTATGAACACCTCCATCCCCGGCTTCGCCACTCCCTCATACACGCGCGCGACGGCCATTCGCCCAAGGAAATTATCGTAGGCGAGGTTGAAGGGTTGAAGTCGGAGCGGCTTTGCTATCGACTCCGGGGTGGACGCGGATCGCACATGCTCCAAAATAGTGTCGAGAAGAGGTTCAAGATTCGTGGAGTCGTCCGTCAGACGCTTTTTCGCGATTCCTTGACGCCCAATCGCGTACACCACCGGGAAATTCGCTTGCGCCTCACTCGCGCCAAGCTCGAAGAAAAGTTCGAGCACCTGCTCCTCTGTGCGATGCGGGTCAGCGGCGGGCTTGTCTATTTTGTTAATCACGACGATGGGTCGGAGTCCTAGCTCGAGAGACTTCTTCAGCACAAAGCGAGTTTGCGGCATGGGGCCTTCCTGCGCGTCCACCACAAGAAGCACGGAGTCGATGGAGCGAAGCACGCGCTCCACCTCGGAGCCGAAGTCCGCGTGCCCCGGGGTGTCCACGATGTTTATTTTCGTGGGGCTTCCTCCCCCTCTGCCCCTCTCTAGAGGGGAAGTCCCTCGGGCTTCCGAGGGGAAGGGGTGGCTCGAAGGGGTGGTGCTGCTCTTTTTAGGAGCATAATAAATCGCCGCATTCTTCGCGTAAATCGTAATGCCGCGCTCCTGTTCGAGCGCGTTTGAATCCATAGAAGCTCCCTCCTTCCCCACCCCTGACTGCTTCAAAAGGGCGTCGGTGAGCGTGGTTTTCCCATGATCCACGTGTGCGATGATGGCTATATTGCGAATTTCCATATAATACGAATTACGAATCGGTACGAATATACGAATGGGACGAGATTAGATTTGTCAACAAAAATATGGCCTCACGGCCAAGGAGTAACCACCTGATAGTAACACAGAAACCGAGAAAACAAAAATTGCCCGAGAATCTCTCTCGGGCAACGCATCGGTGTATGTGGATACACCGCGAACGTTTCGTGAATTAGCAGGCAACCGCGTTGGTGAATCGCCCCTCTTGCTGTTGGCGTAGTAGTCCATAGAGGGCCGGATTTCTTTGAGCGAGTATCAAGAGAGCCGCGAGCAGGGCATTGGCCGGCTCCATGATTGTCGCCGCTGGAACCTTGCTCGGGAGCTCAAGTGAGGACCCGACGTTTCGGATGCGTTCACTCTCGGTTCCCGCCGGAACATTGATGGTGGGGACCGTACAATTTGCCGAGATAGTGGGACCTGCTCCGTTAGACCGGCCGATGTAGGCAATCACGACACAGTCGGGGACTTCCTGGATGAAGCGATGAAGCTCCAGAATACCCCGCACAGGTTCCTTGTGAAGGGAGCGCGTGTGAATCGTAAGTGGCATGAGTCCACCGAAGGATTTCCCCGGCCCGACGCCAAGGATCTTCTCAAAATTGGCCTCAAAAACGCCATCGCTGTCATCAGGCGAGCCTTTCCAGAGAATGATTCGCTGTCTCGGTAGGACGAAGCGGTCAGTCAAATCCGCGACGAGCTCATAGTTCCTCGTGACATCATTCAGATCCCCATCGTCACGGAAGCTCTGCTTGCAGATGTATGATCCGTCTTGAACAACTCGCCACGAGTCATTGTCAATGACGTCCGCGATGAGAAGCTGGCCGATCGGCTCCTCCGGAGTAGATTCCCCAAGTCCGAACTCAATCTTGATGTCCACCATTTTCCTCCCCTGTAGTTGCCACGCCTTTTCGATGACGAGAAACGCTCGAATCAGAAGCTCTTCCATGCGGCCAAGGAGTTCTTCCTCCGCTCCCAGTGTAAAGAATTGATCCTTCCGAAGGCGGAGAAAGGGCTGCTGTCCCACGAGGAAGCCTCTGAAACCAGTCCGTGCCGATTCCTCCTTTTGTTCCTTAGTCCAATGAGGCAAGAAGAAGTGGACCCCACCTTGCGTGAACTCAAGGAGAGGATCGTCCATTGGAATTGGTCGAGTATTCCAGACGTTGCCGCTTGTCTTCGCGAATACTTCCGTCTTGAGCCTCGGGAATACGGTTCCCAGCGGGATGTGGGGACAGCGATGCTGATGCGAGCCGTGTGATTCCCGACGTGCAACCATTTCATACGGAAGCATCTTACACCGCGGCGCGACAAATCGAGCTGCTCCAATTCGCTCCCGGTAGGCAACCGGAAGCCCCGAGTCGGCTAGCAGTTGGAAAACATTGCATGCTGTTTGTGTCGCGAGTCCTCCCTTTCCGATGATGACCTCGTGTTTGGCTCCGTCGCCGGCAGTGATGTCATCCTTCGATTCGAGCACTACAAGACTCTGACGCTCCCTGATCCCCAGGATTCTTTTGGTTTTTCCTTCGGCGATTGGTGGTTCTACGGTCGTGTATGTCATGTGGCACCAACTTTCTAAATGTGCATTTAGGCTGCACGAGCCTTTGGGGACGATTCCCCTTTTCTCGCATCAGACTATCCAAATGAATCAAAAAGTCAAAGCACTGTCACAAGGGAGATTCAGGAACTAAACCGGAGGAAAGGCTAAACCTTTCGGAGAAAGGTTTAGCCTTTCCGGACTTATTTAGCATGTAAGCACGGCCGTGCTTACATGCTAAAGGGATCCGGTTGTCAGTAAGTATTGTATCGGAGGAAAAGATATGCCATAGTGCGAAAAGATATATTGGCACCTACGACAACCAAAGCCCTACACTAGCCCGCCGCAAACTATGAACCTGCTTACTACCGTTACTGCTTCGACCACCACCGAACTTCTGAATTACAATTTACTGCTCGCCTGTCCGGACCCCGCGACCGCAGAGGTCCTGGAGCTCATCGAGCTCGGGACACGAGCCCCTTCGGTTCTCATCTGCGGAGAAAGCGGGACCGGCAAGGAGATCGTCGCGCGCGCCCTGCATGAAGCCTCGGACCGGCGCAGAGGTCCTTTCATTGAAGTAAACTGTGGAGCATTGCCCCCAACCCTCATGGACGACGCCTTGTTCGGACACGAGCGGGGAGCCTTCACTGGAGCGACGGAAATGCGAAGAGGAGCGTTTGAGCGAGCTCACAATGGCACTCTGCTGCTGGATGAAATTGGAGAAATGCCGCTCGATCAGCAGCCTCGACTCCTTCGAGTTCTTGAAGGACATGGTTTCGAGCGACTTGGCGGAGAGAGACAAATACAGTCGGACTTCCGTCTCATCGCCGCGACAAACCGAAAACTCGAGGAGCTCCAGCGTGCAGGATCCTTCCGACCGGATTTATTTCATAGACTCGATACCTTCTCGATCGATGTGCCGCCGCTTCGAGGACGTCCACGCGATGTTCCACACTTCGTCCGCCTGTTCGCGGGTGAGATCCCGATCGCTCCGGAAGCATTCGAATGGGCTACGGGACATCTATGGCCGGGAAATGTTCGGCAACTCAAGAATCGATTTGAGAGGGCAAGGGTCTTGAGCGCGGGTCAGGAGATTCAAATCCGACATCTTGCGCGGGAAGTGGATAACATCTCTACGCTCACATGCGACGCGGGGTTCCTCAAGCAACTTATGAGTGTTGGATTCTGGAAGGCTGTGGATTTTGTCGAAAAGGAGCTCCTAAGGGCCTATCTTTTGAAGTATGGGAACGACAAAAGGGCAGTGGCGCGGAACTCTGGATTGAGGGTTTCGACTCTGTACGACAAATTGCGTGAACACCATTTGTTCGAACCGCGAAAATAGTCTCCACGGTGAAAGCGCGCTCGGCGGAGCGCGCTTTTTTATCGGCCAATCACGACCTGTGCCCTATGCGCCAACCAGCCAGTGAGGCAAAGTTGAATCGCCGGTGTAAAACCGACGTTTAGAAGCGGGATAATCGGCATAGCATCGGCGTACACCCAGCGGCCGGTCCCGAGGGCCCACTTCTCGAGCAGAATGGCGAATATGAAAAGAAGGCTGTACAAAATGAAGCGCCGCTTGCGAAGCAAAGAGGAGTAGAAAAACGGTGCGGAGAAAAGCGTGATCACTGCCGCGTCAAAAAGCGCGGCGCGAAAGAGAATCAAGCTTGTGATCGCATCGCCCTTATACGAAACGTAGAGCACGGAGTGGAGGTGCTCCCAAACAAGATTAAGAAGTAAGGCAGAGAAAAATATAATGAAAAGTCTTCCGCTCACCTTCCCATTATAGCGCCTTTTGAGGAAGCGTTCGATAAATACAGCGAATACAGACCGTCTGCTCTTTGCGGGTTTTGATGTATTTGGCACCGCAGGTGCACAGCAAGATCTCGGTACGAGTCTTTTTCTCTATCCACTTCCCCACCGGATTTTGAAACGTCTTCCGAGAGGGAGTCATTATGGCGTTGTGTTTGTGTTTGTTCCTCATGGGAGTTGTTATTCGTACCGATTCGTAATTCGTATCGCGGATTATTCAACAAAAGTCAGTGCCTTACCCTTCTTGCTTCCCCGGCCGGTTCGGCCGATGCGGTGCACATAATCATCGTAGGTCGCGGGAAGGTCGAAGTTGATCACGTGCGAGACATCATCGATGTCGAGTCCGCGAGCCGCAACGTCGGTGGCGACGAGTACCTGAACGTGATTCTTCTTGAAGAGATCGAGCGCGCGGCGGCGTCTCGAGAGATTTTTATTGCCGTGAATCGATTCCGCCTTTATGCCGCGCTCGGCGAGCAGTTTGGAGAGTTTCTCCACGCCGTGTTTCGTTCTCCCGAAGACGAGTACTTTCTTAAACTCATTTCCCCCAAGAAGGTTATGGAGCACATCGAGTTTGTTTTGCCCTTTTGTCTTCACGATGTCCTGTTCCACATTTTTCGCGGTGTCGCCCGTCTTCACGGAAATGCTGACGGGCTCGCGCAAGAAGGCTCTGATGAGCGACTCAATCTCGCGCGACATCGTGGCCGAGAAGAAAAGCGTGTGGCGCTCCTTTGGCATCTTCCCCATCATGAACTTCATATCATTGATGAAACCCATATCAAGCATCCGATCGGCCTCGTCGAGCACCACCGTCTTAAAGACCGAGAGGTCGAGATACTTTTGTTCGATGAGATCCTTCAGCCGTCCGGGCGTGCCGATAATGAAGTTGTTCTGGTAGCGGAGATTTCGAATTTGCGCGCCCATATTTGACCCGCCGACGCACACCGCGGAGAAGATTTTCATGCCGCGCGTGAACGCGCGGAGTTCTTCGTCTATTTGAATGGCAAGTTCTCGCGTGGGGACGACAATCAAAATGTTCTCTTTTCGATTTTGGAGGACCTTGTTGATGAGCGGGATAAGAAACGCCGCGGTTTTTCCCGTACCCGTGTTCGCGATGCCAACCACATCGTTCCCGCGAAGGACATGCGGGATGGCCCGATCCTGAATAGGAGTCGGGGTCGTGTAGCCCTTGGCGAGGATGTTCTCTTTTAGCTTCTCCTCGATGTTGAACTCATTAAACGCGTGCTCCGGCACGAAATGCGGAGCTTGCTCAGTGATGAGCGCTTTGTTGACGAACTTCGAGATGTCGCTGAATTCACCGAATTTCCTGCCCCGAGGAGTTCCGCGAAACCCGACACTTCCTCCTCGCCCATGCTGAACATGACTCCCCCCTTGATGCGAGGGTCTTCCAAAACGTCTGTCCCCGTGCGGGGCACGAAAAGATTTTGATGTATGGCGTGGATACATGTCTCATTAACCTTCTGGCGTTAAAGTAAGGTGGCCAGTTCTCGAAGGTTTAAAGACAGATGTCTACGCAAGGAGAAGTGTTCTTCTAAGCGAAACCCTAGAGATGTAGTTACGCCGTCAGTATATACTGAAACTGGATTCTTGTCAATCTTTTAGCGAAGCGGATCCCTTTAGCACGTAAGCACGGCCGTGCTTACATGCTAAATGATTCTTACACTATGAATTGCGAGACCTCCGTTTTGTCATTCCTGCTTGCCCCTGTGTGTCCGCACGCAGGCGGGCGAAGGAAAAAATCCGGAAAACTCGAAGGCTAAGAGCCAGACTCTCTCTGCCGAGAGTCTGGCTCTTAGCCCACAGTGGAATACACCTCGCTCTACGAGCGGCGTTTTTTCGAGAGGTCTTTCTTGAGGGTTTTCCACGCTTTCTGGAGCGCGTCTCTAAAATCCTCGGCTTCCCTTGTGCCTAGCTTTTGAAGTACGCGATATTTCTCGGTAACCGTAGAAACAATGGCCTTATAATTTTCTTCATTGAGCGCCGCGTCTTTGAGTTTCAAAGCTTCCTCGATAATTTCTTTTTCCGCCTTTTCCATCCAGCCCTTTACCGCCGCCCTATGCTTCTTCGCGTTTTTGCTGTAGTAGAAATAGTACGCTCCGGCGGCAAGCGCCGCGAGTCCCGCTACCGTGCCTAGTTTGGTTGTTTTTTTCATAGATATATTTAGAAAATAATGATTCTAATTCTCCGTCGTCCCCTTTTCCTCTTCGGTTCGCCTAGTTTTCGACTTGCGCGAAAACCAGCGTGAACGCTTCTGCAAAAAGGAGAAAAGTTGTCCAAGAGCGAATCCCCGCGCCTTAACACTCTCCCGGAAAGCTGCTAAGTCTTCAGCGAAGAGCTTACTCCCCTCATCTACTCGCTTGCTGACGTCGCGCACGCTCCGAAGTATCTCTATGAGGTAAAAAAGGGCGACAAGCGCACCGATCGTTATGAGTATCACCGCAAGCGAGGTGATGAAAAAGAAAATGTCCGCCTTCATAAAATCTTCCATTGCTTCATTCTATACTTTTTCCTCCCTCTAGTCTATCCTCGTAGGATGGCGAAACGAACGGCTATTCCGTTACTAGGATCAATGTTGAAAAGACTCGCGGCGCGAGCGTGGTTATCGAACCGCGCTGGAAGCATGCTTCCCAGATCACCTTTCGAAGCGGAAGGAGGCGATACATCCGATACTCCTGCCTTGATCTCAATCCGCTCGCGGCATCCGAAATCGCCAAGGATAAAGACTACGCGACGTTCTTCCTAAAACGAATGGGCTATCCGACGGTGCCCGGCGAGGCGTTTTTCTCGAACGCGTGGGGGAAGACGATCGGTTCAAAGAGGGATATTCACGCGGCATTTCGGTTCGCGAAAAAGATTGGATTTCCGGTCATCGTAAAGCCGAACGGTGGCAGTCAAGGAAGAGAGGTGACGCTCGTGTACACGAAGAGGGAATGTTACCGCGCGCTTCGAAGTATCTTTAAGAGCGAAAAGGTGGCACTTGTACAACGAAGGGTGTCAGGGCGAGATTATCGTATGGTCGTTCTTGACAGTGACGTGATCTCCGCCTATGAGCGGGTGCCCCTGAGCGTGCTAGGCGACGGACGATCAACTGTCTTTTCTCTGCTTTTGAGAAAGCAGCGCGGTTTTAAGGCACAAGGCCGAGATACATTGCTTCAGACCAAGGATCCTCGAATCCCGGCGAAATTGAAACGGCAAGGTCTTACTCTTCGCTCGATACCAAAGCGCGGAGAAAGGATTTTCCTTCTCGACAATGCCAACCTCTCCACGGGTGGCGATGCCATTCCCGTAAAAAGAGTGCACCCGGCGTGGAGACATCTCGCGATTAGACTCACCAAGGATATGGGACTTCGACTTTGCGGGGTTGATCTTATGGTGGAAGGTTCGCTGAAGGATAAGCCAGGGAAATTCTTCGTGCTCGAAATTAACGCCGCCCCCGGTCTCGACCACTACGCGCAGAGCGGGAAAGCGCAGAGAAACACCGTCGAGCGCATGTATCTTAAAATACTAAAAAGGCTTGAATGAAAAGCCGCGCCCTGAAGCGGCGCGGCATGCTGAAGTAAGAGTGAATCACTTCTTAGTTCCTTGCTCAGCGATGAACTTACGGAGAGTGGCCGGATACAGTCGGCGCTCCACCACTTTGATTCGCTCGTGGAGCGTTGCCTCACTGTCACCTTGGAGAACCGCGACCCGTTCTTGGGCGAGGATATGACCTCCGTCATCAAGTTCCGCAGTCGCGATGTGGATTGTGCACCCAGTTTCCTTGGCTCTCGCCGCGAGCGCGTCCCTTACGGCATGATCACCCTTAAAGAGTGGCAGGAGCGACGGGTGGGTGTTGATGACTCGTCCGGGGAAGTTGCCTGGAGTGAACATGACCTCATGGAAGACCGTCATGAATCCCGCCATCGCGACAAGTTGAATCGAATGCGACCGAAGGACGGAAATCACCCGAAGCGTGTATGCTTCGCGATCGAAGCTCTTAGAGAAGTTCTTACGGCAAATGAGTTCGACGTTTAGGCCCGCCTCATCCGCGATCTCAAGGCCGCGGCAAGGCCGATCCGCGAAGACGAGCCTAATCGGGAAACCGTCCTTGATCATTGCTTCGAGAAGCGTTCCCTTTCCAGAAACTGCAATAGCTGTTCGCATGGGTTTTTCACCCTCCTTTCTTGGTTTTTGTGGTGTGCTGTGACGATCTGAACTTTAGCGAAGAGACAATGAAATAGCAAGAGGTAGAAATTAGAGATTCCTACACACTCTTATGTGTGGGCTAGTAGGTATCCACTCGGTGCTCCTTGATGAAGGAGAGTGAAGCGTCGAAAATTCCGAGAAAGGCTTTAAAAGGTACCTCAACGAGAAAGTCGAGAAAAAAGACAAAGATGTTAATGCTTGAAAATCTCACGCTAAACCAGCGTCCGGTATTCACGATCGGGAAGGTAAAGAGATTCCAGATGAGCCCGAGCGTGCCGGGTCGTTCGCGAACCGGTTCCCAACGTCGCGCGCTCCCACGAATGCGCAATCCAAAATAACTTACTAGTGTGAGAAATACGAAGAACAGGACGATACTCATAAGGTTGAAGTGGAGAGCGATGAGTCCCCAAAGGATCGCGCCGAAGGAGAGGGCGAAAAGAAAGGCGTAAAAACACATGACCAGAAACAGGGTTGTCGGGTTTGCCGGAGGCTTGATGAAGATCGGCTTCATATCCTTGTCACGCACCACCGCGAGGACTCCATCAATGACCCGCTCGACGCCTCGGCGTTCCTTGCCGACGAAGGTGACCATCGCCCAAAGCAGAAGCGGGTGAAAGATCGCGTTCGTGCCGAGCGCGACGTAGTTCTCCGAGCCGAGGAGAAATCGCTCATAGGGCCATTCGAGGGCGACTCCCAAAATGATCTTGGTGAGGAGAAGGTAAATGACCGCGCGCCGCCCGCTTAGTTTAAGAAGTTTTCTCTGCTGTCCTTGCTTTTTCTCGATGATGGTCGCGGCAAATTCCTTGAGCTTTTCATCGTCGTCAAGAACGATTTGCGCCCCTTTGCCATACGACTGAAATAGCTCGAGAAGCACCGCGTAGTAGAGCGCGTGGTTTTTGAGGCGGGCGGATACTTTCCACACAAGCGGGTGTGTCGCGATTTCCTCCCCCTTTTGGAGGCTAAGGAGGAGGCGGGGGGCGAGAGAGGAGAGCGCAGGATCGGTGTACGAATGGGAGAGAAGCTCCGGAATCTCGCGCACCACAAGCGCGTACAAAAGCCCCGACTTGTCTTCGGAGAGAAAGCTTCGATGCGCGGCCGCGTAGGTAATGAGCGTATAGTCAACCGTGTCCCTGCCCTGGTAGACGATCGCTTTCTTCGCCGCGGTGAATAGCGAGTTCACCAGAAAATCCTTGAGCGGGTCGGGAAAGAGAAACTGTTCGATCTCGATGGAGGCAAAATCGAGCGAAAGAGCGATGGAGAGGCCCTCGCGCTCGAACACCATCCACTTGTGAATAATGTTCTGGAGCTCGGTGGCTTTCGCTTCGGGAACCTTGTTGTTCGGGAGGTACCCGCTGCTCACAAGCTCGCGAAGGAGGGCGGCTCCGGAATTGGGCTTCCGCTCGATGTAGAGCTGACGCTTCAGCATACGGCGAATCGCGCTCCTTCTTATGATGTGGTAGTCCTTGTAGTCGACAAAGGAACGCAGTTTTTCATACAGCGCTCCAAAGCGGCCGGTGAGCTGCTCGACCGAAACGTGCGGTCCGGGCTCTTCCGCGGCGCCTTCGGAGGAAGGAGTAAGGCTTGAAGAGAGCCTCTTTAGCTCTTCACTTATCATTGCAATAGTTATCTGTTCGTTAGGAGAGGTGGGCGGAGACGAGTTTTGTCATCTCGAACATATTTACCACATCCCTTCCGCCGAACACTTTCTTCAGTGCCGCGTCGGCATTGATATTACGCTTATTCTTCGGATCCTGGAGATTCTTACCCTTGATGTAGACCCAAAGCTTCTTCACCACTTCGGAGCGGGGCATTGGGCCACTCCCAACCACCGCCGCAAGATCAGCGCTCACATTTAACGGCTTCATAAACGCGGAGTTCTCTTTTGCCATAGACGTTGTTATCTAATCCTACTAATAAGTAATGCTCTAAGCCTACCACACCTATGCCCAGAGAGGAACTCCCAGCTCGCGCCTGTCAAAAACTGCCGGCCAGGGACTAGAGGTCGCTACTCGACTGGTACAGGTTTCCCATACCGATGTTACGTCGGGATATGAGAGAACCTTTTCGAGTCACTGACGGGGGCAAAGTAGTTTGCCTCCTTCCGTCTACTCTTCGCTTCGCATCAGACTGCCGGCCAGGGACTCTCGACTACCGTCGCGGGTACTTTTCGACCTCGTCGACTCGGTAACGAAAAGTCTTTCTCGCCCCTGACGAAAGTGAAGCAGTTCACTTTCTTCCAGCAGTTTTCCACTCCGTTTCAAACTGCCGGCCAGGGACTCTCGACTACCGTCGCGGGTACTTTTCGACCTCGTCGACTCGGTAACGAAAAGTCTTTCTCGCCCCTGACGAAAGTGAAGCAGTTCACTTTCTTCCAGCAGTTTTCCACTCCGTTTCAAACTGCCGGCCAGGGACTCGAACCCCAATACCCGCCTCCAAAGGGCGGTGTCCTACCTTTAGACGAGCCGGCAATATTAACTGACAAGCAATTTATACCATGAAACCAAAAGTAGTTGAAGGAGTCCCAGGAATTTGCTATTCTGAACACTGCGTATGAAAAGTCCAAAACCATACGAACCACCGAGAATCGAATCCGCAGGTGGCCCATTGCCTGCGGTGACCCACCTCTGCTCGTATGCCTCGAGCCACACGTCAAATTCAACAACGGCGCATGGTAAGACGGCAAAGCACAAGGAGAGGGGGATCGAATCTCGTTCGAGCACGGCTTAGGGCAAGAGCCTTGAAGCCGCACACGGCCAGGGGAATGTTGAGTTTCCCTGGCCTTTCCTTTGATTGACAATTGCTCGCCGCTGGGCGAGGATAGTGGCGGTTCCCTACGCATGGTGAGCCTCGCTTGCACGCGGGGACGCTGCTTCCATGACTGCACAGCGTTTAGCTCTCCAACTAAAGGAACAAGCCAGCAGGGACCTTGCGGAGTTGCACTGATCCCCCTGCTGGCCTTTTTTTGTATTACTTCTCTCCTGCACAGAGCTTCATGATCGCAAGTTCAAGCGGAAGCTCCGGCAGAGCCGCGTAGCCTAAAGAATCGTAAACGTTTAGAAACTCCAGAAGGACAGCGGAGGTGATGCGCGATTCCTTAGATAATGCCAATTTTTTCAAAAATGCAAAATCTTCCGCAGAAACTTCTTCCGAAATGCTTTTTTCCATTTGAGGCGCATTCCGAAGGAGAAGCACAAAGCGAAGTTTAGCGAGAAGAAGCTTCGCGAAGACCTTTATATCGACATTCTGCTCCACGGCTTTTGCGACTGCTTGGAGACCCTGCGAGGCGTCCTTGCGCTCGATGGCCTCGATGAGTGAGTTCACTAAACTGCTTTTCGGAGAGGCGGTGATCTTCTCTA
>Ga0209542_10010488_pt1 | contig 16691 bp, 22 predicted proteins | sample RifCSPhighO2_01_FD_184028 | JGI IMG/M metagenome (GOLD analysis project Ga0209542, IMG submission 184028) | Soil microbial communities from Rifle, Colorado - Rifle CSP2_plank highO2_0.1 (SPAdes) (version 2) | ecosystem: Environmental > Terrestrial > Deep subsurface > Rock core/Sediment ...
CGTCGTGATGGTATGAGGGCCGTTAGCTCAGTGGTAGAGCGTTCGCATGGCATGCGAAAGGTCGCGGGTTCAATCCCCGCACGGTCCATTACAAAAACAAAAACATAATAAAGAAATAAAAAAAGCTCCCCGTGTTGATGGGGAGCCTGCTGGCGCTTGCGCCAGCCACTTGCTTACCTTGTGGGTCCCCGTTTCGGGAACCCGAGAACCCGGAAACCGGCGGGCACGTAGTCTGTTTGCGAGGTGCCGGTTGCCGTGTTGAGCGACCAGACGTGCACGCGCTCCGCTTCATAGACAGTCTCACACCAACCGACGTTGTTGAGACGGCAGGCGGTTGAGAGGATCGAGCCACTGTCTTCCTCCCGGGCGGGCGCCACGAGGAAAAAGTACTTGCCCGCCCGCAGATGCAGGCGTCCGCGCCAGCGCTCGTAGGAGTACCGGAGCGGGTCGCCGTCATCCGTGAGTGCGAGGTTCGCGATGACCTCGCCGGGATCGGGGTAGCCATCTCGCTCGGGCCGCACCTCGACGACGAAAGGAAGCGCACCCGGGCACAGGGCAACTCCGTTCACGATCTGCCCGCAGTTGTTCATAATGCCGCCGACCTCCGTGATTGTCGTTGGCTTTGTGAGCACGATTTCCGTGCCTACATGCCACTCGGCCGAGACGCCCCGCCCGCTCATGCCGTACACACCGACCTCGAAACTGGTTTCGGTTGAAGCGTTGCCGAGGGAGTCCAAGACAACCGCCTCGGACGCGTCGGCTTTCATGGCGACGCACGTCACCACCACGGCAACCGCCCACGCGATGAGAATCATCAGAGCCTTTTTCATCCCACTTCCTCCTTCTCTCCTTTTCAAATGAACGGCGAAATGCCATCCACGTTAGGTCTCTAGGCTTTGTACCATATAAATATTTGATTGTCAAGAGGGCGCGGAATCGGCCGCTTCCCTATAATGTGTAAGATGAACAATGTGCAGATTCGGGAAGTGCGAGAGGAAGCATTGTATAACCCGCTTATTCTCACGCATGCCGTACCTTTCACACAGGCGTTTTTTTACGGCGAATGGCAAGAGAGAATGGGAAGGCGCGTCCGGCGCTTTATCGGCGAGTCGGCATCAGGGCCCGTTATTTTTTTTCAGACAATTGAATACCCGCTTCCTCTCGGGAAGTCGTATGTCTATATCCCATATGGGCCGATAACTATGGCACCGCGCGACGAGTCTCTGGTAAAAACACTTTCAGAATTCGTTTCGGAGGCGTTTCGAGACACACATGCCATTTTTGTGCGGTTTGACTTTTCTCCGGCTCTTACGGAGTCGGAGATGCTTCTTGCCGAAAAATATTTCCGCGTCGGGGGCGCATTTTCCTATCACGGATCGTCGTATCAGCCGCGCGCGGAATGGGCCATAGATCTTACTCGCCCCGAAGAAGAAATTCTTAAAAAGATGGACAAAAAAAACCGCTACGGTATCCGCGTTGCCGAAGAGAACAAGGTAGAGACGCATATTATCGATAAAAACCTTCGGAGTCATTTCGATATATTCTACAGGCTCATACAGGAAACTGCGGAGAGAGACAGATTTCGCGAGCATCCAAAATTATATTATGAACGCATCTTTGAAAGTTGCGAAAAACGCGGATGCGGTTTTCTTGTCGAGAGTTTATACAAAGGCGAACCGGCAACGAGCGACCTCGTCGTTTGTTATGGCAAGATAGCGACATGGGTCTTTGGCGGCTCAGCAACAAGAGCGCGGGACGCCTCGCCGTCATATCTTGCCCAATGGACAGCGATGCAGCATGCCAAAAAGATCGGGTGCGCATCATATAGTTTTGGCGGAGTGAGCGAGCCGCCGTTTGTGGAGTCATCATGGGAAGGAGTTTCCCGGTTTAAAAAAAGATTTGGCGGGAGAGCGCTTCTTCATTCGCCGTTTTTTGACCTTGTTTTGAAGCCTTTGTGGTATCGGCTCTATATGGTACAAAAGCGCATACGGGGATGAAATCATTTATTACGTCATTATTGCCGGAAAAAGTGTTACTTTCGTACCATTATGCGGTTGCACTGATCTCCGCGGTGTATTACGGTTTTCCTTCGCGGCAGATGGTAGTCATCGGGGTTACCGGCACAAAAGGAAAAACATCCACCGCGAATTTTATTTGGTCTATCCTCCATGCATCAGGCGCGAAGGCAGGGCTTATCAGCACCGCGAACATCAGGTTTCACGAACGCGAGATGCTGAACCCGTTTCATATGACGATGCCTGGGCGTTTTACCATGCAGAGGTTTTTGTATGAGATGAAAAAAACAGGGTGCACTTACTGTATTATCGAGACAACTTCAGAAGGGATCAAGCAATTTCGCCACAAGGGGATTGCATATGATATCGCGGTTTTTACCAATTTGTCGCCGGAGCATCTTGGGTCGCATGGCGGTGATTTTGAGAAGTATAAAAAAACAAAAGGAAAATTGTTTTCATCGCTTGCGCGCGGCTACCGCAAAACAATCGATGGAAAGAAAATCGAGAAAGTCAGTATTGTAAATAGCGGCGACCCGCATGGAGAATATTTTCTTAGCTTTCCCGCCGATAAAAAAATTACCTATGGATATGGGGAGCGGGCCGATGTCCGCGCGAGAGACATGCGCGAAACAATCAGCTGGGTTTCATTTACGGCGAATGAAGTCCCGTACAGCCTTCATATTCTCGGCGCGTTCAACGTACTAAACGCGCTTCCTGCAATCGCAGTCGCGTCTCTTTTCGATATTGCTGCAGAAAAAATACAATCGGGGTTTGAATCGCTTACCTCAATCCCCGGGCGTATGGAGATACTCAATGAGGGGCAGGGCTTTACGGTTATTATCGATTATGCGCACGAGGCTGTGAGCATGAAAGCGGCGCTCGAGACTGCGCGAAAAATCACGGCTCGAAGCGGGCGCGTCATCGTCCTTTTGGGGGCTGAAGGAGGCGGAAGGGATAAATCAAAGCGCCCGGCAATGGGAGAGATTGCCGGGGAAAACACCGACTTTGTCATCATAAGCAACGTTGATCCGTATGACGACGACCCGCGTGAAATATTGGAAGACATCGCGCGTGGCGCTGAAGCTGCCGGGAAAACAAGAGAGACCGATCTTTTTCTTGTCGAGGATCGCGGTGCCGGTATCAAGAAGGCAATCGCGCTTGCGAAGCCCGGCGATGTTGTGTTAATCACGGGGAAGGGGGCGGAGCAGTCGATGATTATAAAAGGCATGCGGATCCCGTGGGACGATAGAAAGATAGCGCGCGACGTGCTCAAAGAACTCTCGAGGCAGCAACAAAAAATATGAACCACATTTCGCCAGAATTGTATAATCGGGCGCTCCGGGCGCCCGAGCCGCAAAAACAGCTCCAGGCGCCGCGGAAACAGGATGACAAAAAAAGAGAGCGGAGTATTACGATGCCGCTCGCTATTCTTATGGTATTTTTTCTCGTCCCTGCGCTCATTTGGAAATTTTGGTTCGGAGGAAATACGCCGACACAAAAACCAATACCAACTGCGCCCGGTGCCGTATCAAATGAAGCGCCAAAACCGAAAGAACGCATTATTTCTATCACGCTCCGCGGTGTTATGGGGTTTGAGGCGATACCCGGTACGACTCGCGCAACACTGTCATGCCGTATTTCGATTGACGGCGTGTCCGGTAAAGACGTTTCAATGAAAGGGGAGATTACAGGCCCCGCCGATTTTAAAAAATCTTTTGATATGCATGGTGATATTACGGCGGACGGCACGCTCGTGTCTTTCGAAGCTCCGTCCAATGAAAAAGGCGTATATGCCTGTTCTGTGCTTGAGCTTCGAGCCCCGTCGACTGGGTCAACCGGAAATCTGCTCAACGAGCCGCGAAGAGTGGCGACGCTCACGGTACGATAGAAAGTCTGGAAGCGCTTCAAGGTCCGACCTTGAAGAAGTGAATTGGGTCTTGGGGTTTGAGATTTTTGTAATCTTTAGAGCATGTCTGAAAACCCTATTCTCGCTGCGGCAGTGGATTTTTGACTGTGACTCGGAGTTCCCCCTTAACATATTTCCGATACGTTTCGTCGTCCACTCCTTCGTCTCGTCTTAAAAATCCACTGCCTCGTTATCAAAAGCGGGTTTTCAGACATGCTTTAGTGTATACTATTGGTAGATATGCCAATCCCGATTCTTGCGATCGCAAACGCCGTGAGTGCCGCCATCGCACTTCTCCTTTTTATTCGGCTCCGGAAATCCTATCATCGCGGAGGATATACAAACACGCTCATCGGGCATTTCTCTTCGTTCTTTCTTTTTCTCACGATTTTCTTTTTACTGTCATTTCCTGCGCTTGTGTGGGATAAGGGAGAAGGCGTTGTCGTTGCCTATCAACTTCTCTTGTCGTATCTTTTTTTATCGTTTGCAACCGGGTCTTTTCTCCGGATTCCTGTCAGTGTGTGGTTTGGGTATTTTTCCGGGAAGGGCGTTGCGTGGGCCGCCTACATAATCGGTGTCGTTGCGTTTTTGCTTGGGTTTCAAAATATATCCCCGGCGGGATGGTTTTCTGTAACGAGTGGCGCGATTGAGATATATTATTTTATTTTTACACAGCCGGTCGCTATTCGGGTCTTGAGCGGCGGTGTTCCTCTATTTATAGCGTGCGTCGGGAGCGCATTTTTTCTCTATGAAGGACTGCGTGCCGCTGATGTCTACGTGCGGGCCCGCTCGCTTCTTGTGGGGTTTGGGATGTTTCTTCTGATGGGGGCGGCGCTCGCGAACTTTTTTATCTCGTACATCGTTTTTGCTTTTACAGTCAATCTTCTCGCCTCTCTCCTTGCTCTTATCGGCCTTGTGGTGATGGCACTGGGTGTGTATGTGGGGATTCCGGAGGAAAGAGCCGTATAATCATTAGCTCACAACACTCTTTCTCTGTAACTTTGCTTTTTTAGCCTCCGTTATATACTATGTACATTATTAACAGCTGATATTCCACATGACTTCTGTCGAACAACGGGATGAGGATCTCCTGACTCGCTCGCTCACCGAGCCTTCCTATTTTGGTGTATTGGTCGATAAGTATCAGCGGCCATTTCTCCGTGTTGCGTACGGCGTTGTGCGGCATCGTGAAGAGGCGGAAGATATTGTGCAGGAAGCATTCTGTGATTTGTACCGGAATGCAGAGAAATTCCAAAAGCAAGAAGGCGTTGCCTTCAAAAGTTGGGCGTACCGGGTGGTGCTCAACCGCGCTATTTCGCATTACCGGAAGCTTAAAAAAGAGCGTGAACGGTATACGGCACTCGAGCCCACGCACTATGAAAATTTGGGGGAGCTCGGCAGTTTTGTTGCCGATGTTGATGCAAAGATTACCATCGAGAAACTTTTGGAAAATTTACCGGAGGATCTCCAGCGCGTCTTGCGGTCGTATTATATCGATGATAAATCATATGCCGCTATTGCTGACGAAGAAGCCATCTCTCTTTCGACGCTCAAAATGCGGCTTTTCCGCGCAAAGCGCATGGTCCGGGAAATGATCGCGCAATAATTTTCTTACTATTTCTATTCGCTATGAATCATTATCCACAACTTAAAAGTCGAATCATGAGGAGGGTTTACTTCACGTGGTTTGTGAGGCGCGTGATGCCTCTTTTTGTGCTTGAAGTCGGCGTCTTCAGCGCTGTTTTCATGAGTATCCAAAGCTACGTATCCTTTGGAAGCGTATGGAATACCGCTTTTGTAAGGGCAACCCAGCACTCGGTCGGATCGTTTGGGTGGTATATCCTTGCATCTCTTTCCAATACGGAGTTTGCCGCAAAAGTCCTTGCTCTCACGGGGTTTGCGATTATATGGCTCCTCACCCGTGATACGCTCCGCATTTCCCGGCAGTTTCGCAGAAACCTTATGCGGGTTGAGCGCGTTACATAATATATAAAACATAAAAGGTCAGTTTAGGAGCATAAAAGTAGACCTAAAATCCCGCCATCGGCGGGATTTTAGGTGTTCGTTATAACTGGGCTTACTTACGATGTAACGGGGTTTACCCCGTTACAAGAGACCACCAACTTACGCTTGTGGCATTTTATCTTGGGGTTTGCATGTATGCCACAACTCATCCCCCGTGGCTTTCTTGTAACGGGGTTTACGCTTTCTTTGCTTCCATCACAAACATAGGCGGCATATTGATGGGTACGAATCCGAGAGTAACTTCATTAAATTCTTTTGCAAGATACGGAGTCATAAGAGGCGAATATTGATATACGAGGAATTTGCCGCCTTTCTTGAGCGATGCGTGCGTGCTTTCTACGAGAGCCGCGCGCTGCGGGGGGCGGAAAAACGTACATGGGATGCCGGAGATTACGTAATCGGCGTGTGGTTTTCCGAGGGCGCCGAGGATATCTTGCACCTGTTCTGCTCTGCCGTGCACAATTTTGAGGCGCGGGTCTGGGATGAGCCGGAGCTCGTTTACAAAATCGCCATTTGCCTCGATTGCTATCAATGTCGAGTCGGGTGTCATGCGGCCAAGGAGATATTTCGTAAAAACGCCGTCCCCGGGGCCGTATTCAACGATGGTCAAATCTTTGGAAAAATCGATCTTTGAGCAGACGTTTTTAACGCCGAATTTTGAGGTTTGAGTTACCGCGCCGACATACGTATCGTCGATAAACTTTTTGAGAAAGGCGGATTGCTTCATAGGTTTTGAGCATGTTTGGAAACCCTATCCTTGCTGCGGCAGTGGATTTTTGACTGCGACTCGGAGTTCCGACTCAACGTATTGGTAATATGTTTCGTCGTCTACTCCAGCGTCTCGTCTTAAAAATCCACTCCCTCGTTATCAAAAGCGGGTTTTCAGACATGCTCTTTTTTTATTATACTGTGGTGGTATACATAGGGCAATAGGCCAGCCCAAGGCTGGGAAGCGTGCCAAAGTGGGTCGCCCTATCGCATGATAGGGCGAATCAATTTATGTATTTCGATTGCTTAAAGCAATCCCGCTTAAAGCGGAAGGTTGGCAGAGTGGTCTAATGCGCCGCACTCGAAATGCGGTATACGGGAAACCGTATCGGAGGTTCGAATCCTCCACCTTCCGCTTTGTGCGGGACGAATCCTCCACCTTCCGTTTTTGAAATCAAAGTGCCACCTGCGGGCATTTTTGATTTCAAATTATAGTGATGGTTTTCGTGCGGGGTCAAGAAAAACATATTGGGGAGAAACCCCCCGAGAGTTCGCCTCGTCATTCGACGGGGCGCCATATCATGCGATAGGACGAATCCTCCTCTTCCGCTTTGTGTGGGACGAATCTCTCCCGCTTCTGCCTTCGCTCGCTGAAGCGGCGAGCTACGGCGGATACAGTCCGCAACAAAAAATCTGGGCATGTTATACTAATACCATGTTTGTCGGTATTCTTTTTGCAGTCATAGTTTCTCTTTCCATATCCGTTTTCTCTCTTCTCGCGTTTCTTGCCCAACGGCATGCCAATCCCAGTTTCTGGAAGCCTCATTATTTTTTCTTCGGCCTTTTTTGGCTTGGGATGTCAGTTGTCTGGGCGCTTATTGCTACCAGCGATTTTTTTACTTATCTCGAACTACGTTATGTCTCTGTTTTTCTCACGTATGTCTTCCAAGTGTTTATCGGGGCGTCGCTCGTATCTGTTGCGTATTTTCTCAATATTTCAGCTCTCCGGCGGCATATCAAAAAAATCTGGGCTGCCTATTTTCTCATGGCCTACTTTCTTTTCCTTCTCTCGCTTGTTCAATACCACTTGACCTTGCGGCCCACAAACTTTTTTATTAATCAAATTGTGACCTCACAGCAGACACGTGCCATCTTTGTAATCATGGTGGTGCCGCTCTATACTGCCGCGTTTATTCTATTGGCACGATTTGTGCGTCTACGCCACACAATCGATCGGCCGACATATACATTTCATGTGTTTGCGTGTGTGTCGCTCTTGCTCCTCGGGGTTGCGGGATCTGTTGATGAGATCGGCGTCATCTCTGGGTGGATAGTTACGGCTTCGCGCCTTGTCTCGCTCGTGTCGGCGATTGCTGCATATATCGGTACGCTTGCTTTACATGAGCCGGACGAGCTGGTAATTTAAAAAGCATCATGCAATTGTGGCTCCTGGGAGGTTTGGTTGTTGCCGTTCTCTTTCTCGCATTACGCCTTTTTTTTATTGAACGCCTGCTTCGCCGGTTTCAAGGCAAGACTCCCGAGGGGGTGCTCATGGAACACTCTTTGGCGGTAGATGCGCTCCAGCAGAAATCGGCACATCTCCATGAGGCGCTAACAGCGCTTGCGGCAGACTCCGTATATTCGGTTCAGAAAGTCGGCATGGTGCGGTTTAATCCGTTTTCGGATACGGGCGGCGATCAGAGTTTTGTGATTGCTCTTCTCGACGGACAGAATAATGGCATTGTGATGTCGAGCTTGTATGTGCAGGGGCGCCCTATGGTATACGCAAAGCCGATTGAAAAAGGGGAGTCGCGCTATGTTCTTACCGATGAGGAGAAAAAAGCGCTTCTGAAAGCAACGAGTCGTGCATAGAGCATGTCCGGAAACCCGCTTTTGATAACGAGGGAGTGGATTTTTAAGACGAGACGAAGGAGTGGACGATGAAACGTATCGGGAATACGTTGAGGAGGAACTCTGAGTCGCAGTCAAAAATCCATTGCCGCAGTCAGAATGGGGTTTTCAGATATACTCTAGAGCATGTTCGAAAATATTTTTGATACACATGAAGAAAGAAAAGGACAAACCAAAGGAGTCTTTCACGCGCCATCCTGTCGTTGTCGTTTTGGGGCATGTTGATCATGGGAAAACAACACTTCTCGATTATATCCGTAAGACAAACGTAGCGCTCCGCGAGTCCGGGGGGATTACACAGCATATCGGCGCTTATGAGATTGTATGGAATGATAAAAAAATTACATTTCTTGATACGCCCGGCCATGAGACATTTTCAAAAATGCGGGAGCGCGGTGCGCATGTCGCAGATATCGCGATATTGGTTGTTGCCGCAGACGAAGGAGTAAAGCCGCAAACTGTTGAAGCTTATAATGCGATCAAGAAAGCAGAAATTCCCTTCGTGGTCGCGCTCAATAAAATTGATCGCGCGACCTCTGATCCGGATCGCGTGAAGTCAGGGCTTGCCGAGATCGGCATACTCGTCGAAGGATGGGGCGGCAATACGCCCTGTGTCCCGGTATCCGCCAAAACAGGCGAGCGGGTTGGCGAGCTTCTCGATACCGTACTGCTTCTTGCTGAACTTGAGGCGCTCACGGGAGAACCCACGATTCCCGCTGAAGGTGTTGTGATTGAGGCGCATCTCGACTCGCGTCGCGGTCCGTCGGCTACTCTTCTCATCACAAACGGGTTGCTCAAAAAAGGATTATTTATTTTAGCTGGCACGGCATCGGCTCCCGTACGGATTCTCGAAAATACGCTAGGCGGGCCGATTGATGAGGCGGGTCCGTCGAGTCCCGTACGTGTTGCCGGCTTTAGCGAAATTCCTCCGGTGGGTGCGGCATTTTTTACCTATACTTCCAAGAAGGAACTCGAAGAGATACTCTCCCGCGTTGTGACTACAAAAGGAAAGGGAGACGAGGCGCCTACCGATATAGGGATTCTCATTAAGGCTGACGTGGCAGGTTCTCTCGAAGCGCTCGAGGATCAGGCGCGAACGATTGTTCCGGATGGTCTCAAGGTGAAATTTTTTGAGGGTGGGGCTGGGGATGTGACCGAAACAGACGTGCAGATAATATCATCCGCCAAAAAAGGCATCATTATTGCCTTCAGGACAAAACTTAAACCTGGTGTCGCGGATCTTGCTACTAGATTTGGGGTTGCGATTAATTCTTTTGACATTATCTACGAAGCGGCAGATTGGCTCCGCGATACATTTAAAGAGCTTCAGCCGAAAACATTTGTTCGTACGGATGTCGGTAAGCTCATCGTACTCAAGATTTTTCGATCTGCATCCGGCGGGCGGGTTATTGGCGGCAGAGTGAAAGAAGGCAAGGCGCCGAAAGATGCTCAATTTGAAATAGTGCGAGAAGATAGCGTGGTTGGCAAAGGATCCGTACAAAATATTGAGCGAAATAAAATAACGGTAGACGCTCTTCGCGAGGGAGAAGAGGGCGGGCTCCTTGTTTCTTCTCCCAAGGCGATCGAAGAGCGCGATGTGCTTTCTTTCTTTTATGAGGATGAATCCCGTACGAAATAAATTCAGTCATGTATTATACGTACGTTTTAAAGAGCCCAAAAAACAAACGATTGTATACAGGTTATACGCATGATTTACGGAAACGCTTCAAAGAACATAATGAAGGGAAATCGGGCTATACAAAAACTCGGGGTCCATACACGCTTGTTTACTATGAGGCGTGTCTTGATAGAGAAGATGCGCGGTCGAGAGAATTATATCTTAAATCGGGGATTGGGAAACGTTATATCAAAGCGCGCTTGAAGCGTTTCCTATTTCGTACGTGATGAACGAGAGGCGTAGAGAACGGCTTGCCGCATTTGTCCGCGAGGAGATTGCATATTTTTTCCAAACAGAGCTCGAACTCCCCACAGGGGCGTTTCTTTCCGTTCTTTATGTTGAAGTTGCAGAAACGGGGTCTCGAGCAAATGTGTTTGTAAGCGTCTATCCGCCCGAGTCGAAAGAGGGTATTGCGAAAATCCTTACAATGGGGGAAAATAAAGCAACTCATTATATGCGGGCGAAGGTTCGTTCAAAATATTCACCCGCGATTCATTTCCAGATCGTTGAAAACGGTTTGATGGTGTAAGCCTTGGTTAGCCCCGCCGTCGCTGATGCTTTGGCGGGCAGGCAAGTAGTAAGGCAACCCGCCCGAACGACCGAAGTCATTCGGTCGGGCAAGGAGTCTACAATCCCGCCCCTTTTGTGGCCTAGTGGCGAAGAGGTAAAGCAAGAGTCTGTCCCGACGCACTATTTTAGTTTAAATTATAATGGGGTAGTCGGGATCCCGATCTAAAATTTTGAGCCAAGGCGTGGTAGCCAAGTGGTAAGGCAAGAGTCTACCCCGATGCGGCCACGTAGCCAAGTGGTAAGGCAAGAGTCTGCAAAACTCTTATACGAGGGTTCGATTCCCTCCGTGGCCTTTGGCTCAAGCATTGGCGGGCGGGCAAAAGCTCTATACAGGGGTTCGATTCCCGCCCGAGCCCATTTCCATTGAGGGGAATCGAACGGAGTGCCCAACGGCACTCCGCGGGATTTCCGAAAAGGAAATCGATTCCCCTCCACGCCTCGAAATTTTAGTAAACGGTTCAAACGTAGATTGACACTCCCGGTGTGTCAATTGGGTAAATCTTGCCGAAGCGCTCGGGACAAAACTCTTATGCGCCGGTTCGTCCCGTCATTCGACGGGACGCCCTATCGCATGATAGGGCGGATCCTGCACCTCTCCTGCTAGCGTGGTGAAATTGTCCCGAAACATACAGAGCGCGAAGCGCGATGATATGTTTCAAGATCCCGTTTGTTTGTCGAGTTCTTTGTTATGATATGGTGGGTAGGTGGTCCGCCAGAGGCGGATAAACTCCATTGGCAGATTCACCCGCCAACAAATGCCTCCGTGGCGGAAATGGCATACGCGTACGGCTTAGAACCGTACTCCCACAAGGGATTGCAGGTTCAAATCCTGCCGGAGGCATTTGTGGGCTGGCGCTCTAGCCTTAGGAGCTAGTTGGAAGTTCAAATCTCCCCCTCAGCACTTTGCGGCGGGCGGGCGCACATGGTTTAGGACCATGTCCCGAAAGGGGGGAGGTTCGAATCCTCTCGCCGGCATAGATATAGGAAGGCGAACATACTGAAAGATATAAGCGGTCATCGTATAGTGGCTATTATGCGTCCTTGCCAAGGACGAGATGGGGGTTCGACTCCCCCTGACCGCAATGAAGCCGGAACGGCGTTTTGGGTAGAAGGGAGTCGAACGACATGCCGGGGGCATGTCGCGGGATTTCCGAGAAGGAAATCGACTCCCCCTGACCGCAATGACAATCGGAACGATTCTAAAAATAAATAAGGGTTTCCGCGATTCTATATTTTTTGAGAGCCCTGAGATTTTTACTTGGTGGTATTCTATGGGCGAGTGGCGAAATTGGTATGTAGACCCCGCTTTTGTTGCCGGGATGCTGGAATTGGTAGACAGGACGGACTTAAAATCCGTTGAGCAAAAGCTCGTGAGGGTTCGACCCCCTCTCCCGGCATGAAAAAAAAGCGGGGCGCGCTACAACTCCCCGCATAAAAAATATGAATTTTTTATGGGGCAAGTAAGATTGTGTCGGGATTTCCGAGAAGAAAATCGACCCCCACCTCGCCCATACAATAAAAAAGCGCCGATAATAAGCCAGCGCTTTTTTATTTTGTTACCCCACTTACGGTATCGCGCGCCAGGTAGCGATTATAAGGTTTACGATGCCGATCGCGCTTACCATGATAAAGAGGCCTATAATTCCCCAGATGATATGCTGTTTTCCCTGCTCACGTCCTTTCGGGTCATCTGTGTTTATCACAAACTGGATAACCCCCCAAATAAAGATCAATGCCGCAAGACCTATGAGGAGCTTGATGATTGGGTCAATGAACTCCCGCTCAAGCACCTCTACAATCCTATCGACAGTTTCTGCGAGAAGCGGCATGGAATAAATTGGTTTTTAAAAGCCAGTGTCTGGAACATCTGGGCGAGACGTATCAAGACCGAGCGATGTCGTGAGAAGATTTACAAGTCCCCATACGCTTACGATAACCGCGAGGCCAATAATACCCCAGAGAATATATTTACGGCCTGTTTTGACAGCTTCTTCGTCACCACCCGCAAGCATATAGCGCACGACGCCGTAGATAAAGAGGAGCACTGCAAGTGCGATCAAAAAACCAACCGCCTGATTGATGGTTTCCAGCAAGAAGGTGATCAAACCTGCAATGTCGGATACTGCAAATGCATATGATGGAGTTATGATCGCCGCGATAGAAGCAAGTACTATGAATCTTTTTGACATAACGTATTGATGATTATTTTAAACCCTTTAAATATATATCGAATGAATGCATGTTCTATCGACCTTTTTCTTGATGTTTACCCGACTTAACTGTCTAACTTGAAAGCGCATCCGCAAGGCTTGAAATTATACCAGCGATAATACGCGCTCCCAAGATAATTACCGCTCCGATAATGAGCCAGAAAAAAGCGCCTTTTGCCTTTCGCAATTTCTCCTCGCTTCCTTGGGCTGAAACCAACATAAACCCTATGACGACAATCGCTAGAATCAATAGAGGGATGCCGATTTTGATCACAAAATCAGCGATATTCCCTAAAATTGCGTCCAGGTCATCGCCAGCAAACGGGTTGGGGATCTCCCATGCGGCTGCAGTATGACTGTAAGCCAAAGCAACGAACGCTACTTTCAGTATAGTCAATATACGCTTTTCGGCAATAAGCTTGTGGATATTGAGGTTTTTCATGAACAGCTCTGAACTGCACCAGAATTGGTAAGAAAATCTTTTACAACGTTTGCGAAGGCTATGGCAACAAGTACAACAATAAACCCTATAACCGCCCACGTAAGGGTGCTTCGTGCGCGGCGGAGCTTTTCCTCGCTCCCCATTGAAAAGACGAACAAAAACCCTCCAAGCACGATAAATACAATAACAAGCGGTAGAGCTATTCTGCCGGCATACTCGATAATTTTACAGATACATGAAGCAAAGGTGTCGCATCCGATAGGGGTGGGGTAGGTATCGGCGAGGATCAGGCGGGGGAGAAGTAGAAGAGAAAGGATAAGCAATCGAGAGTATCGCATAGTACTAAAACTCGATATGCATAACGCCCGCGTTCCCACTTCGACAATTAACCGCAGAACTGCCGCCTCCAGGGGGTTCGCATGTAACGCCATGCCCAAACCCCGCATCTATTGGCAGGCCAGAATCTTCAAATGCCTTGAGAGCATCCAAGTTGAACCGTACATCGACAGTCGCTTTGCCGCAGCCGTGTGATGCATGCCCCGATTCAGTGCCGCCGGTCACTATTATGCAGTTTGCTGCACAGGATGGATTACCTCGAGCTGCGATAAGACCGTTGACTGCTGATGGAGGCAGACAATCGAGGCAAGTGTTCGTTCCATATGGCTTTACATTAACCCCATTGCTTGTCAATTGTTGCCGGATGACTCCATCCGCCTCCCGATCTCTACATCCATACTGTCCGCTTGGCTCTCCGCCAGCCCCCTGGAGTTGGCCGGGTTCGCCTGCAACATCTGGCGTACAGCTTCCGCCTGCGGGTTGGCATGTTGGCCGCTCGTTCCACTTGATACTTGGCCATGCATCAAAACCAAACCCAAGTGTTATAAGAAGCGCGTTGATGATCAGCCACGCGAGAAACGCAAGTATGATGCCTATCACGGCGTTTGTCAAAATCTTTTTGGCCTCTGTTATTGCGGTCGGGTTTCCTGCAGAGGTCAGCATTTTAAGACCACCCCACGCAAGCATTGCCGCGGCGACCGGGAGAGAAATGCCATAGAGAAGGAAATCTATAATGTTGAGTGAAAGCTGGTAGAGGTCGCAGAGCGTGCATGGGCACCCCGTACGGCAGTTTGCCGGGATAATACCCCCTTCAAATTCCACTGCGCGCGTTGATAGAGGGGTAAACTGGAAAATAAAAACAAGGAAAAGGGTTAGGAAGAGCAGTATTACGTATTTTTGTTTCGCACTCATGTTATTTTTTTTCTCGGGTTGCTTGGCTCTTGAGCCGCGCGTTGCCAATTGCAAAAGATGGTGTTACGCGGTCGTCAGCAACTCCTTCCACCATTTCCCGCATAAGTTGGGTATTATCATCGGAATATATATCATGTATCCCGCGTGAATTGAGCGTCAGCTCCCGCAAAAGCGGGAGAAGATTATTTTTTGCGAGTTCCGCGTCGTTAAGGAGATCTCGCCTTGCTGGTCCAGCTGCCCGAGACTTCAAGTGTATTTTAACTGCTGTCGGACTTGTTAGCCAGTTAGCAAATGACCATCCAGCAAGCCCATTTTTTGATTTTCGCGGCACCACGATGCCCTCTGCAGATGCGTAATATATGGGGAATTCTGCTTGTGCAACCTGCGGCGGGCGCGCAACATCGTAGGAAATATGGGGATTTTTCAGCTTAACCGTAGGCATGTAGGATATAAAATCAATCATCATCCCTAATTTCCCTTGGAGAAAAAGATCGCGCGGCTCGGGGAGGTTTGTGTTCCAGGTATACGCTCCCGTGCCACCCCTGCTAAAGTCTGTATAAAATTTGAGAATCTGGGCTCCGATTTGATCGGTGCCGCCTTGTTTATCAAAGAGAAACTTCCCCGCCCGGTCCTCAATATCGCCACCTAGTTGTAAAAGAAGAAGCGATAAAATATCTTTTGCGATTGGGATATTGCGCGCGCGGCCAAGTGCGATACCGGCTCGTTCAATAACACCTCCATCCCCAATTTTCTTTAGCTGATTTGATACGGTGAGCGCCTCATCCCAGTCTTTTGGCGGAAGTGGTACCGATGCGGAGTTAAACAAGTCTTTATTCCAATAGAGAACAAGCGGGTCGATTGACATCGGAAACGCCCAGATCGAATTCCCTTCGATAAAAATGGCGGACGCAATATCGACAAATGCATTTTGGTAATCGCGCACAGAGATAACCGTGCTAGGTACGGGCGAAAGAATTGAACGGTTTGATTTAATCCAATCCGCGCGCTGGATGACAACATCAGGCCCAGTGTCCGTGGCGATTGCTTTCAATAGGCGCTCGGTAAAATCGCGCTCGCTAATCTCCACGTATGAAATAGTTGTTTTGGTCTCACGACTATATTCTTGAAAAGTCGGTTTCAGGGAGTCATTCGGTAATGTCCCCCAGACGGTGAGCTGTCCCGTGGAAGTTTGGCGGTCTTTCGAGGTGCTCGAGGTGAAAACAAATACAGCGCCGATTGCCAGTATGATACTCACGACAACAATAACAACTTGAACTTTATTCATCGTTTAAGATTTCTTGAGGATAATGCCGTATGAATGATTGCCCATTAAAAACTCATCTTGTAATGCAAAGCCGAGAGGTGTTAAGAGAGATGCGATGGTGTCTTTGGGGACGCGATCCTCCACGCGCGGGCCGATGGGAGAGCCCATGTACCACTCGACTACTACCAGTGTACCGCCTTTTTTGAGAACACGGAACGCCTCATGCGCTATATGTTCTTTTTTTTCTGCCTGGAAAAGGACATGCGTAATGAGTATGAGATCCACGCTTTCGTTTTTAAGGTGGCTGCCGCCCTTGCGTTCCAGATCCGCCCGTAGCGTATGGATATTGTGGAGATGCTTGTCTCGCGCATTTTTCCGGAGAACCTCAAGCGGCTCTTCTTGAATATCAATTGCAAAGACTTTGCCCGAACTCGAAATCCGTTCAGCGATGGGAATCGCAAAAAATCCGGCGCCCGCGCCAAAATCAGCTACAGTCATCGGTCCGTAGAGATTCAGCATCTCTATGACTTCGCTCGGTTTTTTGAGTTGCCGCATTCTTCTATTATAGCAGAGCTAGAACCCATCTCGAAAATCCAATTTCTGCTACAATGACGAGATTTTCGGCTGCAAGCCGTCCATCCCTCCTCACAATAGCCAAGCTATTCCTCGCCCGCCTCGCCGAAGACGGCGAGTCGAGGCGGGGCGGGCTTCACG
>Ga0209542_10010491_pt1 | contig 16685 bp, 20 predicted proteins | sample RifCSPhighO2_01_FD_184028 | JGI IMG/M metagenome (GOLD analysis project Ga0209542, IMG submission 184028) | Soil microbial communities from Rifle, Colorado - Rifle CSP2_plank highO2_0.1 (SPAdes) (version 2) | ecosystem: Environmental > Terrestrial > Deep subsurface > Rock core/Sediment ...
TTTGTGTATGGGTTTTATTTTCCTCTGGGCTTTTTTGGATAAAACTTTTGGTTTAGGTTTTGCGACTTCGAAAGGGAACGCTTGGCTAAATGGTGGGTCACCGACTTCAGGTTTTCTGTCAAATGCTGTTAGGGGCCCTTTTGCGGAGATTTTTCATAGTCTGGCTGGGGTTGCTGTTGTGGATTGGATGTTTATGTTGGGGCTACTCTTTGTCGGTGTTACTCTTATACTTAATAGGTATGTAAAATGGGGATGTCTCGTCGGGTCGATGATGTTCTTGCTTATGTATTTATCCTTACTCTTGCCTGAAAACAATCCAATCATTGATGAACACATTGTTTACATATTAGTGCTTGCTTTGATAGCGTTTAGGAGCGAAAGAGCTTAAAATTCTTTACATAAATCTACCCCAATGTGTTAGTATGGTAAGTAATGACAAAGCGATTTATGCGTAAATTGGAAAATGTTCTGCTGAACAGGCGTTTTCATCTTTTTTTGGGTTTATTGTTCTTTTTGATTATTTTATTTTTTGCTTTTCCGGATTTTTTCAGCAGTAATGCATCTTATCAAAGGGATGAACCACTTAGAGCGGAGGAGGAAAAGGGAAAAAAGCAGAAAGAAAAAGTTATCCCGCCCTTAGACACAGTAGCTTATGATAAAAAACTAAATGAAATAGCGAACAATCCGCCTCCGAAAGAGCCGACCACAAAAATAGAAAAGGATCCGGAAACAGGGGAGGAAAAAACGGTGATTGTGCCACCTCCACCCGCACCCATAACAGGTTGGCCGGTACATACCGTGTACCCAAATGCTGGCGCTATTTTACCTTTCAACCGTATCGTGGCTTATTATGGAAATCTATATTCAAAGAAAATGGGTGTGCTAGGAGAATATCCTGAAGATGTAATGCTACAAAAACTAAAAGCAGAAGTACAAAAATGGGAAACGGCAGACCCGTTCACTCCTGTCGTGCCCGCGCTTCATTATATAGCAGTGGTAGCGCAGGGAAGCGCTGGCGCAGACGGCAAATATAGATTTAGAATGCCGGATTCTGAGATAAATAAAGCTTTGGCAATAGCAGAGAAAGTACCCACAAGCGCAGGCGGGAATGCGATTGTGTTTCTAGATATCCAAGTAGGGTTATCAAACTTACAAACTGAGGTTCCATATTTTGAAAAATATTTAAAGATGCCGAATGTGCACCTAGGCGTTGATCCTGAATTTTCTATGAAAACTGGCGCTCGGCCGGGCAAGGTGGTGGGCACGCTAGACGCAAGCGACATTAACTTCACGGCGGAATATTTAGCAAGGCTAGTTAGGGAAAACAATCTACCTCCAAAAATTCTGGTTGTTCATCGCTATACTCAAAATATGCTGACTAATTACAAATTGATTAAACCCTTGCCCGAGGTGCAAATAGTGATACATATGGATGGGTGGGGCGAGAAAGCTAAAAAAATAAATACCTACCGGCAATTTATTTATCCCGAGCCTGTGCAATTTACCGGTTTTAAGTTGTTTTATAAAAATGATATTTTTAACCCTAATACGGTACTTATGACTCCAGCGGATTTATTAAAATTAAGTCCCCAGCCTGTTTATATACAATATCAATAATTGTGATATAATAATTTTGTGCAATTATTAGTTTTCTGCACTAAAATTTATGCAAAAAAAATACACTATCGCATTTATTATAATTCTTTTGCTGGTGGGGGGATTCTTGGTTTTTTCCATGGGGAATAAAGCCGAAGCGCCAATTTCTCCGACTACAGACCCCTTAAATGGCACCCAGACAGAGTCTAGTCCTACAGGAGGCGGCACTAATACCGGCAATGTGTCTACGAATCCGATTGCCAATCCAATACCGGAGGGGGTGGTTTGTACTATGGATGCAAAACTATGTCCGGATGGCAGCGCAGTGGGCAGAGGAGGACCAAACTGTGAATTTGCCGCTTGTCCGTCTGCTAGCACTCAGAAGGTGAAAGAATTTACTGTTTCAGCTACGAATTTTTCTTTTACACCGTCTTTATTGACGGTCCAAAAGGGAGACAGAGTTAAAGTGACTTTTCAAAATACTCTAGGCTTCCATGATTTTGTTATAGATGAGTATGGTGTCGCGACTCCACAGACGCAATCACCCACTACTTCCATGGTGGAATTCACCGCAGACAAGGCAGGCAGTTTTGAATATTATTGTTCAGTTGGCACGCATCGGGCAATGGGAATGAAGGGGACTCTAAAAGTCGAGTAGAAAGTTTATCAAGTTATCAAGTTATCAAGTTATCAAGTTATCAAGTTATCAAGTTATCAAGTTATCAAGTTATCAAGTTATAAAGTTAAAAAGTGGATTCCATTAAAGAAAAAAAAGCTTGGAGTATGGTAAAAAGAGCGCAAAGCTTCACTCATGCCTTTCGGGGTATTCGTCTTTTCTTTTTGACGACGCCAAACGCTTGGATACACACCTTTATCCTGGCTATCGTCGTCTTGGCAGGTTTCTTTTTTCAAGTATCTACCATGGAATGGCTTGTCCTTTTACTGGTATTCGGCCTCGTACTGGTAGCGGAGGCTTTGAATACTGCTTTTGAGATAGATATAAATTTGACGTCGCCGGAATATCACCCGTTCGCGAGAGACACAAAGGATGTGGCCGCCGGGGCAGTACTCTTGGCTTCCATTATCTCTGTAATTGTGGGGCTTGTAATTTTCTTACCTAAAATCACATTTTATGTTAAAATATAAATATCTATGAATCCCGTTAGAAATTTAACGAACGGGAAATGTGGTATATTTATAAATAATTAATTTCTAACGGGATGAATAACGCAAAAATTTTCTTTTTAATAATCGGTCTTTTGATTCTAGGAGTCCTAACAACCGTAGTGATACGAGGCGGGGGAGCCACAACCTCAGCCGAGCCTGGCAAATACGACGCTTTCGCCTCATGTCTTTCTGAAAAGGGCGCCGTTTTTTACGGAGCTTTCTGGTGTCCTCATTGTCAGGATCAGAAAAAGCTTTTTGGAACATCTGCTAAGCTTTTGCCATATGTAGAATGTTCTACGCCCAATGGTCAAGGTCAACTACAAGTTTGCATTGATAAGGAGATAAAAGGCTATCCGACTTGGGATTTTGCTGACGGTGAAAGGATGAATGCCGTATTGCAATTAGAGCAACTGGCTGAAAAGACCAGCTGCCCGCTTCGCCAAAGCTCCAGCGAGGCGAGTGAATTGCCTCAATAAAATACAGTAATGAATATTGAAAATATATATTACTTAAATATGTTTCTGGGCGCTGGGGCTGTAGCGTTGCAGATTTTTTCTGTGTCGGCTTTAGTTGTACTTTTCTTGGGTCCGAAAAAGAATAAATTGCTGGACTTTATAGATAAGCATTATCTCGTGCTTGGTTTTCTGATATCTCTTTTCGCGTCGTTATTTACTTTGGTATATTCCGAGATAATTGGTTTTGTTCCTTGTTATCTATGCTGGTACCAGAGAGTATTTATGATGCCACTACCTTTTATTTTTGGCGTAGCGATATGGCATAAGGACAGAAAAATCGTAAAATACGTGCTTCCGCTTCTGTTGGTTGGTTTTACTGTTGCCGCTTACCAGAGTTTTATGTATTACTTCGCTGATATTGGAAATATTCCGTGCGATGCATCTGGTGTGTCCTGTTACCAGCAACTTATAAATGTCTTTGGCGGTTATATTTCTTTTCCAATGCTGTCTCTCACTAGCTTTTTAGGTGTCCTCTCTGTCGTGTTGGTTGCCCACTTTTACAAGAAAGAAGATTAATCCGCTAAAATTTTAACACAAAATAAATCTATCTAAGTTTTCATTAAAAAAATTTAGACGGATAAATATATGGACGAAAAAGAAAAAGACACAGTAAGAAGTACGCTCAAAAAACAAACTATCGGATATTTGATTACCGCTTTTGGATTGGTGGCGGCGCTCGCTTGGAATGACGCTATCAAGTCTCTGATAGAGATACTCTTTCCGCTTTCTAATTCCAATATCTTAATCAAATTCGTATATGCGGTACTCGTCACCATTTTGGTGGTTGTGATTGGTCAATATATCCTCAAAATGCCGCCGGGGAATAAATAGGAGGCTGGGGATTTTCCAGAAATTACAAAGAAACTTTTTTATGTTATAGTATATTTCATATGAGTAAAATAATTATTGTCGGGGTTGTTATTATTATAAGTGTTTATTTTATTGGGTTTTTAATACAAAATAGGGGAGCCTTAAATCAGGAAATTACTCAAGTAGGAACAAACTTGAATGTAGCTCCCAATCCTGCCGCTAAAAATGAGACAAAGGATATTTCTAATCCAAATGACAAAAAAACTATGAGCGCGACATTACACACGAACAAGGGCAATATTACTATTGAATTTTTCGATTCCCAGGCGCCAAATACGGTGGCTAATTTTTCTAAATTGGCCAAAGAGGGCTTTTACAACGGAGTAAAATTTCATAGGGTTATAAAAGGCTTTATGATTCAAGGAGGTGACCCGCTCACCAAAGATGATACCAAGATGGCGATGTGGGGTACCGGCGGGCCCGGCTACACATTTGCCGACGAGATTACTGAAGGAAACAGGAATGACATAGGAACAATATCTATGGCAAACGCAGGCCCTGATACAAACGGAAGTCAATTTTTTATAAATACCGCTAATAATAATTTCCTAGATACCAAGCACACAGTTTTTGGTAAAGTTACAGCTGGTATGGAGGTAGTGACTGCAATAGAAAACACTCCAACGGGCGAAGCAGATAGGCCTATAACTCCGGTAGTCATAGAAAGTATTTCTTTTAAGTAGGAAGACATTGAAGATGAAAGATGTTATTTATGTCTTAGATTTTGGCTCACAGTATTCGCATTTAATTACGCGGAGAATTCGTGAGGCGGGCGTATTGGCTGAGCTGGTCAGTCCTGATTTTGATATTAAAAAACTTGCCGAAGCCAAAGGCATTATACTTTCCGGCGGGCCTCAAAACCTCTCTGAGAAAAGCTCTCTTAAGGTAAATAAGAAGGTGTTTGACTTAGGTATTCCAATTCTAGGAATATGCTACGGAATGCAACTCACAGCCTTTATGCAGGGAGGCAAGGTGAAAGCGGGCAGAGAGAGGGAATATGGTTCTACAGAAGTAGTGATCAAAAAGGGAAGCGTAGTTTTGAGAGGACTATCAAAAAACCAGATAACTTGGATGTCGCACGGCGACCAAGTCGTAAAATTGCCAAAGGGATTCACGACTACAGCTACATCTAAAAATTGCCCGATTGCGGGAATGGAAAACGCAAAAAAGAAAATATACTGCCTGCAGTTTCATCCGGAGGTAAAACACACCGCTGGAGGTAAAAAAATTATTGAAAATTTCCTGAAAATCACCGGCGTCAAAAGAAATTGGTCTATGAAGAATTTTATCAATGATTCAGTAAAGGAAATACGGAAAACTATCGGCAATGACCGCGCAGTCTGCGCGTTATCCGGCGGGGTGGATTCTGCCGTAGTGGCGACTATGGTTCACAGAGCCATCGGTAAAAACTTAACCTGTATTTATGTAGACACGGGTTTAATGCGCGAGGGAGAGACGGAGCAAATTATAAAAACATTCAAACAGTATCAAAAAATAAATCTGAAAGTTATTAATGCTAAATCTGAATTTTTGAGCAAACTCAAAAGCGTGACTGACCCGGAGAAAAAAAGAAAAATTATAGGCGAGTTATTTATTAGAATATTTGAAAAGGAATCCAAGAAATTAGGCAAAATAAAGTGGTTAGTCCAGGGAACTCTTTATCCGGATACTATAGAAAGCTCAAAAGGCGTGGGAAAGCATGCTGCCGTAATTAAATCTCACCACAACGCAGGAGGGCTGCCGGAAAAAATTGGATTTAAGTTGTCCGAGCCTCTCAGGGAACTTTATAAAGATGAAGTAAGGAAGCTGGGTAAATTATTGAAACTACCAGACAGCCTTACTTATCGTCAGCCATTTCCGGGACCGGGCTTGGCTATCAGAATTATTGGTGAGGTTACAGGGGAGAAATTAAATCTAGTGCGCAAAGCTGACAAGATTGTATGTGAAGAAATAGAACGAGTGGGAGCTGACACACAGCAATATCTGGCGGTGCTACTACCAGTACGATCCGTGGGGGTTCAGGGAGATGCAAGGACATACGGACACCCAGTAATTGTACGCGCAGTCACAACGAGCGATCTTATGACGGCAGATTGGGCTCCACTGTCACATTCTCTTTTAGCAAAAATTTCTTCACGAATTACGAATGAAGTGCATGGGATAAACCGAGTTGTTTACGATATCACTTCCAAACCTCCCGGAACCGTAGAGTGGGAGTAAAACAGCTATAATTTTAAGATGATTAAGAAAATTACCAAAAAAATAGTTCTAGCTGGAGGATGTTTCTGGGGTCTAGAAGAGCTGATACGAAAACAACCGGGCGTAGTAGATATTACTGTCGGATATACGGGCAGAAAAGTACCTGCCCGCAATGCTTCCAGCATAGCTGATACAGGCGGGGAGAATCCAACCTATGAAAACCACGAAGGGCACGCGGAAGCAGTGGAGATAGAGTATGACAGCGAGAAGACTTCTTATAAAGAATTATTGGATTTTTTCTTTCAAATACATAACCCTACCACTTTAAACCAGCAGGGGAACGACAGGGGTACTTCTTATCGTTCCGCAATATTTTATGCGAATGATGAAGAGAAAAGAGAAGCAGAAAATTTTATAGACATAGTGAATAAGTCCAAAAGGTGGAAAGATCCGGTGGTTACCAGCCTAGAGCCTTTAGGTAAATTTTATCCTGCGGAAGATTACCATCAGGATTACCTGCAAAAAAATCCAGGAGGCTACACCTGCCATGCCATATATTTTGACAGCTATTTAAAGTAGTAGCCATACCTCATTCTCCAACTTCCAACCTCAACCTCAACCTCTAATCTCTAATTCGTACGAATAGGTAAATAGTGTGTGGTTTAGTTAAAAGAATTTTGATATAATATACGTATGAACGAGAAAGATTTAGAAAAAATTTTAAAAGCGGTAGCCAACCAGCGCAGATTAAAAATTTTAAAATATTTAAAAAGAGTTGGTAGTGCTTCGGTGGGAGACATAACAGAAGAGATAAAGTTGTCTTTTAAATCAACTTCGAAACATCTGGCGATTCTTTTCAGCATCTCCATTGTTGAAAAGGAACAAATAAATCTTAGTATGTTTTATTTTTTATCTAAATCTCCGCACCCTATTGTTAAAAAATTATTATCGATCCTCTAATCTCTAATCTCTAATTCGTACGAATAGGTAAATGAAATAATTTATGTTGGAGTTTACGAAAAAAGAAATAACGCTTATGCAAAAGCTGGATACTCCGGCGAAGGTGCAGGACTTTTTAAATGATTTGAAATTTAATTTTGAGAAGAAAGGAAAAAAAAATGTGGAAACTTGTAAGTCCCCACTTGTGGTACTCCGCACGAAAAGCGCGCATTGTTTAGAGGGTGCGATGCTAGGAGCATACATATTGTCGCTACATGGTTTCAAGCCATACTTACTTCATCTAAGCGCTCTAACTGAGGATTATGATCATGTGATAGCTCCTTTCAAAATCAATGGCCTATGGGGAGCACTTTCAAAGACGAATCATGCGGTCTTGCGTTATAGGGAGCCGGTTTACAAAAATATTCGCGAGCTAGCCATGTCGTATTTCCATGAATATTTTTTGAATGACGGTAGGAAAACTTTGAGAGAGTATTCTGAGCTTCTTAACCTCAATGATTTTGAGGAAGGCTGGGCTATGGAGGACGGCGACCTATGGGGGGTAGATGAGGAACTTGATAAAATAAAGCATTATGAAATTATTCCGAAATCTCATATCAAAAAACTCCGAAAAGCCGACAAGGTAGAAATTAATGCAGGAAAAATAGTAGAATACAAGAAATAAAATTATGAAAAAGAAATTGAAACTCATTCTGCCAAATAAAAAGTACGCCCAATCTTTTTTAAATTTAGAAAAGCAATTAAATAAGGAGAAATACAGGATAGGGAGCCGAGGTATGGAGCTGTTCAAATCTACAAAAGATTTTCCTACCTATAATAAAAAAATTACCGACGACAGAAAGGGAATAAACTTAGAAAAAGGCAGAATACCGGCTACTTTATTTTGGGCGGTGGTCGGCAATAAAGTTGTAGGTCGTCTGGATTTGAGGCATTTTCTAAATAAAAAATTAAGAACACTAGGAGGGCATATCGGCTACGTGGTCAGCCCTGGGGAGCGAGGCAAAGGATACGCGAAAGAGATGCTTCGTATTGGATTGAAGAAAGCTAAAAAGCTGGGCATAAAAAAAGCTCTGCTTACTTGCGATAAAACAAATCTTGCTTCAAAGGCGGTGATTTTGGCTAATGGCGGAATTTTTGAGAATAAATTTAAGCATAAAGAGGGAGTAAAATTGAGGTTTTGGATAGACGTAAGGTAAGTTAACGAAAAGTTAAAAATATGGTATAATTAAGCTATTAAAATTAATTAAAATGAAACTATGATTTACTTATTTGTTTTGGGGAGAATACTGTTGGGGGGTTATTTTATAAAAAACGCGTTTAATCATTTCAAGAATGTGGGGGCTCTTTCAGGCTATGCGCAGTCCAAAGGGGTGCCAATGGCAAAGTGGTCTGTGCTTTTGACAGGGGCAATGCTTTTATTAGGAGGACTAGGGATACTCTTGGGCGTTTACATACAGTATGCGGTAGTACTTCTTGCAATATTTCTGACAGTTACGACATTTATGATGCACAAATATTGGAAGGAATCTGAACCAATGGCGAAGATGGGAGAAGAAATAAATTTCTACAAGAATCTCGCTCTCCTAGGAGCAGTGCTTATCTTGCTTGCTATACCAGAGCCTTGGTTGGCAGCTTTATTCTAAAAAGTTTGTCCGCGTATTCCGCGATGAAATAAATTGTGAAAAATACAGAGGTAAAAATCATGGTTTTTGGCACTTTTGATGGACTGCACAGGGGTCACTTGGATTTTTTCAAACAGGCCCGGGCACTAAAAGCTTTAGTGCCCGGGCAAGCGCAACCTCCGTTTTTGATTGTTTCGGTAGCGCGGGATAAAAATGTTAAAAAAATCAAAGGTAAAAAACCGTTTCTGAATGAAAAAAAAAGAATGGCTCTAATTGGGAAATGCAAACTTGTTGACAAGGTGGTATTGTCCGGCAGTAAGAATCATATTCCACACATTGTCCTAGAAGTTCCCGACATTATCGCCCTAGGCTACGACCAGAAGGCTTATGTGAAAAACCTTAAAAAAGATTTGAAAGATAAGGGGCTTGAAGTAAAAATTGTGCGACTCAAGCCCTTCAGAGAAAAAATCTATAAAAATAATTTACTTCATCCGTAAATTATAGAGTAAAAACTTCAGAAATACGAACTTTTTTTTGGTACGGATTTTTCGAAGCTTCGAAAAATCCTGAAGTTCTCGGCTCGTCAGCCTCGAAATCCCGCAAAAAGTTTATTTCTGAAGTTTTTTTTAAATATCGCTTTTTTTTATTGTAGAAGAAAGATAAATTCCATAAAGCATAAATGCGCCCAGAATGAGATATATAAAATTAAAAGCCGGAGTAAAAGTGAAAATAAAAAAAGCGACTAGCGGGGCGATGATATAGGCGACTGGAGCTGTGTTGCGGTAGATGCCGACAAATTCGTCATTTTCCGGCGTAATGTGTTTGAAAAAATAAACGTCGCTCATGATTTCTATCGTTGATGCTCCTATTCGAGTGGCAAAAAGCAACAGTGCCCATATCCATATTTCGGGTTGTTTGATGAAGAATAGGGACAGAGTTGCGAGCGATGTTATTGCAAAGCCCAATATCAGCATTTTTCTTTCTCCTATCCTATCCGAATATTTGCCCAGAAAAGATGGCAGGATTACAAATGGCATAAGCATAATGGTGAATATTTTACCTATTTCGCCCCAACTAAAACCCAGGTGCGCGTTTAGATATATCGGCGTATAGATAACCATAAAAGCGAAAAAAAATTGTAAAAGAAAATTTATTTTATATGCGCGAATAAGATTTCTGTTTTTGAAAAATATTTTAAGAGATTTTATTATCGGTGTTTTGTCATATTTTGGGTCGGTTAAATCCTTTAAAGAGAAATATGAAAAAATAAATAGGATAATCATTAAAACAAATGAGATAAAATAAATAACTGAGAAAGAAAAATTATTCAATATGGCTCCAGAAATGCTTGGGGCTATCACCCAGGCCAAAGATACGATCATTAGGTAAAATCCGCGTATTTTCCCAATCCCTGAATTTTTGGAAGAGATGGAAAGTAGCTCATCCAGGGAAAAAATAATCATAATATTTAAAGTTAAGTAAGACACAAATATTGGGATTATCAGAAAAATGCTTTTGAATGCGGATATGGAAAGCAATGAAATAGCGTTTAATCCAATTATCCAAAGTAAAAATTTATAACCACCGACCTTCCTCAATATTTTTGGTACCAGAAGAAGCGCAATGATAGAAATTGTAAATCCCAGAGTGTACAAAAAGCCCACATTTTGTTCCTTTAAAAAGGTGGATAGAAAGCTGGAATTAATATAAGATGTTAATGCCAGATGCAGGGAAAATAAAAACCCTATGAAAAAAATATTTTTAAATTTTCTCATACGCTTAAAATTACCGGTATGACCAAGGGCCTCTTTTCGGTTTTTTGATATAGAAATTTAGAGACAGTCTCACCCAGTCCCGCTTTTACGTAGTCAAAATCTATCATACCACCGCTTGAGTAGCCGTCGGAGCTGGCAGAGCCCTTAGCTGTTCGGTCCTCTATAGACTTCTTAATAACAATCCTGACTTGGTGCAAAAGTTCTTGGTTTTCCTTTAGATACACAAATCCGCGGGAGATTAAATCAGGAGACTTCTTTAATTTTCCGGTCTTTTGATCTACTAGAGCTATAATGACAAACATGCCGTCTTGGGCGAGCATCACGCGGTCGCGAATGACTACGTCCTGCGTGTCGCTGATGGAAACGCCGTCCACCATCATGGCACCACTGGGCGCTTTTTCTTTACGCATTAATATTTTTTGTCCGTCAGCGGATATCTCAATTATAGAACCGTTATCCGGGACCATTATGCTTTCCTCGCTCATTCCCAGCTCCATTGCCAATTCCTTATGCCGTACCAGCATGGAATGCCAGCCGTGAATCGGTATGAAAAATTTCGGATGGGTTTTCCGGTGCAACCATTTTATGTCTTCTTGGTTTCCATGGCCAGTGGCGTGGACGAAATCTTCGCCCGAGGTACGGTAGCTGATGATGTGTACCCCCTGTCTGGTCAGTCCGTCTTTCATTTTTTGGACATGAAGTTCATTGCCGGGAACGATGGATGCCGAAAGTATTATCGTATCTCCCTTATGCAAAGAAAATTTTGTGTGGGTTTTATTGGCGGCGCGATTTAGCGCTGAAAATTCTTCACCCTGCGCGCCGGTCATCAGAATTACAACCTTGTTGGGAGGATAATTCCTGGCCTCTTCTATTGATATGATGGTTCCTTTTTTGGGTTCAAATAATTTTGCCTCAATCGCAACTTCTATGTTTGTTTTCATTGAACGTCCCTCCAGCGCTATCTTTTTTCCTAAAGATTCGGCGAATTTTACTATATGAGCCAGCCGGGTGATGTGTGAAGCGAAAGCAGCGATAATCAGCCGGCCATTTATTTTCTTTATCAAGTTCTCAAGTCCTTGATGCACTTTCACTTCCGGCAGAGAAAACCCCTCGTTTTCAATATTGGTGGAGTCGGTCATTAAAAGCAATATCTTGGCTTTGTCAAAGATAGAATATTCTTTTTCTTCCTCTTTTGAAACAATACCATCCACTTGGTCTAGTTTATAGTCGCCTGGGGTTACTATCCAACCATGTTCTGTTTCTATTATTACTCCCATAGAATCCGGAATCGTATGGGTGACTCCAAAAAATCTTATTTTTATTTTGCCACAAGTTATGCTGTCATCCTTTTCTACCACATTTTCCTTCATTGGTTTTAAGTGTGGAAATTCTGCCTGGCGTTTTCTCATTAACAGAATGGAAATATTTCTGGAGTACACCGGGGGATTGCCGATACGCGATAGCACTAAAGGGACACCCCCGATGTGATCCAGATGCCCGTGCGTTATGATGAGCGCGCGGATTTTTTCCTTGCGTTCTTCTAGATAAGTCGTATTTGGGATTACATAGTCCACTCCCGGGGTGGCTTCGTTCGCGAAATGCATGCCAGCATCAATGACAATAATATCTTCTCCTATTTCAATGGCGGTCATATTCTTGCCGATTTCCTCTACCCCTCCGAGAGGTATAATCCGAACTACTCCAGCCTCCGGAGGTGGGATTTTTTCGTTGCTGGAATTTTTGTATTGGCTTTTCAAATGGGTAGAAGGAGGCCTGGAAGATTGCCCGTATCTTTTTTTGGAGTATTGATAGGTTGAACTTTTCATTGACCTTTTTCTATCGGACGTTCCTCGTCCGATTTTCGGACGAGGAACGTCCGATGAGGTAGTACTACCCGACTCGCCCGGGGATTTACTGCCAAGGGGATCCTTGCTGATAGAACTAAAAGATAATCTTGTTTTTTTTATCATAGCTGATTTTTAAGAATTTATTTTGCTCATTATTTTTTGGCAAATATTTTCCAAACGTTTTCGGTTTGAATATACCACGAATGAATATTGGAATAACGGTCTGAAGGAGAAACAATATTTTCCACATCAAAATTTTTCAGATTTTTTGGCACCGTATACACAAAATTCGGGCTATACAAAAAGACCGCTGGCATGTCTTTTTGTATTTCACTTTCAAACTGGCGATACTTTTCTATTCTCAATTGCTCATTGATTGTAATAAATGCATCTTCCAAAATTTTATCAACTCTTGCATTGGTATACATAGCGACGTTTAGCCCCGGGTCGTTTCTCTGCGAAGAGTGCCAGAAAGCAAACAAGTCAGATTCTTGATTTATAATTTCACCAAATAAAAGAGTCTCATACTGGCGCGGACGAATAACGCTTTGATTCAAATTTCCGACTTCAAAAGTTTTTACATCAACTTTCATACCTACCGCCTGTAAGTCCTCTTTTATCAAAAGAGCGGCTTTTGATAATTCTTCGGCATTACCCGTGGAAATGGAGAATTCCAATTTGGTGGTAACCTTTTTTTTGTTTACGATTGTGGTTTTTTCCAAAAATCCATCCGCGCCAACAGCCCAGCCATCTTTCGCCAAATCACTTTTTACTTTTTTTACTATTTCCTCGCGTGAAATGTCGTTATCCGGCTTTGGTTTTCGGTATTCCTTCATATTGGGCGGGATTGGGCTGTCAATAACGACTCCGTAGCCACGGAGCACTTCTCTGACTATTCTTTCTTTATCTATGGCTTCACTGATGGCTTTTACAACGGTTTTATTAATAAAGAGCTGATTTTGGTTTTGATTGAAAAATATTCCGAATACTCTCGGGAGGACAGAAGATTCTATCCGGTAGCCTTTATTTTTTAAAATTTCTGCGTTGAGAGGTGCAATAGAGCTTATCTGGTCTATTTTTTTATCTAAAAAAGCTTTAACTAAATCTTCTTCATTTAGGTAAAAATACAAACTTATATTTTCTATATACGGTTTACCCAATACAAAGTTTTTAAATGGTGTTAGTTCAAAATAATCTATAATTCCGGATGCCTGCCTGCTAGCGCTACTTACCATATAGGGACCGGAGCCGATAGGATTTGTGTTTGCGTTGTTTAATTCCAAGGGTGTTCCGTCCCAGATGTGCGCAGGCATTATACTGAGTGTCGCATTCTCTAAAAATGACGCAAAGGGTTGCCTTAGAGTAAATGTGACAGTTGTTTCATCTACTTTTTCAACATTTACTCCATCCCAATTTATTTTTTGCGGACTTTTAATAATTGGATCCTTTGCATTGTTTACCGTGAACAGTACGTCTTCGGCTGTAACAGGTTTCCCGTCTTGAAAGGTTGCATTATCTTTCAGGGTAAAAGTATATATCAAACCGTTTGGAGACATCTCATATTTCTCTGCTAAATCCAGAGCCAGTGTCCCGTCAGGGTTTTTTCTCATAAGTCCGGAATAAATGAGTGTCACCAGGTCCTCGTCGGCAAGGGAATTTGCAAGTATGGGGTTTATGAAACGGGGAGTGCCGACTATCCCCAGAGAGACAGACCCTCCCTGAAGCGGAACTTTTACCATAAAATACCTGTTTATGCTTCCCAGTATGAGGAGGGTGCTTATAAGGAGCACTATAACGAGTCCGATAAAAATCTTTTTTTCCTTTCTGGAAAAAGAAAAAAAGACCGAATTTATTTCTTTCTTTGAGGGTAATTTGCCAGTAATCTTTAACTGACGTATGCGATTGAGGAAATTTTCCATAAAAAAATTTTTGATGCAATCATTTTGTGCCGGCCGAGAAGATGAATTAATTAGCTTTTATCATAATAGCTAAAAAAGCTGACAAAGCAAAGAGAATTCCACAAGCAATGGACAGAAAAAAAAGAAACTTCTCAAAGCCTCGGCGAGTATGGTGAAAACTTGACCCATCTCCTCCGCCGAGCGCTCCGCCTACTCCCGCTCCGGACTGTTGAAGTAAAATTGCTGTTACCAATACCACTGAAAGGATTATCTGCGCATAGGGCAGAATCTGTGCTACTGCATTCATCCCGCTTAGAAGCAGGTCGCGGTCATTAAACCACAACTATGCTTTATTATGCTATTAAATTTCATACCTTTTATCATTATTAGTTTACCATTAAACTGCGACCGCGGCTTCCAACGGGATTCATTAGACGATTATTACATACCGGGGGAAAAAATGCAAACAAGCTTTTATTTCCAGGCGTGGATTTTTACCCGTAATATTGTTATTATATTTTACAACAATCATGAAAAAGCTTTTGAAAATCCTCATACTTTTTGCCATCCTTTTGGCTCTGGGATATATATTTAGAAGCGAGCTTGGGCCGAGGGTGGTGCCAGCGTGGAATGCTATCAAGACACAATTTTTAGATAGGTATGCCCCCTGCACCGCGCCGATCCGGTACACTCTCGGTACTTTTGATACGCAATTCGGTATTTCAAGGGAGTACTTTTTGAGCGCCATAGAAGAAGCTGAAGCTATCTGGGAAAAACCTCAAGGGAAACCTTTTGGAAAAGAGTTGTTTGCCTATGAAGACAATGCTCGGGAATATGGCGCATTGAAAATTAATCTTGTGTATGACTATCGGCAACAAGCCACCAGCAAGCTTGCAGAGCTCGGCATTACTGTGAAAGACACCCGGGCCTCATATGATTCTCTGAAAGTTAAATTTGAGGAATTGAAAACGAAATTAGAGAAGGCGGAAAGTGAATACAGAATATCCGCGGAAAGTTTTAACCAGAGGCAAGACGCCTATGAGCAAGAGGTGAAATATTGGAATGACCGGGGCGGAGCTCCTAAAAAAGAGTACGGAGAACTTCAGGCAGAGAAATCTGCATTGGATGTTGAACTGACCAAATTGAAAACCAAGCAAGGACAGATTAATGAGATGATAGATGAAATAAACGCATTTGTGGTGGTGTTGAATCGTCTTGCTAATACGCTAAACATTTCTGTTGACCAATACAATACGGTAAATGTTTCTCGCGGAGAATCTTTTACCGAAGGGGTGTATTTTTCTGATGGATTCAAAAGAGAAATAAATATTTATGAGTTCAGTAGTCGGGATAAGCTTGTGCGGGTCTTGGCGCACGAGCTAGGGCACGCTTTAAATTTAGAACATGTGGAAGACCCAAAGGCTATTATGTATGAATTAAACCAGGGCGAAAATATGACCTTAACCGATGCCGACCTGGAAGCACTCAAAGCAAGGTGCGGGGTGGAGTAGATGGGGGAGATACAGGATTCTATTAACCCAAATCGTTCCAAACTAAAATCTTCCATTCGTTCTTTTTAAAAAGGTGAGTAGTGTACGAGCAGATTGCCATGCTGGCATTGTTTATCGGGTTAAAGTAACTCAGACTGTTGTATTTAGAAGCTGTCAGCGCATCTCCATAAAGCATATAAGAAACAATCATTTTCAGAAAAATTCCGTGAGTTATCATAATCATCCTTTCTTCCGGCCTGTTTATAATATAAGAGAGCAAGCTTTTTGCCCTTTCTTTCAAATCCACAAAATTTTCTTCATCTGAATATCGCAAGTTGTCAGTGTGATAGCTTTTATCAATGCGGTCCATGATTTCTCGGACTTTTTTCTCTTGCCCGGAATGACCCACCACCTCGGTGGGATTTTTTCTTTCCACTAAGAGCTCAGAATATTCTACCGGCATTTTCAATTCCTTCGCGATAATCTCCGCTGTTTCTTTTGTACGCTGATATGGGCTCGCGATGATGACCTGCGGACATCCTGTTTCTTTTGGAAATCTCTTGGCTGTGGCTAGAGCCTCACCTCTGCCTTTTTCACTCAAGGATCCTTCCGGTCCCTGTCTTACATGTTGAGCATTGAGTTCTGTTTCTCCGTGCCTTACGAAATATACCAACTTTGTTGCCATGCCTATTATCTTACTACAAATTTGTGATATAATTAAATTATGACTAGATTTGGAATTTTAA
>Ga0209542_10010492_pt1 | contig 16685 bp, 19 predicted proteins | sample RifCSPhighO2_01_FD_184028 | JGI IMG/M metagenome (GOLD analysis project Ga0209542, IMG submission 184028) | Soil microbial communities from Rifle, Colorado - Rifle CSP2_plank highO2_0.1 (SPAdes) (version 2) | ecosystem: Environmental > Terrestrial > Deep subsurface > Rock core/Sediment ...
AATCTGGGTGCGTACACTAATAGGGTACAACCGTCATCCTCCATGAACACATATCGTGAAGTAGTTGGGGTAGTAGCTGATGTTTTAACTAATGTTGCACTTGAAACATCGCTGGGCGCGCATGCTTGAGTATGTACAACAGAATTTTGCCTTCCATAAAAGTATCCAAGAATAACAAGAAGTATACATGCTGCAATAAGCTGAATTTTTACCCGCATAGAACTCCGGCAATGATGCCCGCTATCCAGCTCACTACAAGGAATGCAATGATGTGCCTCACTCTTTAGAGGGGCTGCTCTTCGATGCCCGATTGTTTACGCTCTCTCATCTTTCGGCGTATAAAGGTAGGAACTTCCAAATCTTCATCTTCTTCCCTTCCAAACTTCTGTTGAACAGGCGCCGTACGATTCATCGGTGAAATACTTTGTCCATACGGAGATGGCGCTTTTTGCTGAATGGGAGCATACGTAGCTACTTGATTTGGACGCACCGTATTTTGGGTTTTATCAAAGCCCGTTGCAACAACCGTGATCTTAATTTCTCCTTCTTCAACCTGATCAGAGTCCATCACAGCTCCAAAGATAACCTTTGCATGAGGATCTGCATGTTCGGTAATAGTCCGTGCAACCGCTTCCACTTCATACATACGCAGATCAGGACCTGCAGTAATGTTAAACACAATACCCCGAGCCCCATCGATTGTTATATCAAGCATCGGACTATCAATTGCGGCGCGAGCTGCTTCTACTGCGCGATTTTCTCCAGAAGCACGCCCTATACCCATAAGCGCAGAGCCAGCGTTTTGCATAATTGCTTTAATATCGGCAAAGTCTACGTTCACAATTCCGTGGTGGGTGATAAGATCGGAAATTCCTTGTACTCCCTGACGAAGCACATCATCTACCACACGAAACGCATCTACTAAACTTGTTTTCTTATCTATAATCTGTAAGAGTCGATCGTTTGGAATAATAACAGATGCATCAGCGCGGCTCTGCAATTCTACAAGAGCTTCTTCTGCAAGTGTCATACGTTGTTGTCCCTCAAAAGAAAAAGGCTTTGTAACAATGGCAACCGTAAGCGCACCAGCTTCGCGCGCAATTTCAGATATAACAGGAAGTGCCCCTGTTGCCGTCCCTCCGCCGAACCCTCCAGCAGTAAATACCATGTCGGAACCTTTTAGTAATTCATAAATATCTTCTCTGCTTTCTTCTGCTGCTTGTTGCCCAAGTGCAGGATTCATTCCGGCACCTAGCCCGCGAGTAACTGTTTGTCCGATATGTAATTTTGTAGGAGCACCAGAATAATGCAACGCCTGAGCATCAGTATTGATCGCAATAAATTCTACTCCTTTAATGTTCGCTTCGATCATTCTATTGAGTGCAGCATTTCCTCCCCCGCCAATACCTACTACTTTAATATTCGCAACATTTTCAATAGTCGGTCGCTTGAGTGGCATATACTCCTTATCGTACGAACGAAAAAAAGAATGTCAACTCTTTATGGTGTTCAATTCGAACACACTTTGTGTTCAGTGCTATGGAAGAAACGTTTTTGCCCACTGCCGAACCTTCGAAATGGTGGCTCCTACATTCGGAAGTCGGATTGCATTATGAGAAGAGGGCCTATGTTCTTGTGCTATAGCAAAATAAATAAGACCAATACCAACACTATATTCTGGTTCATCGGTACGGTCGGATAATCCAGCAAGCATTTTAGGACGCCCAATTCGAACGGGGAGACGTAATTTTTTCTTTGCCAGTTCTACAATACCTTCCATATGAGCTCCACCTCCCGTTATAATAACTCCCGCAGGAAGAATACCAGACCTCCCAATTGCCTTCAGTTCCTTGTCAACAAATGAAAGCAATTCATCTAGCCTGGCACTAATAATATTCGCAACGTCTTTGCGCGATACAGATTCGTCCACATCTTCTTCGCCCTCAACAGAAATTGTTTCATTTTGAGACACCGTATCCGGAAGTGCACTGCCGTGAGAAACTTTCAAAGCTTCAGCAATATCTAGTGAAGTACGTAGTCCAATAGCAATATCATTTGTAATATGGGACGCGCCCATCGGTAGTACGCTTGTGTGCAGAAGCACGTGTTCTTCGTATACAACCATACTTGTTGTACCGGCACCCAAATCTACCAGCACTACTCCGAGTTCTTTTTGACGCTTGTCTAGTACCGCAAGTTCGCATGCTAGTGGGGCAAATACAAAATCTTCAATATGCACACCAGCTTGATTTACCACTTTTGTAAGATTTTTAATAAACGGCGCTGAACCTTCCACTACATGCGCTTCAACCTCTAAACGCACTCCAGTCATTCCTACTGGGTCACTAATGTGTTCTTGACCGTCAACAATGTAATTCTGTGGAAGAACATGGAGAATTTCTCGATTTTGTGGCATCGAAATTGCTTGTGCTGCGTTAATAACCCGATCAACATCATCGGACGTAATTTCTCCGTCAGCACGACTTACCGCGATAATACCGCGCAAATTATGTGAAGTTAAATGTGATCCGTTAATACTTACATAAGCCCTTTCAACCATAACCCCAGATACTCGCTCTGCCATATCACGCGCCTCGCCAAGCGCCGCAACTGCTTCTTCCACATCAGTAATCACGCCCTTCTGCATACCGCGCATAGGAACAACACCAACACCAAGAATTTTTACATCTTCTGAATTTGCTTCTTTTTGCGCAACAATAACACGAACTGCACTGGATCCGATATCAATACCTGTATATGTTTGGGGAGCCTTCATAAAAATACCAATACTCCCACAATACACGCACCTATGCTTGCAAGCAAAACTGCTCCGGCTGCTATATCTTTTGCACTCCGAATATTTGAGTTGTATTCCGGGTACATAGCATCGGCAAAAAGCTCGAGTGATGTATTAATCATTTCAAGCGCAACAACAAATACAATCGCCATAATACCTATTGCCATATTCGCAGGAGGAATTCGGTAAAAAAACATCGCGCACACAACTAGTGTTCCTACCAGCAATTGGATGCGCACATTTTGTTCTCGGAGGAATACATCCTGCAATCCGCGCCAAGCGAAAGAAAAAGCTTCTCCGATATTGCGACTCCGCTCCCAGTGTTTCATACTCATGCCTATCAGTATACATCGGAAAGCCCTTCTGGCACGAATCCACATGCAAGAAGTATTTCTCGCTCTGCTTGTGCGGTATGCAAAGAATCCTGTTTTGATTTTTCATGATCTTCTCCGGATACATGCAACAATGCATGCACAACGAGAAGTGCGGTATATTCACGCAACGCAACGCTACGCTCACTTGCTTCTTGTGCTGCAATATCCATACAAAGCGCAATATCATGATCAGTATCAGGAGCGTAGGAAAACGTAAGAATATTCGTCGGAACATCCTTATTTCGATATTCACGATTCAGCCGCTGTATCTCTGCAATACTCACACACTCGAGTGTAACGGTATCATCTGGAACATGCATGCGTTCACGCGTTGCTTGCCAAAGGTCTTCAAGCTCTTTTTCGGTAAGTGGAAAATGTTCGCACTGCAACGTGAGCGGCATACCCGAATTACTATTAGAGCTTATCGTTCGGAGACGTAATGAGCGGATTGTATCCTGCTGTAATTTCAGCACCATCACTGTACCCATCGCCATCAGTATCAGGGTCGAATGGATCCGTTCCAAATTTTCGTTCATCCGGATCAGGGAACCCATCGTTATCAGAATCTAACTTTCCTTGGCCTAGCGGATTATACCCGTTGCGAACTTCTTCACTATCGTTATACCCATCGCCATCAGTATCAGCTTTAGCCGTATCAGTACCGTAATGTTTCTCTTCAGCACTTGTTAGGCCGTCCTGGTCACTATCAGATGCGTCCGAAACTCCTCCTACAGGAGGAAGTGGCGAGAACTCGGGAGTAGCAGTAGGATTTGGAGTTACAAAAACTACAGGAGGAAGCGGGCTAGGCGACGCTACCGGAGGCGTAGCCGTAAGTAAACGATACGAAATAAAGACAATTGCAAGTAACAGTATACCAGCAATAAATATTCCAATACTCAAAAATATCCACCTACTCGCGTGTTGCTGCTTTACTCTGGGTATATCAAACCCCTCTCCTGGTTTTTCTTGGTCTGCCATAATTATTGCATTATACGCACACGACGCAAGAAATACAAAAGCTCCTTACCAACGTTTGCCCTTCTTATTTGGGTAAGAAAATTCATCAATCTCTCCAAGCTTAATAAGTCGATCGCGCTCTGCCTGAAGTTCGCCTTTTCGCTGTGCTTCTTCACGGATCTTATTTCTGCTCTTTTTTGGTTCATGGTATCGAACTTTTTTTGCCTGCAGCAACACTCCGCTCTGTTGAACAATGCGGGTAAACCGACGAACTAGTCCCTCGGAATTCTCATGATCTCGCTTTTTTGCCTCTAACACAAAAAACACCTCCTAATAAAAATAATATTGCGAATAAATCCTCAGAAAACATCTTACCACGCAGCTTTGATGCAGTCAATGAAACTATTTCCCGTTCAAGAACTTTGTTCCGCTAAAGAACCCTGCTGTATCTGTAACCCCAAGAGCGAGGAGAAGAGTGTTCACCACAATATATGCCAAAAGAATAACCACGAGTCCAATTAAAGCCTGAGTGACTGTGCTTTTTCCGCTTTTTAGCTTCTCTTCATCTACCGAGAAAAGAAGCATTTGAATACCACCATAAATCAAGAACCCAAGTGCAACAATTCCCGCCATCCCCAAGAGAAAGTTATAAATGCCAATCAACAGCTCAAAAAGATCCTTCAGTTCGCATAATGTTTGTCCTGGCTGCGGACCGCATTTCACTATGCCGGTATTTCCCTGGGCATGAGCTACAGCAATTGAAAAAAGATGCTTCATATTAGCAACGAATCGGCCCAAGATTTTCTCCTCCAAGAATATGGAAGTGTACATGCGGAACTTCCTGCCCTGCATGAATTCCAATATTAGTCAGTACTCGGTATCCAGATTCAAATATTCCCGCTTCGCGAGCTACGTGAGTAGCATCGTGCATTAATTTTCCCATAACCAGGTGATCATCCCCTACCATTGCATCGAGTGATTCAAAATGTTTTTTGGGAATTCCCACAATATGAACAGGAGCTTTTGGATGAATATCTTTGAAAAACAATGTATCTCCTCCATCAAATACAATATCTGCAGAGACAGCTCCGTTAATGATGTTGCAAAAAATACATTCGCTTACGTGTTCCATTTGTTATTGTCGAACAATGTTAAGCCTGCGCTCGAGTTCTTTGACCAGCTTATCACGATCAATAACTTCTTGCATACCACTTTCCATGTTGCGCAAAATAACTGTTTGATCAAGCACTTCTTTTTGTCCAATAATAATAGTCCACTGCACTTTTAATCGGTCTGCCATGCGAAGCTGAGGCTGCATACCATCACGGTCAATACTCTCAGCAAACGGAATGTCTGCATCGCGGAGCTCCTTCATTACTTGCAACCCAATAATTTTAGCTTGCTCTCCAAGTTGAGCAATAAAGAGCTGCGGCTGATCTACGAGTGTAAGTTCAATACCTTCCGCTTTTACTCGCTCAATGACCCGCTCAATTCCAATTGCCGCACCAATTGCAGGGGCATCCTTCCCACCAAGTTCTTTTACTAAGTTGTTGTATCGTCCACCTGCAGCAAGTGTATTTTGTTGAGACTCTCCACGCGTAGATTTTGGAACAAATTCAAACACGGTGTGCGTATAGTAATCAAGTCCTCGTACAAGCGATGGAGTTACCTCATGAGGCACACCAAGCTCTTGTAAGCTCTGCAGAGTAAATTCAAAGTGTTTTTTAGAACTTTCAGAAAGATGATCTAGTAAACGAGGAGCCGTATTACCTACTTGTTGGCATTTTTCCTCTTTACAGTCGAGTAGACGAAGTGGATTTGTAGTGAGTCGCTCTTTGCAATCTCTGCACAATTTTTGCCGATTGCGCTTAAAATGATCTTTTAACAAAGAAATATACGCACCTCGTTCAGCTGGTTCGCCAAGCGTATTAATAAGTACAACAAAATCTTCTAATCCCAAATGCTTAAAGAAAAGATGTAAAACATATATAACCTGAACATCTGTAATAGGTGCCAATGAGCCAATAACTTCCATGTCTATTTGATGAAACTGGCGAAGTCGTCCTGCTTGCGGACGCTCATACCGAAAAAAAGGTCCGAACATGAACAACTTCACCGGACGAGGCCAGCTTCGCATTCCATGCTCTATATATGAACGAACCATAGCAGCAGTTCCTTCTGGACGAAGCGCGTAGTGCGTGCCTTTTCCACGAGACTTCACTTCAAAGAGTTCTTTTTGAACGATATCTGTATCGGTTCCAATACCGCGATTAAACAAATTAATATCTTCAAATATAGGAGTCTCAATTTGTTGGAAATGCCATCCTCGTAAAAAAGATTTTGCATTTTCTGTGACGTATTCCCAATATTTCTGATCAGAAGGCAACAGGTCAGACGTACCGCGGGGGCTCTTGAGTGGAAATTCCACACCAGGCAAACTATTTTTCTTTTTAGAAACAGCCATATGGTAGCTCAGTATACAAGCAAAGTGAAAAAAATCAAGCGGCAGATAGAAAACGTGGAGATGGTGGGTAAAAAAGCAAAATACGGTTTAAGGGCCAAGCACGAATCCAGGCACGTCCAATAATCTCGTCCCTACTCACGGTACCCCAAGTCCTAGAATCAGAGCTTGCTGGGCGGTTATCTCCCAATATAAAGTATTCTCCATCACCTAAATGCATGTCTGTTTGCCCGCCAGTGCGTACTTCCGAGGCAAGATATGCGGACTCTTCAATCTCTACTCCGGCAGGAAATGCGCTACTTTGGATCATCACATGGCCATCAACAATGCGTATGTCTTCACCCGGAAGCCCAATAACCCGTTTTATGAAAAATTGGGAATGATCTTGTGGATACCGAAACACAATGACTTCCCCCCTCTTTGGTTCTCGAAACCGGTAAGACAACTGGTCTATCACAAGGTACTCCCCATCATGAAAGTTAGGCTCCATAGAAGCTCCTCGTACAAAAAAGGGCTGGACAACGAAATATCGGATCGGAACAATGATCACTATAGCTAAAATAAATGCCTTTAGTAGTTCCCAGAAAAAAGACCCAAGCGCATACCCAAACGACTCTTTTTCGACCTTCTCTTCTATCATAAAACTCATTGTACGGATAAAGTTGCACTTCTGGCAAGTTGTATATACTATAAACGAGAAATGAATGACCCATTAAGTCAAAGGCAAAGTGTTGCAACGCCACCGCGGAAAAAACACTCCGCTTTTTTTCGCACAACGCGAATACTTGCGATTGTTATTTTCCTCGGAGGGCTTTTTATGGCCGGTATTTTTGGGTATAAAATCCTTGCAGCAGGTAACAGTATTAGCACTGTAAAACAATCACTATTAGGACAACTCTCGGATTTGCTATTCAAATCAGGAAATAAACTGGGGGGCGAAACAGAAGACCAGATTAATATTTTACTGATGGCAGTAGGTGGCGAGGGGCACTCGGGAGAAAACCTCGCAGATACGATTATGGTCGCATCTATCCAACCTTCCACAAATAAAGTTGCTCTTCTCTCTATTCCACGAGATTTATACGTTCAAGTTCCCGGAGAACAATTTTACTCCAAACTCAACGCGATTCACGCATACGGAGAAGCACGCAAGAAAAATAATGGGCCAGAGCTCATGGAAGAAAAAGTGAAAGAAATTACTGGACTTGAGCTACACTACTTCGCACGAGTTGACTTTACGGCGTTCAAGAAAATCGTTGATGCAATAGGTGGTGTAAATGTGCATATTGAAAACGGCTTCACCGACTACCTGCACGAAATTGCGTTTCCTACCGGTACAGAAACCATGAACGGGGATAGAGCTCTTGCGTATGTTCGCGCCAGGTACGTAGAGGGCCCAGAAGGTGGCGACTTTAAGCGGGCAGCCCGCCAACAACAAATACTAGTGGCAATATTAAATAAAGTATTCTCTGTAAATACTGCACTCGATTTTTCTGCTATCAACGGCATTATCAGCTCTGTTTCTGAAGACATTCGTACCAGCATGCAAACATGGGAAATGAAACGTTTTTTTGAAATCGCTCGTCAGGTAAATAGGGAGGAAATTAAATCTGTTGTGCTTTCAACAGGAACTCACGGCGTCCTCGTTGGAGACACCAGTGTTCTCGGCGGAGAACCGGCATCTGTACTAAAAACACGAACGGGAGATTATTCGGAAATCAAGGCAATTGCGAAAAATATATTTTCAGAAACAGTAAACAACACTCCAAAGCCCGTTACTCCAGCACAAACGACCCCAACTCCAAATGCATCACCATCGCCCGCAGAGGCAAAACCAACGCTTGAAGTACGAAACGGTACGGCAATAAATGGTCTTGCAAAGAAAGTTGCAGATCAGCTTACAAAAGAGGGATACAAAGTAATTGCTACAGGAAATGCAAAGTCAAAAACAATTGAAAAAACAAATGTATACGCTCCAAAAGTAACACAGGCAGACGATGCACAAAAAATCGCAACACAATTAGTCGCTACTGCACAAACTGACTTTCCGGAAGATGAAGCAAAAACAACTGCGGATATTTTGATTATTCTGGGAGCAGACGCTGCGAAATAGAATTGTAGCTCCCCTCTCCCCAATTGGGGAGAGGGTTAGGGTGAGGGCAACCCACAACGCTTTCGACAGCCCTCACCCCTGCCTGCGGGCTAGGCCCTCTCCCCCATATGGGGAGAGGGGAACGTAACCTCTGTTATCTTCTCCATTATTTCGCTTTCCTTTTCCTTCAGCACTTTTTTTTCCTCTGGCGTAAACACTCCAAGCACAAACGTATCTATAGGAGTTGCATCGTTAGGGCGACCAATACCAATACGTAACTGTGGAATATCTTTTTCACCTATATATTCGTGAACAGATCGCATCCCGTTATGCCCATGCGCACTGCCAGTTGCTTGAAATGTTACTGCACCAAGTGGTAACTCAAGATCATCATGGACAATCACAATATGCTCGCGCTGTAATTCGTTATATCGAAGATACGAAGCCAATACTTTCCCCGATTCATTCATAAAAAGAAGTGGCAATAAAACAGATACCGCTATATCGCCAAACACAATATCACAAACACGAGCATGAAATTTTTCATGCGTCTTAACATCAGAAACAGTTGCGCCACGCAGACGCATATACTCTATCCAGGAAGTAAGCATGTCTGCGCCAAGATTATGTCTTGTATTTATAAACTGCTCTCCAGGATTTCCAAGTCCAAGTAATAAAAACTGCTGCATAGCATATATCGTACAATCCTCTTGAGTGTTCCGCCAGCGAGAGCTTTGATTGAAATCTTGGAGGGGGTGATTCCAACTAAACAACTCACTGAAACGGAACACTGAAGACGATAAAAGAGCCAGCTACTAACCATACTGCGCTACACAAATAAAAGTCAAATGAAAGAAAAACGCCCAGTATCCGAAGATACTGGGCTTGCTTGCGTTGTTATACAAGCGTCTTGGGTAGAAGAACTCCCCGCCTCTGGTTAGTTCTCCTACTAATTGCATCGCAGTGCGCCAGCAATCCCATCATCCGTGAAGGGATTGTTGGCGAACATTCGGTCAACCCGACATGACACGTCTCCCCTCCTCAAAGAGAAATTGCTCGACGCTATGAAAGAGCGCCTAAACCGCTAAGGAACTAATCCTCCTCGGCTTACTCGCAAGAAATTCTCGAATTCTCCTGCTAGCATTTACTAGTGTGTGCTTAAGATTATTGATTGTCAAGAGTTTCTGCGCCATCCCATGCAAGCTCAAATAGTGCTCGCATCATGTTTACCATTTGCTGGCTTTCAATAACAACCCCAAACAGTTTCCCAGTGAAAGAACCAATGGCAATACGATCAAGATAAATAGTCATTCCTGCGGGAACAGGGAATTTCTCCGGAGAGACAAAGCGTCGCTCATTTAATTCGCTAATATCGCTTGAAAGCCAACGCTTCTTAATAGATTCGGACGTAGTAGTAAAGAGCGTTTTTGCAAATATCTTTTTTGCAATACGCTGAGAAACGACTGTGTCTTTTTCGTCAGGAAACACACTGTTTAAATGGTCCGCAGGGGTGAAATTATAAATTGTATCGCCCGCACGCGGATACATAATAATTTCCCGTCGCATTACCACAAGCCCCTCTTGACCTTCAAAATACCGGACAGATGGCTTGTCACCCGCTGCTTTCGTTAACATCTGCAGCTGCGGTAAAATAGCCTCTATATTGTGCTGCTTTTCCTGAATAACTTCTTCTTGTTTTTCCAAAAGACGCAATAGCTGACGAGGAGTTTCAGCGGAAAACAGCGTCTTTTTGCCAACTTTATACTTCGTCACCAAACCCATGTTCATAAGTGACTCTAAAATAACATACGTAGTGGCTCGAACTACCTTTGCCTTGCGCCCAATAGGCTGTACCGGGGATGGGCCAAGCTCTAAACACGAGAGGTACACGGCGGCCTCTTTGTCCTTTAAACCCAAGTTCGTAAGTTCTTGAATATATTTCATAGAGTTGATTGACCCCTGAATTTACAGTACTACTATATCACATGTCAACTACGCCCTACCAAATCGCATACTCTCTTTCTGAACAAGAATGCGACGGAATCATCGTTACAGACCTTTCTCGTGCATTTCACGCATTACTTTCCGATCTGCCGAATGCAGCTTTTTCTACGACAGAAGAACTCCTACAATCTAGTGTTCCGAGTAAAGAAGCATACCGCAAGATGACTTTTACGGTAGCCCAAGGTGAAAGGCTACAAATATCCGAACTAAGCTCACGCCTCGTACAACGTGGATACACCAGACATTCGTCAAAAATTGCTGACTCCGGGTTTTTTGTACAGGGGGACGAAATAACAATCACACATCCAATTGCTCATGGCCCTATTACTATTTCGTTTTTTGGAAGCACGGTAGATAGAATAACCCTGCAAAAAGAAAGAAAAAGAGAAATTATAGCGTTTACCACTATATTGCCACTAGCATTCCCAGAAGAAAAAGTTTCACTCAAAAGTATTCTCAAAAACTATACCGTTATAAAAAAACCTGCAGTAAAAACTGCAACCACTTCTCCTGTCACTATAGAACGAGCACTTGAATTAATCGGCCGCCTGGTTCCAGGAAAGCCGGCCGTTCACGCAGACCACGGAATCGGAATATTTGAAGGGTTAGAGCGAAGAAAAATTGCTGGCGATGAAACGGAATATCTCATATTGCGCTACAAAGATGGAGACAGCATTGCAGTTCCCGTACCGTTTGCTCATAAAGTTTCTCCGTATATCGGCGAAAGTTCCCCTGCAATATATGCATTAGGCGGAACACTATGGAGCAAAACAAAACGGAAAGCCCAAGCAGACGCCGCCGCATTTGCAAAAGAATTACTGGAAATTGCGAAACAACGAGAGAAAGCAACCAGGCCAGGATACGTTATCAATCAAGAAACAGAACGTGTATTAGAAGATTCATTCGGATTTGAACTTACTCCGGATCAAAAAACGGTTTGGCAAGAAGTGATGCAAGACATGACATCGGTAGCTCCGATGGATCGTCTCATTGTAGGAGATGTAGGATTTGGAAAAACAGAACTGGCAATTCGTGCTGCCATGCATGCATTCAAAAATGGAAAACAAGTTGCACTGCTTGCACCCACCACGCTGCTTGTTCAACAACACGTCGATACGTTCAGAACAAGACTGCCAAATATTGCGGAGTCTATTTTCTTAATCTCTCGGTTTTCAAGCAAAAAAGAAATAGCTCAAGCAAAAAAAGCGTTATCAGAAAAAAAACCAGCGATTATTATTGGAACACATGGCTTACTTTCTCATTCCGTACCATGGACAAATCTTGGCCTCCTTATAATAGACGAAGAGCAACGATTCGGAGTAGGGCAAAAAGAACATTTGAAAAAAATGCGCTCTTCCATAGACATTCTTTCTCTTTCTGCAACACCTATTCCAAGAACGCTTTCTATGGCACTCTCCGGCCTTCGTGCACTCTCTATTATTGCAACAGCTCCGCATGGCAGAAAAGATATTGAAACGGTAGTCAAAAAAGAAAACAACGAAATTATTCAACATGCTATAGAACAAGAACTTGCAAGAGACGGGCAGGTATATATTGTATCTCCAAAAATACGCAACCTCTCGATGATTCAGGAAATAGTAACGGCGCTTGTGCCCTCTGCAAAAAGTGCTATTGCGCATGCGCAACTTCCAGATGAAAAACTAAGTCACATCATTCATGCGTTCGATACAAAAGAAGTAGATATATTAATTTCTTCCAGCATCATAGAAAACGGACTGGATTTGCCAAATGTAAACACTATGATCATATGGAATGCCGCACACTTCGGTCTTGGGCAATTGTATCAACTACGCGGAAGAATAGGGCGCAGATCCCGCCAAGGGTTTGCATATTTATTATATTCGCAAGACAAACTAACGCCCATTCAACGTCTTCGCTTAACTGCTCTCACGGAAGCGTCTCGCGTGGGTTCCGGATGGGATATTGCCAGGAGAGATCTCGAAATGCGCGGAGCAGGAAATATGCTCGGGGCAGCCCAAAGCGGTTCTGCACATGAAGTTGGCATGCAGTTGTATTTAGATATGGTTGAAGGGCGTGAAGAAGAAGTACGCGCAAATATTCATATCCTCTTGCCTGCATTTATTCCATCTGCATATATAGAAAATCCTGACGACCGAACAGCCTGGTATGTCAAGTTATCTCGTTCAAAAGATATTCAAGACTTAACAAGCAAAAAACAACGCATGCAAGAAACGTATGGCGTACCCCCACAAGAAGTAGAAAACATTGTCCGCATGATTTCACTTGAACTAGTAGCAACAAAAAATGGAATAACCAAAATAACCAGCAGTACTATTGCTCCAGGCGACGAAGACCCGTATGTAAAAATAGAATGCGTTGCAAAAGATCCCGTAAAAATTCTACAAAAGTTATCAGCAATAAAAAACAAAGATAATTCGCCGTCCATATGGCAAGTCAGAAACACAACATTATTTTGGAGCACAGACGCAATAACGCCAGAATTAGTGGATCAATTTATAAACGCACTTCAATAAAACACCATTCCAAGGCAAAGCCTTGGAATAACACGCCGGGAAACGCCAGCCTTCGCTGAAGCTTCGGCCAGCAGGCTTGGTGTTACATCAACAATAGGCCTGTCCCGCGTAGCTCCAACAGGAGCGGAGTGGAATGAGGAGGCGCATCAATCCAATTCCGACACCAAATCTAATTCCGACACCAGGTGTCGGAATATGGCCTACGAGCCGGAATCCACGTCGTCGCTCCCCTCTCCCGTTCTGGGAGAGGGTTGGGGTGAGGGGCGTTTAAGACGCTATTCCAACGCTTAGCGTTGGAAAAAGTATTCTGTCAACTCCAAGAATAATCCTTGAAGTTAGGGCAAAAAAAGACGGTCATAGTTGTAAACAACCATGCCGTCTGCACTTCGATAATTGATCGAGAGCTTTTGTGCTACCCATGCTTGGGGAGCGTGAATGACATTTGAAACTCGATCGATTTGCCATTCAGTGGCACCCAACCGGTTCCGCGTTCTGCGGACGTTCTAACGCGATGAGAAACTTCTCCCACGTGCTCCATGTTCTCTACAATGAAATCAGCTTGAATTGAACCCTCATCTTCAACGAGGTCCAATAGTCCAACAAACGTGAACATTTTCTCTGTCGCGTTCCAGGTGAACATCGTCTGGATGATTTTCCCTGTCTCTGGGCTCAGCTTCAGTGCGATCAGGATGTTTCCTGCTCGTACCCACCGAACACTTCCACCGTAGGAATGAACTCCTACAGACGAAACAACGTCAACTTCTTCATTGTCCACAGTAGTTACTTTTTGAGCTTGCATTGCAGCTATTCCTTTTCTCAATAACCCATGAGAGAGGGTCGGATGTACCGAAAGGTTGAATGACTTACTAAAACCCTTCCAGAGACTTACTTTTTTTAACTCTTCAGCTGTGGCGGGATCACGGTGATTGCAACATCGAAAAACACGAAGCCGCACGAAGCAATCGTCATGCCAATCAATGTATAAGATACACACATGTCGACTGTCTCATACCTCCAGTCCCACATCCATTTACGAAAACTAGTTTTCAGGCAATGGAATTGATATCTAAGCTCATGTAGATCCAGGATATCAAGAACTCGCGGAATAATCACAATCGTCATTACGATGACGAAACCGAAGAAGAAGATACCGCAAATTACCAGCAGAATGCAAGCGATGCTTTGTGCAATCGGCATACTCTTCGTCCCCAGCCAGGCGCACATCATTCCGCCAGACATAAGCAGCGAATGTAGCCCCATAGCAGTTCGCCGATAACCGTGAACCAAGTACGCGATACGGCTATAATCGTGCATGGCCCTGTACTTTTCGCTATGATGACCAACTTGGCCACCAATGACAAACAATGTTACGGCGAGACAGATAAGAAGCATTGTCTAATTCCTTTTGTTGTAAATTTTCTTCTCTATTACCACCCATACGTGAGCGCAAGAGAAAGAAAGAACTGGTGAATCTGAATGAGTACATTATACTCCTGTTTTGCATTCCTGTCAACTCTATTTTATATGTTGCCTATATTAAGCCATAATGCGTATTCAAACCCTTAGGGTTTGAAATAGGCCCAAAAAATTCAACAAAAAAAACCGACCAAACTGCTTGCGCAATCAGATCGGTTGTCATACACAATTCCAACGCTTAGTGTTGGAGTTTGTATCAGTCGTCCCAATAGGCGAACTCATCACGCCAGTTGGGGTACTTCTCACTCAGCCACTTTGCTGCTTCTTCAGCAAGTGGTTCTTGCAGTTGTTGGTTTGCATTGTTGTGAACGTTGCCAGACAGCGCCCCTGAAGATAGCTCCGTTCGGTAAACTTCGGTACCAGCGTCCAAGACGACGGCATAACAACGCAATTGCTCGTCGTCACCCATCTTGTAAAGATTTCGACCGTCTTCCAGCCGCATTCCCGTAGAGAATCGACAGCTCCAGTGCATGCAACCGTTACGATCATAGAAAGCTGCCTTGTAGAAAATGCCTGCGCGACGACGCCCTTTGTCATCGAGCAAATCACTCCACATATTATAATCGGTACCCTTTTTACACCAACCAGCCGGCAAGGTCACTTCGATAAACACATCATCAATGTTCTTGCCAAACTTGAATCCCATCGCTTCCAACTGTTCTTGATATTTCAAGAGCTTCTCTTTGGGAAGTTGTTGGCTCTGCACCATCTGTGCTTGACCGGCCGCTTCTTGTGCTTCGATACCGCCCGGTGTCCCAGCAATCCTTGCATTTTCCAAGTCGCCCCTCGCAAACGCCGTAACGGCAGCTGGTGCGCTCAGTTTAATACCAAGATTCTCGGCCTGTGTAACCATTTTCTCGCCTGGGGTAGATTTTCTCACTATCCAATCTCCTTCTAAAAAATCTCGAAAACTTCGAAAGCTACCGAATTGGCAACGATACGCAGGTTTTCAAAGAACTCCACCAATATACTCCTATTTTGCACTTCCGTCAACTTAATTTTATATATTAGCCCTATTAAGCCATATAGTAAATTCAAACCCTTCGGGTTTGAATAGATTTGCTACTCAATGGCACACATCCGTGATTAAATATAATTATGCTAGAAGAAATACAGATTATTACTTTAGACGACCCTGCCTACCCACCCTTGCTCGCGCAAATTACAAAACCGCCAGAGCAACTCTACTTTCGCGGAGATATTTCACTACTTACTCGCCCGAATTTGCTCGCCGTTGTTGGCAGTAGAAAAGCAAGTATGTATGGCAGGCAAGCAACACAAAAACTATTACCCCCATGTATTCGCTCTGGCGTTAATATTGTCTCGGGCATGGCGTATGGCATTGATTCTATGGCACACCGCGCATGCATTGAACTGGGGGCTCCCACGATTGCAGTACTGGGTTCTGGAGTAGACGATGCATCTCTATACCCGCGCGGAAACAAAACACTTGCGCAAGAAATTCTTGCATCTGGTGGACTAATAATTTCAGAATACGAACCAGGCACTACTCCATTCCTTGGCCACTTCCCTGCACGTAATAGAATTATTGCGGGCTTGTGCAAAGCAACTCTTATTATGCAAGCTGCAAAACGGTCCGGGTCGCTTATTACCGCGAGATTAGCTTTAGAAAGTAATCGCGAAGTTCTCGCAGTACCCGGGCCAATCACAGACCCTTCTTGCGAAGGAACAAATATGTTAATTCGAGATGGGGCGCAGCCGATACTCGAAAGCACAGACATTCTTTCGTTGTTTGAAATAGAAGAAGGAAAATCAGAAGATATACTTCTGGAACCGCTCCGAGAAGATTTGAGGTTGATAGTATCGGTGCTTTCTTCATCGCCACTCTATATAGATGATATTGCACTGGCTGCAAATACGAGCACTGCAGATGCATCTGCGGCGTTACTAGAACTGGAAATGATTGGAGTAATTTCGAATATGGGTGGGATGAAGTATGTGAAGAGGTGAGAGCAAGAGTTCCCCTCTCCCCATATGGGGGAGAGGG